>ERZ724522.357-NODE-357-length-30437-cov-5.199329_pt1 | contig 30437 bp, 49 predicted proteins | sample MGYA00376055_ERZ724522 | MGnify/ENA primary metagenome ERZ724522 (study PRJEB28724, sample SAMN07190884) | wastewater metagenome | isolation source: effluent of sewage treatment plant in Hong Hong | place: Hong Kong | collected 2016-03-17 ...
AACTGATTTATACTTTATAGAGGACCAAGGTTTGACTGCAAGATTGCCGCACTCACATAAAACCTTAACCCTCCACTCATCAATCTCTTCTACTACAGTTAGCTTATGAGATACCTGACCTATTCTGCTCATCATTGAACTTTCGGAGTTGGTTTAGCATTCCGTCAATTGCCTCTTTCGACGGCAAAGACCCGCCCTCAAATTGTACTCCAAAATTCGGACCAAGGGATATAGAGGACTCTACAGGAATCCACATATCAGCATAAGGTGCAACCATACACGCATGCATAGCTGGTATGAATTCATGTAAGTCTTCAATAGCAACGGATGCCACCACTTCATCGTGAATAGGGCCAATGATCTGTGCATCAAAGCGATGCACCAACCCCGCCCTCCACATGCGGCCCTCTGCAAGTTTGGTCATCTCAGCACAGCTTCCCTGGACCTTGGTATTCACAGCCTGTCGTTCAGCTTTAGACCGCTCATACATATCATTGGACATGAACGCATCTCGCAAATGCCTAACAGCTCCTAGCTTAGTTTTGACGAACCCCACAGCCCTAGCCTCCTGGATAACTGTGTCTTTCCACTCTAGCACAACAGGGAAAGCATCTTCACGAGCGTCAATATAGGCCTGAGCGTCAGCCTCAGAGCAGAGTAGTGTTACAGCCACTTTAGGAGCCATAGCACCATATTCCGTACTGAAATTAACGACCTTGCCTGTACTACGGCACTTCTTAATAAACCCATAACACTCATGCTCTGTATTGTGCAATACAGCCATAGCCCCTTCATACGTCCAGCCATAGTCAGGTTGCTTTTTAGCCGCAATACCTGCCCCGGTCAGCATGTGCATATCCTTAAGGTTCTCACCTACGAAACATGCGACCATATTAGGATCACGAGAGTAGTCAGCAATCACACGAAGCTCTTGGGCTGCAAAGTCCATAGAGACAATCACAGCATTCTTCTTGTGAGGCACCATCACTTCACGGAACCGTGCGGGTTGACCTTCAATCTTCTGGTGCTTGGGCATCTGCTGCATATTAGGAGCAGACGAACTAGCACGACGAGTGTTGGTAGCGCACTGATTATGTGAACTGTGGATACGACCTGTCTTCCAATGTACGAAGTAAGGATAGGTAGAGTAGTACAAGCCCTCGCGGGTTTCTACCATCTTGATAAGCCGCAGAGCATCAAGCACCTTCTTCTGCTCGTCAGATGCATCCATCATCATAGCGTAGCTAATAGCCAACTCATCTGCTTTGGCATTACCTTGCTTGATACCCTTGGCCCGCATGACAGGTGTAGGCTTATTGTAGACACGTACGGGCAAGCCCATAGTCTCATACAGTAGACCATTCATCTGCTTGGGAGAGCCAGGATTGAACACAGGGTTAGCTACAAACTTTTGCTGGATAAGAGAGTTGATAACTGTAAAGTCACCATTACCAGCAGCAGTCAAGGCTGCAGCAAACAGCTTTTCCCCTGCCCCCTCCACTGCATCAATCAGCTTGGACAGCATACGCACAGCAGTCTCAAGGGTGCGACCTGTCACTATCGTGTAGGCCTCCTTGATCTTGGCAGGAGTCAGATCGTCGGCGCTATTGAAGGATGGAGGTAGAGAGCCTTCCCACTTATTGTTTATTAAATAAGCGTGAAGTATCTGTGTAGCGCCTTGGGCAGTGGTCTGGTCAATGGCTTCAAGCTCTTTGGCCTTGGCTACATCACACTTGAACCCTTGGATGTAGTTCATAGTATGCTGATACATGGAATCAATCTCTACTGTCGTATAGACTGACCACGTATGTTCAAGCTGCATGAAGAACTTGAAGAAGTTGTGCAAACTAGAACAGCAGATGGTATCGTCACACCCATAGGACATAACGTGTTGACCTGTCAACTCATTCATCTTCTTCTGCGCACCGTCAATGGTGGTTACAGTCTTGTAGTCAACTTGATGGTAACCGAAGTAATGCAGAGACAAGAACTTAAGACCTAGCTTCTCATTCTCGTTGACATAGCTGGCCTCCAGCTTAGTGTCATAAACATGGTTGAGCATACCCCAATTGCCATTGTCCTTCAGCAACTCCTTATAGGGTTCATACAGAACTGTACCTTCAAAAGAGAAGTTATGGATGATGAGCTTTACACCTGCGTTCTGACAGGCCAGGAGCAATTCACCGACATGAGCTTCTGTAACATTGGCTGTATCTGCATGGTCCACAGAGATGTAGAACGTATGCTGCAGATTGGCACCCAAGGTGAATGAGCATCCTGTCAACTTTGACCCAATAACGTCAACACCTTCGGGATTGCCCTGAGCCTGAAGCCAGTCATCGCTCTCATCGGGCGTAGAGGTTTCGATATCGAATCCGACCTCAGAGCTTACAGACAGCAACTGCATGAAGATGGCCTTAAAGGCATCCCACTCATTGAGTGTGATCAGGTCAGTTGTAGCCTTGTAATCTTCAAAACGCTCATCATCAATATCGCCACGGAGCAGACCGGGACGGAATTGCAGAGGGTAGCGCACCGTATTGACCCACTCAGGGTGCAGGCAAGCGCAGGTAAAGCTACGAAGGAAGTCAGCCTCACCACGCACGATCTTGGCAATGATGGGCGTATCCATCATAGGCACAAGCTCGTTCAATGTGCCTGACATACCCATGTCGTAAAGCTTCTGCATACCCTCTGCACCAAACTGTGCAAAGTAATCCTCAAAAGCCTTCTTGCCAAAGCCAGGGATGCCTGTAATGGAGTCGGAAGAGTCACCAACCAAGGCCTTGTATACCGGGATCAGATGGTGAGGGAAATTACCATATGGGTGCTCATTGAAGTTGCCATCATTCAACACATGGACAGAGGCTCCATACTTGTTGCGGGCACGGAAAGCAGTGAACAGGTCATTATCCCGGCTGACAATGAAGAAATCTTCTTCAGAGTTCTCAGCCAAGAAAGCCAGTACATCATCTGCTTCTGCTTCCTCTTGCTCCACTACTAGGGCACCTACTTTACCGAAAACAGTAGTAAGCATATCCTTGACCTTGCCAAATTCGGCATAGGCTTCGGGAGGGCGCTTGCCGCGCTTGCTCTTGTAGCCGGGGTCATAGGCCAAGCGGCGACTCTTGCTATTCAACCCTTCGACAACCAACACCAAATCCTTGGGTTGACCGCCACAGAGCTTCATGGAGGCCATGATACTGTTGACAGCATTCTCATAGCCGTAGGCGGCAGAGTTAACCTGCACTTTCTCGCCTTCAAATTCTACTTTGAAACCTTCTTTGTCTGTACCAACAAGAAGGCATGTCCAGATAACACTGGACATATCAATTCCGATACGCATATTGTTCTCCATAAAAGGGAGGGCCGAAGCCCTCACTGTTACCCTATATCAGACTCGTCAAGAATCTTAACTTCTACCTTCTTGGCATTGTCAACAATCACACCAATGATGACAAAGGCGATAACTGCAGAAGCAATGTAATCCAGCCATGTAGGAAGGTTGTACACACGGCTATACAGTCCGTAGATCAAGGCATATGCCAGTGCTGGAAAACGGTAGGGTAGATTAGCATCAGCTACAACTACACGACCTTTGGGGCGTTTGACGCCTTTGAACATTCTCATATACCATACTCCTTGTTAGGATCAAACAGAGCAAACCACAGGAGGAACAGAGCGTTACAACCTACATGGGCATAGTGGTGCAAACCACTTTCCGGGTCGATTGTTTCACCTTGGTCGATAGCCTCAAGATGGCGGTGGATGGCGTCTTTATAACGCCTACGTGCATCTGGAACCTTCTTCCAAGAACCTTCGTGATACTTCTTAGCACCGAACTCCAAAACCTTAACGATTTCAAAGACAGTGCCAAGTGGCAGTAGACTGTAACGGGCCTTGCCTGTATCGTGCTTAGGGCCAGCGCCCTGAAAGTCCGAAACCTTCTCAGACACGGCCTGCACTCCGCATAGCCACGATCAGTTCGCGCAGTTTCGGCTCAGGTCGCCAATAGCCCGGTCCCTTCATCACCTTGCCTTCCTTGATGATAGGTTTACCATCTTCACCCAGCTTGGAGAAGTTGGACTGCATGATGATGCTCAGAGTCTCATTGATGGGAAGGCCGAAACGGCGCATCTCAGACGCAGCATACACCATAATGTCACCGAGCCAGTCAGCGAGGTCAACAAGGTCGTCAATCTCGTCCTTACCTGCCTTGGCCACAATGTCGTCAACCTCACTGACTTCCTCAGTGATGATGCGCTTGAAGTCCTTCATGCGCGGCACCACCGGCAGATGTGCCGTAGAGGGCACATTGTCGCAAGGTAGACCGTACATGGTATTAAAACGGTCAATGTCGTCAGCAAATGTGGTCATGGGATATTCCTTATGATGGCAAGACGTTTGAGGGTGTAAGCCAAGTCCTTGTGCAAATCTGGCAGACTGAGCAACCATTCAAGGTATCCTGTCGGAATCTCCGTGAATTTCTTACCTCTGTGCTTGCCAAAGGGCATAGTGGGCAGCATCTTGGGTGTTTGCTCAAGTGCTACAAGCTCTGCCAAGGTCTTACCTGAGAGGTTAAGACAGAGCTTGAGTACCTCAAGCGAGGTGTAGCAATCACCTAGAGCCGAGTGGCTTTGTTGTTCGGGGAGTTTGAGTTCCCGTTTCAGGGTATCCAGCTTGTGGTTGGTTGTACCCTTGATCCAACGACGAGATAGAGCTAAGGTACACACCTCACCACTCCACACAAGATGTTCTCCAAGCACACGCAAGTCGAAGGGGACATTATGCCCAATCGCTACAAAGCCGGGAGGAATTTGTTCTGTGTAGGTTGTCACTGGAGGACAGTCAGCTACCATTTCGTCACTGATGCCGTGTATTTCTATTGCACCCGGATTGATAGGGCGTCCAGGGTTAACACGGCCAGATATTTCCTTAGTTACGTTGAGACTGTCGTCAACGAATAAGGCTGCGACCTCGACAGCCCGTATAGGGCTGTCCAGGCCGGTCGTTTCGGTATCGAGAACGACCAGTTGAGCCATTAGGAGGCCTCGCCACCGTTAATGTCGGAAGCGAAGTCATCCTCAGCACGAGAACGACCACCAAGGGCTTCACCCTTCTCCCAGAACAACACGTTGTTCAAGCCAGCAGAGACACCCTTCTTGCCCTTGGCTTCGTAGCCAAAGAAGTTAAGGGAGACTTTGAAGTAGTCACCGGAGGTGATTTCGGTAGGGTCCAACACTTCATTGTTGTTGCGGTCGATGACCTTGGGCTTCAGCTTGGAACTGCAAGAGATGACCATATGGCCCTTGCACTCGTCGCCAAAGGGCTCACCAGTGGAGGGGCGTACACCGTCACCGTCATGCAGGGTGTAGGCGATGACCGGAGGGCGCTTGTTGGGCCACTTCTTAGTAGCAGCAGCTTCTTGGGCGGCCTTGATCTTGGCCAGAGTAGCAGTGTCGCTCTTGGGGATCAAGCAGACCATGCTGAACTTGGCTTCTTGACCCTCTTCCTGGGCACGAGCAGTGAACAGGTTGAGGAAGGAGCCACGAACAACGCCTGTAACGACTTTGGTGCCAATGGGTGCGGTAGACATAGAGGAATTTCCTTTCGAGGAAGACTGAGAGACACTTTGAGATGCAGCGGGTGCTGCGGTGGATTGCTGCTGAGGGGCAGCTACTTTTGAGAACTCAGAAGACATACGGGGTTCAACATCCGTAACATCTTCTGCTTTCCCTAAGACCCTTGCTAGCAAGCTAGACATAGGTAGCCTTTCTGTACCTTAAGTACGCTAATTACACTTAGAACATATACCGTCTTTCCGGTTGCCAGCCACGGCTAAATGGCTCAGGAATTTTAAGCCTTTCGGCTCTGCAATGTCAATCCTTAGAGAACCGTTCGACGCCAAGGCGTACAAGTCCATCATAGTCAAGCACTACAGATTCCTGCTGTAGACCTCTCGTACCCTTCTCACGCATCATGAACACAGGTGCATCCTTGAGCGCATGTTGGAACGATAGGTCATTGGGGAACAAGGGATTATCCCCTGTACTCCTGCATACACGTTTGTATTTGCTGTATGCCAGTCTCGCAATGATGTTGAGTGTAGTGGTCCCACCTTGGGTGGCCAGCTCATAATCAACACCATGCGTAAGACGATTGGGATCGTCTTGAGGTAGGCGAGTCATATCCGAGAATGCTGTAAACACCTTCAGATACTCTGCCATAGCGTTCTCATTGACCTCATCCATGCGAACGAACATATCTTCAAACAGGGGCTTGAATAGTTCATCCCACTCAGACGTATGTGTAGGCAGAATTGCCTTCAACAGTTCTTTGAGTTTACTAAGGCCGAATTGGGCTACACAATAGTTGTAGATAACCCGCGACTTGCCTAGTTCTTTCTTTGCCAGATCAGTAGGCCGTAGAGTCTCGTAGTCTCCAGGCTTAATCATGTGCAGACCTGTAGCTTCTGCCAGTATGGGATCAAACTCTTTGCGAAGCTGATCGACCGAGTAATGGGCCGAGATAGCTGCCGCAAATGTCTGCCCCAGGACTGCCAACAGCCTGCGGTTGTCACGGAAGGCAAACCAGTGAGGGGCGTACCGGGTCATCAAGCGGCCAAATGGCCGCTTGAGGCTTATCAGGACGCTCCGCTCAAGGATGGCTGTCTCCGATTCAATCGCCTCTGCAATGAAGGCTACAGGGGCCGCTAGGACCGTCTGATTCAAGGCATTGAAAGCGTCTTTGCCGCGTGTACCGCCGCCGCGAGAAACCATGTGGCCGTTGTAGGCTGACCGGAAAATACCCCGAAGGTTGTTCAAGGTATCACGATTCATCACATGGGGTTTGTACTCATCCACAATAACAGGGATGGATGCACTACTCGCAATTGACGAAACGATGGCAAAGTTTGTAGAGCTTGGAGAGAGGATGACAGGCTCACCGTTGTTGTAGAACAGATGCATCAGCCCTTCTGTGAGTTCTGACTTACCTGAACCTGCTGCACCGTTAACGTGCAGTAACGGGAACTTTCCATAGGCCTCTTGGAATAGCTGCTTGTAGAAGCAGGCAACCATCCACCCAATCATCTTGGACAATGTAGCAGCATCCTGGCACTTCAGCAAACCACGCACTAAGAGAAGCATACGTTCCTCATTGTGCGGGTCAGCCTCTTTCCAATCCGCGTAGGATGGAGTTGTGGCTAGGTCTGTTTTCATCACCCCTTCTGCCTGGGGATAACCTACAAATCGAATATCAATGCCAGCATCTTGCAGTCGTGGAGGTAGCCGAACACCGAAACGGTCTGACCACACTACGAATGGTGCCCGCAAAAGTTCATTATCAGACAATGGCAGCTTGAGTACATCCAGGCCTTCGCGATCTGTAACGTAGGCTGTACGCCCACCTGATTCTGCTTCTCTTAACATATATGAATAGATATTCCTTGCGTAAATATCTGTCCCTGTAAATGCGGCACCATAACCGCTAACTACTCGATGAAGTGCATTGCTAGAGCTTAAATCTCCTAACTCAAGGGTGCATGGCATCTTCTTACCATTGCGAACCAAGGTTGCAGAAATGCAAACGATCCGTTCGTCCATTGTGGACAATAACACTGTGGTGTCCTTGAATACGGCATCCAGTATATGTTTTTCGCCTTGTTCAGTCGCTACATAGTAGTTACTGCCACGGACGAACAGACCGCTTGCATCCTCCACAACATCCTCATCACCTACAGGCGATTCCTCATTGAACTCGTCTATTGGCTTAGGACTCTCCAGCAAGGCCTTTATGGGGCCTACACTGTAGTCATATCCAACACCTTCTTCAAGGTAGTCGAACATTCTTCCAAGCTCACGCTTGCGCTTGGTCGCAGTGTTGTACCGATAACCGTCACTTTCGTGATTGGCTACAAGCCCTGCACATTGCTCAATGAATTCCTCTCGGGTCATCTTAGCCTCGTGGGCATATAGACCTAGTTGCATGGCTATCTTGTTGAAGCCAACACCATCCTTGATTCCTTCACCTCGCATCAGTTTCAGCACAGTAGGCTTATCCCTGCGAAGGGTTGCAGCATCTACAGGCTTGGTCTTCACCTTCTTCTGGGCACCTACCTTTTGGGCGATGCCTTCGTATAGTAGTGCCAGCTTAGGGGCGAACACTACTGTTTCCTCGGGTACTCCCGGATTGAAAGTATCACAAAGGGAACTATACTCTTGTGCTGTAAGAGTATTTAACGTATCACTGCTAATGCGAACACGCCACTTACCGTTATCTCGTTGGACATAGCAGGTGCGTAGCATACGGCCAGAACGGCCAGAGTACACAGCGAAATCCGTGGACGAGGTAGCAAGCTTGAAGGCGATTTCCTTGTATATTGCAAAAAGCTTGGAGATAGGAGTGGGACGGCCGTCAATGAACACTCTCGGGTCGATGAGTACATGGATACCCTTCTTTCCAGATAGATAGATTTCAATACCTGATGTAACACCGTACTCCGTAGTAAGTTTGTTTACTAGGTGTCGTGCATCACGGATACAGCCTTCAAGGTCATCCTCGTTATCCAGATCGAAATACATCGGCCCCCAATAGCGGGCGTCAGCAATCATCTCTTTAGAGGAATCCTTGGATAGCAGACGATCACAAGCCAGCACTGTCACCAATGCTGGCCGTAGTTCTGCCAAATTCATAGTAGCTGTATGTATCGGTTTCCATTCCTCCGTACCACCCTCAAGCTGGTAATAGTTATACAGCTTACTCATTGTGCAAACTCCTTCTGGAATGTTGCACGATCAAGCATGAACAACGTATTAGGCTCAGCATCCCCGTAGTTAGGAGAGTGGCGGGTACGCATCACCATGGAGAACCGAGTATTGATCTTGCCATCGAACTCACGAAACTGAATCTCGCTGCTAGATGGATGCCATAAAAAGACAGACGGTAATACCTCATACGGGGTGCTATCCACCGAGATGTATGTACCGTCTGACTTTTTCCACTCAGACGTAAGGCCAGTATCAGCGTACAGGCTTACGTCATGGCAGGTAAGAATGGTTGAAACTGTTGGATTATGCTCTCTGTCCAGCGTGAATATGAACAACTCTTTGCCTTTGTAGGCCATAAAGCGATTCACCCAACGTAACGCATACCAAGCAGCTTTGGCGGAGGGGGACAACAGGTTAGCTACCTTGTCGCGTGAGTCCCTAATCTCTACAATTCGACGTATGTCGTGCATAAACATCCTAAAAATATATTTGACCAAACCGCCAGAAAAGAGCAAAGATTTTAGTTCAGGTTTCCTCCCAAAAGTAGCGCCCGCAAAGACTTTTTCGTTCGTTCGACCTTGTTCAACGTGTCGTCTTTTCGCAACAGGTTTTCAAGTAGACCAGTTTGGATGGTTCCATCTGCACGAGCGAACCGCATCAGGGGGATATGTTTCTGACCTACACGGTCAGTACGCCCCATTGCCTGTATGTTGTACAGAGGCACAGTATTAGTTTCAAGGAACAGATTGTCCCAACAAACGTGCTGTGGATTAAGGCCAGCCCCTGCAGATTGGTACTGAAATACGCCTAGGCGTGTGTCAGGATCGTGCATAAAGGCCTGAGCCCCTGCTGCTGAATCTACCTCGCTGTAAGCTGCTGCCACCTTGACCTTGTACTTAATTGATAGGTAGTTAAGGACACTACGACTGGTTATCTTGTACTGAGTCCAGATAATGAGCTTGGAATTCGACTTATTGAAAGGGTCATTCAGCTCTATCAACGTATCAATCAGCTCATAGGCAGTGCTGATGTGTTTAGGATTCTCCGTGAAGTATCCCCAATTCACGATCAGTTGCTGTGCGAGGTGATACAACTTATTAGCTGTAGTAGCGTCAATGAATCCACCATCAGGCAGTTCAACTAGCTGCTCTTCCATCACCTGAGTATAAAAAGCCATATGCTCATCAGAGAGCTGATAGCTGGTGTTAGGGAAGAGAGGCTTGATGTTATAACCGTGCACCTCTTCCTTGGTCCTAACTATGCTCCGACTATCGAAACGATGTGCAAGAATATCAAGATTCTTGTATATGGTTTCTTTACCCATGTAAGCCCGCTCAGCAACGTGAGAGTTCTCAAAGTGCTGATAGTTGCGGTACCAAGTAGTACGCATCAAACGCAGGTAAGCATATATGTCTTCAGGCTTAGAAGTCGGTGTACCAGTCAGCATCTGCAAACTACCCTTGGGGCGGTTTGTCATGACACCAGTGTACTGATACAGTACAGACTCTACATTCTTCAACCAGTGAGCTTCATCAATGATGGTATCAACATGCTTACCCTTGAAGGCTGCATAGAGTTTCTCAAAGTCACGGCGAAAGATACCATGACTCATCACAACCCATCGTACACCAGTAGGGTCTATCTGCTTGCGCTCATGCTTGTCTCCTGAGTATTCAAGGACTTCACCAAAACGCTCTAGCCACTCTATCCAAGGCTTGATAAGGATGGGCAGCACTATCACCAAGGTGGTTTCTGCACCATCCAGAAGAGATACTACCGTACTTACTACGGTCTTACCCCCACCGACCTCATAGCGATTGAGCGAGAAACGCCACTGACGGAATTGCTGTACATCTTTCCACTGCAACTCCGTTAGAGCAAATTCCGCTTTAGCCTCAAAGTCAAATTTAGCGTTAAACGCCTGATAGCTAGTGAGCAAATCTTGTGATTGCATCACCGTCTTCCTCCATCACAAAGACCAACTGAGTACTAGGCTTATGCTTGATCCAGGCAGCAGCATTAGCTGCAGACGTAGGCATATTACCCATCTGGTCCATGAAGAATAGGTTCCGAATGTCGTCATAGCTTTTAAGCATAGCCTGAAGCTCTGCATAAGCGATACGACGGACGTTCTTGAACTTTCGTGTGTAGGTATAAAAGGCGTTAGAGGTCATCAGGGCTTCTCCAAGTTTTGAACCGTCCTTGTCTCGGGAGGTCAACTTGGCCATGAACCATATAGGTGTAAACACCTAGTCGGCCCATGTATTCAGCCTGATTCTCCCAAATGTGCTGGCGCTCTTTGTGGGTCAGCTTTCCGGCTGAAACCCGCATGGGCTGTCCATTGTAGGAGGTCAGGAAACCGCCGATCATGCCCTTTCCAACTTTATTTTCTTGATGCGAACTACGTGCAGTTCGACCAAGTTCGTTGGTGTAGGCCTCGTTCAGGTTATGCATAGCTTCGTAGAAACCTTCTACGGTGAACTCCGCATCGTCCTGCTCTTTGAACTTGAGCAGTTCTTCAGATTTTGCAGTAGATCGTCCTGGCTTGTAGATGGAGTCAGCAGAACGAAGCATCATGCCTTCATAGCCCATAGCTATGAAGCGACGATAGCACTCCATAGCTTGCTCCATATTGTGTACCTCAATCTGAGGTATCACCACAAACAGGGACTCAGGCAATTGAACACCACGGTAGTTCTGCAGACGGAGCCAGAAGGGGTCTTGCAGGTTGATCTGATCAAAGACGTAGAACTTTGTGTCCGTAATAGGCTTGTCTTGTGACATGACCACAGAGAACGTGGTATTACAGGCAAGTGCATCAGTCGGATCACCAGTCAAGAACTCACCATCTAACCCCTGATAAGGGGCATAGGCATTTTGAATATGCACATTGGGGATGTGCTTCAGAGAGTTAGACAGTACAGCCCCATCTTGAGTAGAGCCCCGGATACCGTCAAGCTTGGGACTCGCATACTTCGGCCAACGCTTCAGTACCTGTCCTTCTTCCATCTTCTCCGACTTGTTGGGTTTCGTAGCCATTGTCATATCCTTTCGGGTTGATTTTCCAAGGGAAGTCTACGTCTGCAGACTTCCTGCCAGTGATCTGATAAAACTTTTTGGGACCAGCACGAGGGTTGGTGCCCTCACGCTGAGAGAAGGCTTCTTCAATATGCCCTGATTCCTGCAACTGCAGAACAGCATAGCATACAGAACTGTAAGCTACATCTAGCATCAAAGCCATCTTTGATGCTGTGAATGGTAGGTTCTTTTCCTCAAGAAGCTTTAGCACCTTATCAGGCACTGTGCCTGCTGAGTAGTTGTGCTTTAGGCCGCTCATGCTACCTCGACAGTGAGTTTAAGGTCTGGACGTTCAGCCTGGAGTGTGGCTCTCGCCTTCTCCGCTTGCTCCGCTGTCGCCCTCTTTGCGTATATCCAGCGGATACCACCCTTGTAGCATACTACTGCATGTTTCGGTTGAATTGCTTCCATCTAATAGTCCAATCATCAAAGTGTTAACGTAACTAGCATCTGCGTCACCAGAGGTAAGGGTTCCCATCCACTCAAGATGACGCAACAGAACGGGAACCATAGCATCTTTGAGATGCGTATCTTTCAAAGCTGATTGAAACAGCTCCTTGGTAATGTCGTTGATGGCCTCATAGGCTTCCTGAGTATCAGATAACAGGTCCGCAGGAATCTTACCGACCATCTGAGATACACCACTGAGGGTATCTTCCTCAGTATACTGTGCATCTAGTAGCTGTTTCAGGTGGGCGTTAACTGCCACCAAGGTAGCAGCTACAGCTTGTAGATCACTTGACATAGTTGTTTCCTAGGAACTTCACCTCTTGGAGTTTCTGCTTGAGGTTATAGAAAGTAGTCTCGTTCATGAACAAGGCTCGTGGAAAGTGCTCCATGGTGTACACCTGCCCATCAGGGATAATGTCCCACGTACCAAAGAAGTCCAGCATCCACGCATCCATCTCCTTCCTGAACTCTGAGGATACAGGCACATCCTTGGATAGCTGCATCTTAGGGACAGGTCTACTCACATAGACCTTGTGACCATATAGTTCGTGGCCTGAATAAGATGCATTGGGCATTATCTCCCAGTTCTTAGTAGGCTTAATCATCTAGGCCTCCTGATGTAAGTTGATATACCATTGGATCGTGAAGGTCTGTGTCCTCCCGATATCACGTTAAGCCTATCAGTTCTCTGCATGTTTGCACGAGTCTGGTTAACAAGTGCTTGGCGTAACTGTGCATTGGAATAGTCAAGGCCAAAGTTCCTTGTACCCATCCACACATATCTAGGGAATAACTGCATTTGAGCCGCCCGTATGGAGTAAGTTGTTTTGGATATAGTTGTGCAGATTATAGCTACGAGCTACAGGTGTTACAGTACCAATATAAGCATGTTCATCATGTATGTGTGGGATAAGCCGGCTTATCTCTTCAATTTTCCTAGCCGGAATCTGCCAATCCAAATGAATACGCTTTCCTGATGTGCCGTATATGGCTTCTGCATGTTCTACCTCTGATACAAGCATATCAGGAGCCTGATACGGTGTATATTGCATACCTATGTGTAACTGTGGGCATGGTAGCCTCTTAGAATCTAGGAAGTGAACACCCTTGCCTAAAGCCTTTCGTGGATCACCATGCTCAGGTACACACAAACATCTGAGGCTGTTGGAACTATTGGCATGATACATACCAAAGACATTCAGTGACTCTCCCCAGGTGATATGAATTTGATTCCTGTTCAGGAACACAAACAACGTGCAGGGCCCAGAAGCAGGTTCGTAGATACGAACAATTGGAACAAATCCATTAGCAGTATTGGGAGCACGTACAGCTATCAGAAACGTTCTACCATCTGTATCTACGGTAATGTCACCAATACTTTGTACCCTGTACTTAACACCCTTAGCCGTATAGGAATATGCGTTAAGCTCTAGGTCTTTAATAATTTGTGACTCCGCAGTTAGCGAACTGTTGTTCGCAGCAAGTGCAAAACGCATATGTCCTCCTAGATTCTTACAGTGCTTAGCGTATTACGTCGAGCATCTTCACGATTAAGGCGTTCGTTCTGCTTGACAAATAGCATAGCCTCTTGAATATGCGGAGGCGTAGCCACTGTTAACTGTTCGATATGCAACTTAACGCCTTTACGCAAGGCAACGATTTCAAGGCCCTTGGCCACGTATTTGCCGGTGTTAATGTACCGAGCCGCGAGATTGTTGATAACCTTGGCCGCTTCGATCAAGGTTTCTTTATCGTCCGGCCCGACGCCTTGGGTGTAAAGCGCCAAGGACATATTGATGGCTCCTGTGAGATAGTTCACATCAGCCTGTTCTACCTGCCCAATACGAAGACTCTCAAGTGCAACGTGCACCTTGAGAAGTACATCACGGTAGGCCGCTACCTGACTAGGTAGTGTAGCAATGTTATGCTTCACTATCTCCATCACGTTTACGGCGACTACACGAGGGATACGTTTAGACTTTTTGGACATGCTAGAACTTTTCTACATTGTTAGGTTTCGGATACAGAGGCGATATAGGTGGAGCCGGTGGTGGCGGTGGCTTCGGTCCTGTAGGGTCTGGGTTGACGTTCGCCCCATTGAGCGGGGGCCTTGGCCGAGGCGGCGCGGGCGGCGCGGGAGGACAACGGCGCGGCGGGGGCGCTGCTCCCTCAAATGCGGCGTTCAGGCGCTTTACGCGGTCCACGGCGAGGGATTGTAGCCCCTCAAGTTCTTCGACGCGCAGGCGGGCGCGGAGAAGGTCTGCCTTGGCTTCCTCAAGGTCAGAGCAAATGACCAGATGCTCTCTGGCAGCGTCGTCTATCTCCTGTGCAATGACTCGAAGAATGGGTGTAGGCTTAGTGAACCACAGCATTGTCGCCACCTTTCTTGGGATGAAGGAAGAAAGCATCCTTTGCAGCTACAATGAGCTGCTGCATAGATACATGACCTGTCGTGTATGCCACACGAATAGCTTCCGTAAACAGGTCTGACACATCTAAGGGATGTGAGTCTTCCTTGACATACTTACCTCCAGGGCATTCAGCTATAGTCATGCTGAGGACTACTTGCAGGATATCTTTGTCGAACACACCATTGATGTAGCCCTCAACAAGCCTCAACTGAGTGTGGCGCATATGCATATGAGCCTCATGCATACAGCCGAAGATAGCAGGTACATTATTCCGCTGGTCTACCCAAAGCATAGGTTCCAGGGTTGTCAAATGTGCAGGTATACCAAGCACAACAGCGGGAATACCTGTACATTCTTGTTCTTCATTAGTGGACATTACAGCCTCCTAGCCGATATGTCAATGTGAGCACCTTCAACGGGCTCATTGTCTATGTAGACCTTATACGTGAACTCATGTACAAGGCCGCAGTCACAGCATCTTTGATAGAAAGGTGCTGCAGTGGATACACGCAGCACTTGACCGCTTTGCATCTCTGTGTATTCTCCAGGCTTGACCCTTGGAACTCTAGCATTCTCTGGGTAATAGGCTGACCACTTGACTTCTCTAACAGTGTCAGCTTTATGCAACGCCATAAGGGCTGCATGGCTTGGTAGTTCCTGTTCAAGCACAGGTGGAGAATAGTGTTCGCCATCGAACCAACGCCAACCTGTCTTACCTAGATCATTTATGGTGTACCACCATCCTATATGAGGCGGTGGGCTTTCAAAGAATGGGCCTTTGGTTTGCGACGAACTCATTCAGGAACTCCTCGTTTGCACGGCGACGAACTTCATGACGAATAGCAGATTCACACTCATTGCCGAGTGTAGCCAATTTGCGAAAGCTAGCTAGCAACTCTTCATGTGTAGGCACTTTCACATTGGAAGTAGTACCAGTAGTCCTGCCAGTATTGATGAAGGGACTGGCCTCAACTTCGCTGATAGTGTGCGCTGTGATACGCAGCTCTAGGTCAGCATAGTCAAGTGTGACTAGAGAGGATTTTGCACCGTTTTTCATGGTAGCCACCTTGCTAAGGCCATAAACAATGTACCTATAAACCACATCTTGAAGGCGTCTTCAAAACCTAGGTCGAAGAAGGCGGCTACGGCTATAGCCAGCCAAGCTACAAAAGGAATCCACCAAAAGCTGATGGTAAATGTAAGAGTTACAGGCATATGGCCTCCTACCGTTTGCGCCTATCTATAGGCAATTTGTTGAGTGTCTTGTTGAACCACCAAGCGAAGCATCGCTCAGTAGTCTCAGCGTGGGACTCTCCACGCTCTCTACCTTGTCGAAGACCACGGTTATAGGCCTCAACTAAGGCAATCTCTGTGAACCAGTAAAGGTACACAGCTACAGCTATCAGCCCGATAACTGCAAAAATATTTTTCGTGATCTTCATCACTTAACCGGAAGAATGTAGTCTGACTTGATACAGACCTGATCACGAGCAAGCCATCCACCTCCTTGAGCAGCACAGGCGTCAGCCTTGCGTGAAGTGTATATAGCTGCCTTAACTGACAGTCCTAGCAGGACTACTGGCAGTGCGATGGCAATTCCGAGGATGATTTTGCTTGTCATAGTTAGACCTTTCAGGTTAACGTACTTGCGTAAAGTATTGCACAGCATTAAAGGCTGGAGTGTGCATATCACGAGCATACACGTCCATAGCTGCGAATTTGTTGTACTGAGCCAGGGCAGCTTCATCGTTGTCAAACGAGCAGATATCAACAACAATATCATGCATAAGTAGAATTACAAAGTAATTCATAATAGACCTTTCAGGTTGAAAGCACAAACAACAAACCCCGCACTAAGCGGGGTTTGTTGCTACTGGATGCCTAAGACTTAGGCGGCGGTTGCATCAGCAGCCGGTGCATCAGCAATCTTCCAGCAGCCCACAGCATCGGTGTTGTCGGCTTGCTTGAAGATACGGATGCTGAACTTGCTCTTGTCACCAGTGCGACGGCGATAGGCAACCAGGGCAGAGGCCAGCTTGCTGGACACCTTGGCAGCATCGACCACTTCGGTTTCGACCAGAGCGGGACCACCAACGGTCAGAGCACCGAAGTTGTACTTCGATTGCACGGTGCGGGCGGTCTTGGGGATTTCGACGTTTTGGAGTTGCAGAGACATGATATTTTTCCTTCAAAGGAGTGGTTAGTGAGGGTTTCAGTATAACAAAAGAAAAGGGTTTGTGTTGGTTTGGGAGAAAATATTTTGCTACTTCATAGTAGACCTCCAAGATAAAAGCGGTTGCTGTAGCAGATTAGCAACAACCTGTTGTATGTACGCCACTATTGTGTCTGCTTCACAGTGATAGGACCGTCTACACCTTCTTGTACGAGGTGCAGAAAGAGAGTTTCATCCACAGTTGCCTCATAGAAAAGCCAGCCGGGGTGTTGACAAGGCCGTATACCCAAGGGCTTACGAGCATTGGATTGAATCAGTACGGTGTGAGCTGTTTCAGGTACCGCTTCCATGAGCTTAGCGAATGGGATAGGCTCAGGCTTAGCTCCATAGATAGTAATCCTCATAGGTATTTCACCTTACCATCTATCTCATCCCAATGCTCCTTATCTTTACTGGCTGCAATAGCTGTATAGATATTGAGGATGGGTGTGCAAGATAGGAAGATCATCAGCATAAGGCTGAGGAACGTATAGCTAGGGTCAAGCCGACGAGTGTAGGGCCAGTCCAAGGCGAAGGCTGACAAAAAGTAGTACAGACTATACACAGAGACAGAGAGCTGTACGGCTATCAAAATGCTGTACAGCAGCCAGAGATAGGGATTCATTACTCACCTCCAAGTTGATGGATTCTAGCTTTAAGATGCCAGATGTTGAACTGGTGATTCACACACTCTTTCGTGAGTGCAGTAAGAGAGTATCTACGTGCAGCAAAGGATTTGAGATTATCAAATAATTTTGCAGTGACGTAGACCTGAGCCGCTAGCAGCAGGAAATGTATGTATAGATAGTCTGACATATCAATACCTACCTATACGATAGTCACGCAACTGTCTCCAATGCGTGTCAAGAGCCCTAATCTCTTCCTTTAGAGCCTTCAGAGCTTGACGAGTAGCTTCTATGGTTTCGTCATAAGCTTTCAGCATGTTTATAACAGTGACCAATAGTATCACTGTAAACATCAGTACAGCGGATTGGACAAAGAATAGGGTATGTGACATGGTAAGCTACCAGAGTTGGATTTGAAAGTTCTCAGCCAAGGTCTGCATCTTATCGTCAAAGACGCCATGCACATCTTCCGTACCATGATAGTTCTCGACTACCATGAATACTGAACGAGCCCCTAGCTTATCAGCAATGCTTTTAAGCCTTAGACATTCATCCTGCCGCTCAAATACATCGGCTACAGCTATAGAAATGTCCCGGTAAAGTGTAAAGGCTTCCTCAATAAAGCTCATAGCCGAAGATAGAGCCTCGTCCCCTTTAGTCTCGCGCCAATCGTCCATATCAATCGGAATTGTGACTTTCAAGGTGTGTAGAAGGCTGGTCTTACCTGCCCCAGGCAGACCTCGGATGATGTATAGAATATTCATAGTAAGCCTTTCTTTGCCCAATATACTACGCCAGATGCAACAGCCTTCTCAGGCGTCTTGAAGACCTTGGAACGTGCATGGGTGTACCAACGGCTATCAGCATCAAGTGTGGGGAACGTGTCGAAAGCTACGGCAATCTGCCACGCACAGCTAGGGTCACGGTAGTCGAAACCCTTAGCTATATGGCGTGTAGCTTTTACAGAGCGCAGTATGCGCTTGATCTGTTTATTTAGCTTGTTTGGTGCTGTCATCTGAGCCTCCAGTACCAGATACATTAGATATACCTTGACTATAACCGCGCAAAGATGCATCAGCCCTGGCTGAGAAGTTATCTTCATACTCCTTAGCTTCTGCCGCATCAATGGCTTTACGCAACCATTGCACAGAGCAATCATGAATATAGGGAGAGCCTGAACGAACGCCTTTACCTTTAATACGTTCAAGTTGACCGATCAAGAGTTTGTGTGAGCCATCGACAGTAATGCACATACCGTTGATGACTCCTGAAATATCTACCTCTGCCTCTTTGCGAGGCAACGGTTTCGTGGCCACAGTGATGAGATAGTGGTGCACTTTCTCAATTGCAAAGCGTAGAAAGCCGTAAATGCTTCCGATGATTGCCAGCTTATACAGCAGAAGGCCAGCTAGCACCCACACGGCTAGGGTAGGCAGATGGGCGATCATATCAACAATAGTCTTCAGTTCTTCAAACATTTTCGTCCCCTAAGTAAATGGTGGCCCGCCGTAGAGGACTCGAACCTCTAACCTTCTGACTAGAATTCAGATACTCTATCCAGTTGAGTTAACGGCAGGTATTGGTGCGTCGAGCAGGGGTCGAACCTGCGACTGGTGGATTATGAGTCCACTGTTATACCTTTTAACTATCGACGCTAACTAAATTTCAAACGCTTGTAAATCTCTATCACATGGATGGGTGCGTCTTCTATTAAGCGAAACTCTATAGTTCCTCTCAGAGTTTTAGACACCAGTTCCCCGTTACGAATAACGAGTCCTCCCATCCTAGTTTCAAGGACTTTTGCTGTACCTGCTATGCTGTCAGCCTCAACACAGTTGCGTAGCTCTTTATCATCAAGGTAGACCTTGACATAATTGACTAGCATTATATGCTCAGGTTCTTTAGAGTCTGCAGATACAAACATGGCTAAGTCTCCCCTGCAAAGTCGTTGATAGCGCCTTGCAGGCACTTGTGAGGACCGTTACGGTCATGTGGTAGCTTGTTAACGAATGTCAATGCAATACCACAGGAACGACAGCGGATGACAGGTTTGGGCCTATACATAGGCCGATGGAACGGAATATCATCCTCAAAATCATTCCAAGGATCAAGCATCTCATCTATCGCCCTGTCATAGGCATCCTCGGCCATTTCTCCCATACCATGCCTCCGTTTCACGAACAAATGGTTCACCATTATGGGCACCACACCAATGGTTTGGACAGGCACTACCGCAAGAGCCTGGGCAGGGCATACGGGCTAGGTGCATGTGCTCAGCAGGGTTTACTGGTGCAGGTTTAGGTGCTTCAGCAGGTGCTGATCGTAAAGCATAGTACCTTCTAGGAAGGTACGCATCATAGGCTCCCATTTGTGTCACCTTTAGCTTCCATCAGGATAGCGGGGATACCTGCTTTGGCTAGATGCTTAAGGCCATCATCACTGCGGTAGACCTCACGATAGAACACAGAGCTGATACCTGCACCTTGGATGCGCTTGGCGCAATCAATGCAAGGTGCAGTGGTCACAAACAGAACTGCACCTTGACTAGCTACACCGGAGCGTACCAACTTATCAAGTGCGTTCTGCTCGGCGTGGACTACCTCTGGTAGAGTTAACCCATCAGGGCCTTCACAAGAGTTATTCCATCCCGATGGAGTACCGTTGTAACCCTCGGCAATGATGCCATTGCGGACAATGACTGCGCCCACCTTGCGGCGCTTGGCTCGGGACAGGGTAGCAAATACTTCTGCTACCTTCATATAGGCTTCACGTAGAGCAGGTTTCATGGTTTCGATCCTTGTTTAATCAGCACAGCGTCCTCGCACTTCTTTAGGGTAGGTCACGGTCAGCTTCTGATGCCCGTAGAGATAGACAAGATCACCTTCCTCAATGTAGACCTGTACCTTGTCCATATCATGGAAGGTCAGGCCAAAGTGCTTGAGGATACTCTTCATCTCTTCGTACATCTGCGCTACAGTGACGAGGCTAGATTCAACCACGGATATGTGCTATGAGGTTTCTCACCCCAAAGCCCTCGGTTCCGTCACGGCTGTTCCACTTACCAGTACCAGGCCAGAAGTCAATCTTACAACCCTTGCCTTCTACGATTAGATGCACACCGTTGTTGTAGGTTACATACACGATACCTGCCTCCTGCAACATATGTGCAGAGGCCTTCCGGTTATTGGCTCGTTTAGTAACACTGGCTGCTTTGTGTGCAGCCCACATTTCAGATGCGTCAGACATAGTAGTTACCTCACATCAATATCAGGAACGATAGCAGAAGGCTTGAACACCACGCGATAATGGTAGATACTAGCCTTGTTAGGCTGCAACTGTTCTACAAAGAACGTAACATTGTCAGAGAGCCCCAAGAAGTGCTTCTTGTATTCGTTGGGTCCTACCTTACAGGTGATGGACAGACGCTTGGCTCGATCATCATTACCCAGGGAACAGAGGCCTTCCACCGTAAGCATGTAATCTCCGGTGATACCGTTATAGAAGACCACACGGCGGTTCACTTCAAAGTTATCCGCTGCCTTGGACATATTGTTAGAAGCAATATCTGCATCAGTACTACAGGCAGACAAGGTTGCGACGATAGATGCGAGAATGAAGAGACGTTTCATAATTACTCCTGTTAAGAAACCTTTCCAAGGCTCACAGTATGAGCCTTGAACTGGTTACTTGCCAGCTTCGCGGTTGTCGATGTAGTGGGTCAGTTGATCCAAACGGGTACGCCTTTGAGTTTAGACATATGTCACCTAATCACAAGAGCTTGAACCACTGTCAGAACTGCTGGAGCTACTGTCAGAGCTAGAGCTGCTCCAGCTAGAACTAGCACCGCCGCCACCAAAGTCACCGCCACCACCAGAGCGAAAGGGTGGATCAGGGTCATAGGAAGGCCGGGGAGGTGTGTAGCTGACAGGATCAGCTTGGAACACTTCACCGTTAATGAAGGCAGAGTCACTGGATGTAGATTCAGAGGCTGTAGCCTTCTGCACGTAGGAAGTACGCCCACAGCGGCCGCAACGGGCAAAGCTCAGGGGTTGATGGGAGTTGAAACGTACACGGCAAGCTGTGCAAATGTATTGAGTCATGATCTTCTCCTGAAAAGATAGAGGCACGAGGCCTCTACCAGTTACTAACCCAATGCAGCAATCTGCGCGTCAATCTCTTCCAGGCTCAAGCCCTTCAGAGCGGCATCCTGCTTTTCTGCACGGATAGCCATCAGGCGATCACGCATTTCCTTGTTAGCTGCCTGAGAACGCTGTGTGGCGTTCTCATCTTGCTTGTAGGCAATGATGGCCTTGACGATTTCCAAGGCCAGGGCCTTTTCGGTCTTGGCAGGATTGGAGCGTGTCTCCACGAAACTGTCATCGGACAGCGCCCGCAGCTCTGCATTCACGGTCTTGGCCACGGTATCCAAGTCGAAGCTGTTCTTGGCTTGCAGGGGCAGTTCCCACAACTGCTCGACAGTCAGAGGGCCTTTGTTGGAGGGAAAGCGCAGAGCAATACGGGTTGCTTGCATGAACAGATTATCCATGATTAAATACCTTTCAGAAAGAGATGTTGTAAACAGTGGACTTACCATTGGACGAAACACGAACGGCCACTGTGTCCTTTCGTGTCGAAGAGAAACCTACCCCGCTGAGCTGCTCGTCCTTAACAGGAACCTTCTTACGGGCACCAATCAGTTCCAAGACCTTACGGTGTTCGCTCAGGTCATTGTTGAGGTACTCGTTGTAGATGGCACGAACTTCGTTCGGGTTCTTGCAGTCCTTCAAGACGAAAATGTAGTGCCGATTGCCGACGCCTGCACCGTCCCAATGGTTCGGACTATACATCAAAGTCTCAACTTTTGTGAAACTCTCGGTGTGTACGCCCCACTTCTCGACTGACTTGGCATTGTCGGTCATGCCCTCGGCCCAACGCACGTTGGTGATCTTGCCATCTTGGTAGTGGAAGATCAAGGTATGCACGGTGATACCTTGGGCCAAGACCGGGGTATAGGTGCGGGACTCAGTGTAATCCCCGCAAGCAAGCTCCAGAGTGAAGCCCGCATCCACCTTTTCACGTTGCTGGTACTGGTGGACCATGATCTTGTAATCACCATTTCGCGGGTTGGTCCAGGCCAGATTTTCCACAGCGTTACGCGATTTACCAGACATGGCATTCATGTCCACATCCAAGATGCCTATCTTGTTGTGGAAGCAGATGTGATTGCCAAGGGGGTCGATACCATGCAGATCAAGGTCATCGAAGTTGTACCAGCCGAGACTGACACGCAACTTGGCGTTCACGTTACCACCAGCCGCCTTGACACGTTCCTTGATAGAGTCTGTCACATCGCCATCGTAGGACCACGCAAAGTGATTCGGCCACTGGAACAGCTTTTTGCTATCTTCATAGCAGGCCGTTGTCAGAGAAACGAAGTTGCCTTGCTGACTGTTGCGCACCATGAGGTCCATGCTGGTAGCAGTGGGCACAACATTGGCAATGAAGTCTTCGATGCTGATCGGCTGTGTCTTGCCAACCTGCACATCAGCCGGTTGACCTTTCAGGAGCAGATCAGTGAGGCCCATACCCTTACGGGCAGTGTTATCCGCCCACAAGACGTTGTTGATGCTAACATCACTGATCTTGGCGTGACGCCGTTCAAGGCTGAGGTCCAGACCCGCTGCTGTCAGTTCAGCAACTGCCTTGTTAATCATGGCAGTGCTCACCAAGGGTGTAGGGCGCTTGTAGTTGCGCGGGTCCATCTTGGCTTCATAGGCCGGGACAGCCTCTTCCATGTCCTTACCTTCGGACAGGTCCACAATCAAGGTGCCGATTGCAGTGTTACGGAAGGTGATGCCCTTGGAACCGCAGTGCTCCCAAGCGTACAGGGCCTTGTTCTTGCCCTGGGATGCAGTCAGATGGTGCAGGAACTGGTTCAGTTCATGGCGCTTTTCTTCACCACGATACAGGCTCTTCTTGTCGATCAGGTCCAACACATCAATGATGGCTTGACGGTCCAGAGTCTCCAGGCCGCGCAGGAAGACGCCCACATCCGTGTTGATGGTGCCAGCATCTTTGTCGGGCGTCTGGGAGTAATGACGAGCCGAAACCTGAGCCCAATAGTGGTAGAAGGTATGCACCGTACCATCTTCCATCTGCTTCTGGTTGGAGGCTGTACCGAAACGGCGCTCAGATGTACGCCACACACCCTTGACTGCATGACGAATGACAAAGCCATGCATGATTTCGGCCACCACGTTGTAGGGATAGGGCTCGACACTGCCGGTATTCCACACCGTATCCATGACGCCATTGGTGATGGTCACCAAGCTGCCGACATTGCGAATGAACTGCTTACAGCAGGTACAGTCATGCTCGGTATGGGTCCGGTAGATAGGGTTCGTGCCTTCAGGGAAAGCTGCAAGGTAGGTCTCATACAGCTTATCCTTGTCGATATCCAGCACAAACAGCTCCTGCTTGGACATGGTATCGAACTTAACGTGCATACGTTGTGCAAAATTGGTGAACATGGTGTATTTCCTTAAGAGATTCGTTTCTGCTTCTTCCACATACCAAGGTGTTTCCAGTAACCCTGGTGCATTCCGTATATACGGCGAGGATAGGCCCCGTTGACGTTCTTGAATGCCTCCTCAAACGTCATATGACCAGACAGGCGGACACCTGCCCTGGTGCTAACTACGAACGGGTGATGCCCCGCGAAGTTTACGGATGGTGGGTAGTCGATCTTCCCACTTGTCGGATGACTTGATTCGGACACTGCCAATTTCTACTTCCTTGTAAGTGATTTTCCAAACACGACGCTTCGGATCACACTTGGCAGCAGCGCCAAGTATGGTCCGCAATGTCACGCCCAAATCAGGCACATCAACAGTGCCTGTTTCTGCATTCGGCGTAACAGCCATGCTACACTCCCAACAGCTCAGTCAGCAGTTGAACTTCGGCCTCAGCACGGCGTAGGCGGCGCTTGTACTGGACAATGAGGTTGACAATCTCTTCGTCACCGAAGTAGGAAATCAACTCACCAATGTCCATGGCATCCACCTCATCGAACAGCTCCAGTTCAGGCTCTACAGCCTTGCTAAACAAGGGCGCAACCTGCCCGACGCCATCGCGTTTTGAGCCGTTTTTGGCCTTGCCCTTGGACTTGTTCAGGCCACCGAATTCAGCGCCGCCAACGCCCCGCATACCGCCGAATTGAGGCACTGTGGGCGGGGTGTAGGGAGTGTAGACCGGGCAGACTCGTGTAACCGGCAATGTATGCCAGTCCATCTTGATGCAAGCTTTGGTCAGGCGCTCAAGATGGCTGTAGTCCAAGAACTCATCGCGGCCATGTTGCTGCTCATAGCCCACGCCAATGTTGATGCACTCACGGATCAAGAAGCGGTATTCCTTGGAGTCCGTGTAGACGCCCTTATCAGAGGGCGCATACTGGAAGTCTTCACCGATGGTGTTCAGACGCTTGGACAGTTCCAAGGCATAGGTGGTAGACGCACATTCCACACCACCTTGATGGGTGATGATTTCAGTTGTACGTGGTCGGTCAAAGGCAATGCACTGCTCATAGCCGCCCTTCTTGAAGAACTCGGCATGTTTGGCAACAGTAGCTTTGGCACCGATACCGCCACGTTCTTCGCCACGGTGGAAGACATAGAGGCCGGGCTTCTTGGCTTCAATCATGCGGAGCATGATGTAGATACCTGCACCATCGTCAGCACCAAGGCAGGTGGCGTCACCGGACTTGTCGAGGAAGATGTGTTCAAAGCTCTCATCGTAGAAGATGCGCTGTAGGTTGTTCAGCACATTGCTTTCGGCATGAGTGTGAACCGTGTCAATGTGACACGAGAACATCACCTTGGATTCCCCGATCTGCAAGGCAATAGTACCTTCACCGAGGACATGCTTCTGCACGGTCTTCTTGTTCTTCTCCACCACCTCATCAAAGAGGCGGTGCAACCACTTGGCAAACTCCAGTTCACCGACAGAGTTGTGAGCACGACGAGTGCTGAGGATACGCACCAGCAGAGGTGCAACACCAACAACGCCGGTAGGCTTTGCAGATGTAGTGGCGGGCAGAGGTTGCTTGGAGAGGGCTCCGACCTGAGTCGTGGCGAGTTCTTGTTGAGACATGATGAATTTTCCTTTCAGGTTAAGCGGCCAGTGCAAAACGGTCGTCTTGCACAACTGTTGGCGTTACAGGGTTTTGGGTAATGAGCAGGTCGATTTCCGACAGGTCGGCAGCTTCGACAGTGTAACCACAAGCTTCAGCAGCTTGCAGCAACATGGTACGCAATTGGTTCAGAGCCCAATAGCGTGTAGCCTGGACTGCACGACCGAACTGAGATTCGGAGTAGTAGCCCAAGATGCGGGCACTGTAGCGTTCACTATACCATTTCAAGTTGTAGTAATTGCTCCGGCCCACACGTAGGTCGGTGAGGAGTTCATCAACGTGTCCCACACGAAAGTAGCGATCATAGAGCTTCTTGGCCAAGATCGTCTGCTGAGGTGTCAGACCTGTGATGACTTCCGGCGCATAGGGCTTCTGCCCAATGCTGTAGTCCAGGGCATTAGCCTCGGCAGCTTGCATCTCCCACTTAGCCCACAGATAGAGAAGAATTTCACGAGAACGTAAACCCATAGCTGCAAGGTCTGCGGCCTTCTCAGCATTCAACTTAGACAGTGGGTAGTCAGTGACAAACTGCATGGGGCTGCAGTTACGTAAGGGAGCATAGTTGTCGATCTGCGTACCATCATTGGTCGTGAGGCGGATGCAGGTGTCGCACAGTGCATTTTTGAATGCAGTTTCTTCACCAACAAGCTTCAACACAGATTCAAGGAAGGCCCGGTTAGTCCAATCAGGCTTACCATCCCTGGCACTGTAGTAGATTTCGCTATCTGCAAAGTAGATATTATGCAGATTGCGGAGGAAGTCCAGCTTGCCATCCCAAGTGGTAGCCACAGAATGCACACCCTTGACCACCTTACGGCCAGAGACAGTATGCTCAACCAGGGCAGGGTCTTCACAGTAGGTCAGACGCTTGTCGATGGTATGCACCTTGATCCAGGCCTTGTCCAGAGTGGACTTATGCTGGATACGCATACGCCCGCCACCGTCAGGACGCGCAGAGATGACTTGGATAGCATCTTCCAGTCGAATCAATGCATGGCGCTCCTCTTCATCCCAACCTGCAAGGTTGATATCCAGATATTGACGACCTCTGTAGCCATGCTTCCACTCGCAATCATCAGGATAGTAAGTGGGGTCAAGGCGATAGTAGTTCTCAGCACGACGAGCCCATTCAGACTCAATGTAGGTACGACCGGACACAGATTGGAAAACAGGGACACTGTTATCCACATAAGCAGTCTTGCGAGAAGTGCCGGGGCCAGAGAGGTAGTAACGCTCAATCAGGTTGCGTTCACGATCATCCACAGTCTCAGAGGCAATGTCCACCACGGTGAAGCTGCCATCCTCGATAGAGGACAGGGGCAGATACTTAACCTTATCAACCGGATCAAGCAGCATGTTGTAGGTCTTACCGCTGATCGGGCAGGTGAACGTGAACTCCGACGAAGACACAGGGCGCAGACGGATATAGCCTTCTGCATTGGGAGTGGAAACAGACTGGTTACCAAGGGCATTGGTGTAACGGCTGCGTGTTGTGGCATCCAAACCAATGATCTTGCCATCCAGATAAGTAACATAGCTACCATCACCAGATGCCGGACCTTCATTGCAATCCAGATAGGGCAGAGCAAACGCCTTGAGTTCACCACTATCATGATTAGGTACAGGGCGCACAGGGAACTCAACACCAGCCCAACCGCCAGGAGCATAGCCCAGACGAGCCAGCTTAGAGCCCAAAGAGCGATCACCATAGGTACGGATGCGGCGCTTCTGACCATTGACTTCCACAACCATGCAACGAGCCTTGAGACTGCCGTCATTATTCAGGAGATAGGCAATCTGTACGCCGGGAGTGTTGTAGGACAGGATGGGATCAGTGTTCATCTGCTTGGTCATGCAGGAAGTGACACCGCCCTTTGCAGCCAGCTTGTAGATTTTGGCAATCTCTTCACCACAGGCAAACTGCACATCATCTGTAGTGAGTTCGGAGCGATGCTGTGCTTCCAGCTCAGCAATCTCATGGTCGGACAACCAAGAGGCAAAGCGAGTCAGGAAGCGGCCAACGGAGATAGGCACCTGAGCATCACGCAGGCCATCAGCGAAAGACGCCGTGTAAGCCATATGCCCAGGCGTCTTGATGGACATATGTGCAAAGAAGTGAGGAAAGGCCTTGCTAATCTTCTTCACAATGGATGTGGGTTCTTCATACACGCCGAGAACCATGCGGGCCAACTCGCGCTTCTGCCACCATTGGAGCCCGAGGGAGCGTTCACCAAACAGATCAGCAGGAAGGGTGTAGTTGCTGAACTGAGAGGCGCTGATCTGGTCGATCTTCTGCAGATGGAGAGCAAGGCGGGCACGTTCATAGTAGTCCTTGCTGATGCGACTGTAACGCAAGTCTTCTTTGAGACTAGCAGCGTTCTCAGATTCTTCCATAGGAAGAGATTGAGCAAAGAACTCTTTCGTATATGCATAGGGAATAGTAGGCATGATGATTCCTTTCAGGGGTTGAAGTTAGGTCAAGTCTTTAACAGCGAAGACCACAATAGTTATCGCTGTACTATACAGCAAGGTGAGTGTGAGTACAGCCATCCACTTGGTGAAATGCTTACCAAATGGTAGGAAGAGATTGAGGGCTGCTACGATCAACATAGCATCCCACAGGTCTTGGGCCACAGGCCCATGAGGGGTGAAGATCAGGAGCAACATCAACACAGCAAACGTCTGTGCAAGCCAATTAAGGATCACAAACGTAGCTGTAGACATTGTTTTAAGAGCAGAGGTCAATTTCATTACGCAACTCCTGACGAAGACTGTTTACCCACTTACGACGATGCTCCACCATCTTTTGCTTGAGCATTTGAGATGTAGCAAGGTCGTAGTAATCTCCAGGCTCAGGAGCCTGATCAGTCAAGATGCGGTATTCAGCTTGAGTAATGGCACCTTGATTCCGCAACCAGCTTTCAAAAGTAGTAGGGCTACCACCAAGCATTCCGCTTATCCAGTCAGTGAGGAATCGCTCAGTGCCCTTGGTAATGAGGTTATAGGAGTACAGTTCAGCCAACTGTATGCAAATGCACCGCTGATACTTAATATCAATGTGGAATCCAAACTTCAAGCTGAATACATTACAGAGCCGTTCACCTGTAACCAGATGAGTCCGATAGATATCCGACACCATATCCAAGGCCTTCAGTGCCCGCGTCAGCTTTTCCTTACGCGAGAGGAAGCGTCCCCAATGGTCCTGCTCCTGACGCACATACTTGTAACAGTGATATGCAATGACCAGAGCCATGACACCGAGGAACAGAGAGATAGATTGCAAGAGAGACATGATCAGTTACCTTCCTTGAGTTGATCGAAACGAGTTTTCCAGGCCTTCATCAGCCTCTTTTGCCATCTGCCCCAGCAGTTTCAAGGTCTTCTCAGCGTTATCAATACGCTTGAGAATAGAGGTAGAGTAACTGCCTTTGATGCGTTGCAGATGGTTCTGCATGTCACGCGCATCCTTGATAAGGCGTTTGAAGGCGTTACTTATTTTGTAAGCACGATCTGTCATTTTCAATCTCCTTGATGAGGTGATCAAGCCATGCCTGACGGTATTCCTGTACCTTGATGAACAGGGCACGATCTTTGACCTCGCTCAGACCAGCTTCAAGGTCGTACCGTTGAAACTGGTCTATGTAACCTTGCCTGCACAACCACAGAGTCAAAGTAGCGCAAATACCGAGGCCCATCTGACGAGTTATATAGTCAGCAAGCTCCAGATAGACCTCATAACCAATAAAGCTATTGCGATAGAGTTCACGCAATGTACTGCAAATCAGGCGAGAAGCCTTGAATGTAGCAAGGCCCTCGCCCTTATGCGTAACCACATTGGGAGTCATCAGCAGGTACTCCTTGGCCAGCTTCAGGGCTTTAACATGGTCTTTTGTCATGGTAGATAACCTTTCAGGATACAAGGTCTTGAATGAGCTGATGCTTACTAACAATAGCCTCAGCAGCCCACGCATACTTAGACCACATTTCAGGCTTGACCTCTTCGCCCTCTGGTACTGCACCTAGGACAAGATCAAACTCACAGTCGTCAGAGTTTGACAACTTAAACGTAAAGCCGTACTCAGTAAAGCCGTCGTTACGGTAGCAAACATAGGTTTCGTAGCGCATGATATAACCTTTCAGGATGTTGGTAGAGCTGATTGCAGCTCTTTAATCAACTCGTCAATCCAGGCCTTACGGTAGGCCTGGACCTTCTTAAAGAGCCCAGGCACCTTGTAAGGGCGTTGGTACAGGCTATCCCGTTCCACTTCCAACATGTGGCCTTGATTGGCCAGCCAGCATACTACGGTAGCTGCCTTAATGCGATCATTTATGAGCATACACAGGTCTTCCTTAACCGACTCAAACATATTGGTTTGATTGATAGCGTAGCAGATGTAGGTGTTCTCAAGGCGAATAGCTGGACTCCAGCTATCGTGGAGTGCTGCCTTAGCTTTTTGCAGGCACTCGATGTGCTCTTTCGTAACTTTCATGATCTACCTTTCAGGATGTAGGACGATGGCCTATAGGTTGGGCCTATAGGTAATCGCCCTCGTTTGCGAGGGCTTTAGAGGCCTTTTAAGCCGTTTTCTCGACCCTGCCCTACGGTTGGGCAGGGCAGGGCCGGTTGAGGGCGTCAGGCCTTGGATTTGGCCTTGGCCGGGGCTTTCTTGGCCGGGGTTTTGGCTGCAACCTTCTTGGCCGGGG
>ERZ724522.358-NODE-358-length-30424-cov-4.986368_pt1 | contig 30424 bp, 38 predicted proteins | sample MGYA00376055_ERZ724522 | MGnify/ENA primary metagenome ERZ724522 (study PRJEB28724, sample SAMN07190884) | wastewater metagenome | isolation source: effluent of sewage treatment plant in Hong Hong | place: Hong Kong | collected 2016-03-17 ...
CATCTCCAGAAAGCTCATGACTCCCTTGTGGCCGCTGGCGCCAAGTGCTCGGCCGCCAAGGCGGAGCAGACGGATGATCTGGCGAAGGTCGCTGGCGAGCGCGATGGTCTCCAGAAGATCCTGGACAGCATCACTCCTCGCATTGAGTCCCTCGCTGCTGTGGTCGAGGCGCAGCAGGAGGAGATCCGGGTTCTCAAGGCTCAGCCGATCCCGGCGCCGAATCTGCGCATCGTTGCTAAGGGCAGCGATGTTCGGTTCGACGGAGGCAGCGAGGCGGACGCCAAGATCACGGAGCAGTTCGCCAAGCTCTCCCCTGAGGACAAGGCCACGCTTCTCGTGAAGCTGGCTCAGCAGAATCCCCTGCGCACTGTGGCGCAGGGCTAGTACAGGGACGCTCTGCCGGAGACGGTGGAGCGCCCAGCGGGGCGGAGACGCCACGCCAGAGAGTGTCGCAATCATCGCAATCATCGAACCGGAGCAGAAAAGATGAATCCGCAGCAGACTACCCAGGAGATCCTGGACCAGATCAAGAAGGCTTACAGCACGCCGATCGAGGATCCCCTCGCCAAGTCGACGTTCTCGCAGCCTGGCTCCGCTATCTCGGGTCTCAACTACTATGACCTCGAGCTCGGCGCCAAGTTCCTCGTCCCCGTTCTCACGCCTCTCCGCAACGAGATCCCGCGTGTGTCCGGCAAGGGCGGCATTCAGGCCAACTGGCGCGCCATCACCGGCATCAATACCACCGGCCTGCGCCTCGGCGTCTCGGGCGGCAATCGCGGTGCCGTGATGGCGGTCAGCACCCAGGACTACATCGCGTCCTACAAGGGCATCGGTCTGGAGGCGAACGTCGACTTCGAGGCGGGCTATGCGGCCCAGGGCTTCGACGACGTGCGTGCTCAGGCTGGTCTGCGCGGTCTGCAGGCCACGATGCTCGGCGAGGAAGCGATCATCCTCGGAGGCAACACCTCGTCGGCTCTCGGCACGACGGCGACCCCGTCGCTCTCGACCGCGACGACTGGCGGCACGCTCGCCGCTGCGACCTGGTCGGTCATCTGCGTGGCGCTGTCCTTCGATGCCGTCATCAACGGCTCGGTGGCTGGCGGCATCCAGGCGTCGATCACCCGCACCAACGCTGACGCGACGACCGACACGTTCGGCGGCGGCGCGGCGCAGAAGTCGGCCAACGCGACGCAGGTCACGACCGGAGCGACCTCGACGATCTCTGCGACGGTCACGGCCAAGCAGGGTGCGTTCGGCTATGCCTGGTTCTGGGGCACGGCGGGCAGCGAGACGCTCGGCGCCATCACGTCGATCAACTCTGTGCTGATCACGGCGGCGGCGACTGGTACGCAGACGGCTGCATCTCTGCCCTCGGCCGACAACTCGACGAACAACCTGGTGTTCGACGGTCTCCTGACCATCGCCGCCAAGTCCGGCTCCGGCTCCTACCTCGCCACGCAGGCGACGGGCACGGCTGGCGTTGGCACCCCGCTGACCTCGGACAGCGCGGGCGGCGTCGTCGAGATCGACACGGCTCTGAAGTGGTTCTGGGACAACTATCGCCTGTCCCCGGACACCATCTGGGTCAACTCCCAGGAGGCGCTCAACATCTCGAAGAAGATCGTCGCCGGCAGCAGCAATGCTGCTCAGCGCTTCGTCTTCAACGCGGTGCAGGATGCCATCGGCGGCGGCATCATGGTGCGCACGTACCTGAACCGCTTCTCCATGGGCGGTGGCCAGACGCTGGACATCCGCGTTCACCCGAACATGCCTGCGGGCACGATCCTCTTCACCTCGAGGTCGATCCCGTATCCGCTGTCTGGCGTGGGCAACGTGATCCAGATCCGCACTCGTCAGGACTACTACCAGATCGAGTGGCCGCTGCGCACCCGCAAGTATGAGTACGGCGTGTATGCCGACGAGGTGCTCCAGCACTACTTCCCGCCGTCGATGGGCGTCATCACGAACATCGCGAACGGGTAGCAGCGTCGCGCCGAGGTTTCACCTCCTCGGCCTTGTCGCGACCGGAGGCGTCTCTCCCTGGGGACGCCTCCGTTAACAGAGAGGATGGAGAGAACCAATGGTAAAGATGAAGGCACCGCCCGGAAAGGGCAGCTCGATGTCCATCGAGGGCGTTGGGCTCGAGATAAGAGACGGATTCGTCGAGGTGATGCCCAGCCTCGTCGAGACCCTCGAGGCTCACGGATTCACTCGCGACGATGGGAGTCCATCGGACACCTCTCGCTCGGGCCTCGTTCGCTACTTCGTCGATGGCGCTCGCGCTGTCGCAGAGAACATGTCCGACGAGCAGCTGCTCGCTATCAGCTCTGTTCCTGACGGACAGAAGGTCGCGTTCTGGGAGAGGATCACGAAGCTCGCGGTTGACTTCCCGAAGCTGAAGATGCCTGAACCGACGAAGGCAGAGGCTGCGAAGCCCGCAGCCGCACCGCAGAAGTGATCTGAGGAACTGAAGATGGCGCCGACCGATCTCATAACTCTGTCTGACGCGAAGACCTGGCTGGGAATAGCTGGGTCGTCGTCCTCGGAGGATGCGCTTCTGTCTCGCATGATCACCCAGATCAGTCGCGTCATCTTCAACTACATCAACAGATCCACTGTTCTTCCCATCACCCTCACCGAGGTGTACGACGGGAACGACAAGAACTGGATCCAGCTTCGCAACTGGCCCGCTGTCTCCGTGCAGAGCGTGATCGTCAGCGGAAGGGCGATCTCTGCCTCTGCCGGATTCGGCCAGCCGGGGTACACTCTCGAGCCGTCGGACGACGATCCTCCGGGTCACCAGCAGATACTGCGCCTGACGGGATTCTCCTTCCTGAGAGGAAGCTCGAATGTGCAGATCACGTACACCTGCGGATACCAGATCTCTGGCGAGCTGCACACCATCGCCTCCCCCGACTATCGAGCGACCGCCGTCGGGCCGCACGGAGCGTGGGCAATGGACCTCGGCGTCGTCAGTGTGGCCACAGGTCTGGCAATGACCAAGGTGGCCGAGAGCCCAGCCTCTGGCCAGTACTCCGTCAGTGGAGGACTGTACCAGTTTGCTGCTGCGGATGCCGGCCTGTCTGTGTCGATCTCGTACGGGTACATCCCTGCGGATCTGGCCATGGCGGCGACTGAGTGGCTCGGAGAGAGATATCGCACGAAGGACCGCATCGGCCAGACGAGCAAGAGCCTGGGCGGCCAGGAGACCGTCTCCTATGCGCGCGAGCAGGTGCCTGTGTTCGTCGCCCAGGGTCTCCAGAACTTCAGGAGAGTCGTCCCATGCTGAGTATCTCGATAACTGGGGGCGAGCGTACTGCAGGTCGGTTTCGACACATGCCGGACAGCGTGCGTCGCGCTCTCCACGCGAAGATCGCGAAGCTCGCTCTGCAGCTGGAGGCGCATGTCAAGAGCGACAAGCTCTCCGGACAGACTCTCCACACACGGTCGGGAAGACTGAAGAGATCCATCAAGTCGGAGATCGTGGACAGAGGCTCCATCATCACAGCCAAGGTATTCTCTACGGGCGTTCCGTATGCAGCCATCCACGAGTTCGGCGGCAGAACTCAGGCTCACGAGATTGTTGCGACCAAGGCCAGGGCACTGTCGTTCATCATGGGCGGCAAGAGGGTCTTCTTCAAGCGAGTTCACCACCCTGGCTCCGTGATGCCGCAGCGCAGCTATCTTCGCTCGGCGATGGACGACATGCACCAGCAGATCGTGGACGAGATGGCGGCAGCTGTCCGTGAGGCGGTGCGCTCATGAGCCTCGGTGTGTCCAGAGAGACTGTTCTCGCAGCGCTGTTCGCCAAGCTGAGCAGCGCAACGTTCGCCGAGGTCGGGGGCGCGAGTGAGTTTGTCACGTCGTCTCGTCGACTCAAGCTCTGGTCGGATGTTCCTGCCGGCCAGCGTCCGGCAATGTTCATGACGGATCACCATGAGACCCCGAGCTATCGGTCAGAGAACACTCCTGCGCTGGTAACCATCAGCGTGGAGGTGTTCGTGTACATCGACTCATCGGATCCCTCCAGTGTTCCCAGCACTGATCTCAACAACATCCTCGACGGTCTGGACGCAGCCATCGCGCCTGGTCCTGGGGAGCAGCGCCAGACGCTCGGTGGTCTCGTCTCTCACTGCAGAATGGAGGGGCAGATACTGAAGGATCCGGGGGATCTGGACGGTGACGGTCTCATGATCGTTCCCATTCTCGTGATGCTGACATAGGAGGGTCGACATGACCGATGATGCACAGACTGACACACCTACTGTCGACCCTGCGGCGGACGCCGGGCCGGTAGCCGTAGCGCCCGCGCCGGTTGCGAGCGCTGCTCCAGTCGTCACGAAGACCGACGAGATCGTCGATCGCTGGTTCAGGGACTTCCCCGGCACTGTCGTGACGGAGACCACCGAGCAGTGGAACTTCCTCTACGCCGCAAAGGAGCGGCTCAAGGAGATGCTCAATCAGTAGTAGCAGCGCAGCAGTATCAGAAACGGAGACAGAGACATGACTACCCCTCTCGACGCATTCGGCCCCGGTGTCCTCATCGTGACGCGCACCGACGTGGCCAACGCCACCCCGGTCAACATCGGGTATGCCCAGGAGTTCCAGCCGGAGTTCTCGGCGACCATCAAGGAGCTCTACGGCCAGAACCAGTTCCCTCTCGATGCCGCTCGCGGCACCGTCAAGGTGACTGGCAAGATCAAGGCAGCGGTCCTCTCGGGCATCGCTTGGAACAACGTGTTCTTCGGCCAGACCACGACGACCGGCGGCATCAAGTGGAACTACCAGGAGGCTGCGGCCATTCCTGCCACGCCCTATCAGGTCACCGTCGTCAACAGCGCCACGTTCGACAAGGATCTCGGCGTGACGTTTGCGGCGACTGGCCTTCCGCTCGTGAAGGTTGCGTCGGCTCCTGCGACAGGTCAGTACTCTGTCTCTGGTGCCGGCGTCTACACCTTCGCCGCTGCGGACACCACGCTCGGTGTTCTGATCACGTACACCTCCACGGTGACGACTGGCCAGACGATTCCTCTCACCAACCAGCTGCTGGGCACCTCGCCCACGTTCCAGCTGGACTACTACACCACGCGCAACAACAAGGCGCTCGTGGCTCGGTTCAACCAGTGTCAGGCGAACAAGATCGCGTTTGCCTCGAAGCTGGAGGACTTCATCATGCCGGAGTTCGACATCGCGATGTTCGCGGACTCGAGCGGCTCCGTCGGCAAGATCGTGTTCCCTGAGGTCGCCTGATCTCAGCTATCTGACGGTCCATGACCGTCCACAACCAGAGGAGATACCACCATGAGGCCTGAGCCTGTCGAGCTCAAGTTCGGAGAGAGGTCCTTCAAGATTCGGCCGCTCACTCTCGGCCAGATCGAGAGGGTCGACAGTATCCTGCAGGGAGACCTGGCAGGTGTTGCGCGCAGCGTGGAGATCATCAAGGTAGCCATCGAGAGAGACTACCCTGACGTCGACGTGCGCGAGCTCGAGCTTCCACTGTCCATGATCAGCGAGTACACCTTCCGTGTTCTCAAGATCGGGGGCATGGTGGAGATGCAGCCGGGGGAGCCTCCAGCGGTCCCATCGAGTGGGATCGCATCTACGGAAGGCTGATGTGCGAGGGTCGGTCGTACGAGGAGATTCAGGAGATGACCGTCTACGACCTCCAGATGATGGCCAGATACAGAGCATCGTCTCCGTCTCTGGAGTCTCTGGTGATGGCTATCGCGAGCGTCCTCGGCATCAACGTCGACGGATCCTCTGCGCCAGAGCCAGCGAGGCCCCCGGATCCTCGTGAGACCATAGCGAGAGCATTCTCGGGAGCTCAGTTCTCCGAGAGCGGAATGGTGGACGCAGTCGTCCTGAGGAGCTAGCACACAATGGCTGACGACATCCTTGTCAGGTTCGGCGGAGACTCCTCGCAGTTCGAGAGTGCTGCAGAGAGAACAGCTGAGTCTGTCGCCAAGCTCGAGGCGCGTCTGAAGGACATGAAGTCGGCAGCTGACAAGCTCAGCTCCGACACGGCGATGATCGTCTATCTGGAGAAGCTCCGCCTCTGGTTCGACGGTATGGGGATGGTGACGACTGCAGTCGGCGTCGGTCTCATCAACGTCACTGAGGGCCTCATCAGATTCAAGAACGAGGCGGTCAGCGGATTCCCCACTCTGCAGGCCAACCTCGACGGTGTAGCTCAGAGATGGAAGAGTTACGCTGAGGCGCAAGCGTACAGCGCGGAGTACGCCCCGCTTGTGCAGATCCAGAATGACGGCATCACGGCCAGCATCGGCCGAATGATGATTGCCATCGATACCTGGAAGAAGAGCGCTGACATGTACAGCAGCGGTCTCATCCAGGCTGCTGCCAACACTGTTGTTCTGCAGCAGGGTCTTGTGCAGGCTGAGGCTCAGGCCGAGCGGGCCGGGTACGAGAACGTCACGCGGCAGGTTCAGGGTCTCGCTGGACAGCTGTCTCGCATCCCCGACATCACGGACAGGAACGCCGCAGCCATCGCGGGAATGTTCGCTGCTATCCCGGACTCGACCGGGGTGGTGTCGAAACTGCTCACGGACATGACGACCCAGCTCTCCACTACTGGAGATGAGGCTCGCAAGCTGGCTCCTGCGATGGCGGAGGCCTTCATCGACCCAGGCACCAAGGGAGAGCAGTTCCTTCGTAGTCTCGGTGTGCTCAACACCGAGATGCAGGGACAGCTTCGGTCCGCTCGTGACAGCAACGATCTGTACGAGATGCGAGCTGTTCTCATCGAGGGTATTCGTGCAAAGGAGGAGCTTGTACTCCAGTCCAAGATGCGACAGACTGCTGAGGACCAGCAGATGTACAGTGGCCTCGGACGTATCGGCAATATTCTGGCTCTCGGGAACCGCGATCTTCAGGGGCGCATCCGTCTGGCCAACGAGGCGAATGCTGCCTTTGAGAGACAGGGTGAGGAGCTCAAGAAGGTCAATGATGTGCTCCGCCAGGGATCGCAGAGCATCGAGGAGCAGAAGTCTGCCATGGAGCGGGTGGTCAGCGCAGCGAACCCGCTGGCTGATCGCATGGCTGCTCTTGCAGCTAAGATCGCCACTATCAAGGCAGGACTCGCCGCTAGCGGGAGTGCTGGTACCGAGCGAGAGACACAGGCACTCAAGAAGCACGAAGCTGAGTACGGACAGCTGGTCGATATCTGGAAGGGCGGCAGCGCTGTGCAGAAGAACACAGCATATGCTCTCGAGAAGGAGCTTGCTGGCCACAAGGACAAGATCGCCGATCTTCAGACAGAGGTGAAGCTCTACGAGAACATCTGGGAGCAGTCGAAGGGTACGGAGCAGGAGGCTGCTAGGCACGAGTTCTATCTGCAGAAGAAGCTCGAGCTTCAGAAAGCCATCAATAATGCGGCCAGAGCAGAGCTGGAGGCTCGCAAGGCAGAGGCAGAGACCCCCGAGCAGAAGAGAGATGCCGGAAAGAGCATTGCCCGACAGAAGCTGGCAGAGGCTGGAGACGACGCAGCGGAGCGCCGCCGCGCCCTGACTGAGATGGGCAACTATCAGCGCGAGTACGATCAGCTCCAGATCCAGCGCAAGCGACAGACTCTGGACACAGAGTATGCCATGGACACGGCTGCTCTCGACAATCGCAAGCTCCTCATAAAGGAGGAGGTCGAGACTGGTCGCATGTCTGCCATCGAGCGACTGGGAGCTGACCAGCGCGTCGAGCAGGACCGCATAGAGGTAGAGCGTCGGTACTGGACCCAGCTGCTGGGTCTGGCCACAGCTGGCACCGTCGAGTATGACAGAATCAAGGGACGCCTGGCAAACATTGACGCCGAGGGGTCCAATCGGATGCTCAAGGTGTACACCCAGGACCTCAAGGGTGTGGAGCAGCAGTTCAGAAGCGCCTTCGATCAGATAGGCTCCTCCGTCACCTCATCTGTGATGGGGATGCTGCAGGGAACACAGAAGTTCCAGGATCTGCTGAAGAACGTTGCCACGTCCATTGTCCAGTACTTCCTGCAGGCCGGCATGAAGATGGTCACCACATGGGCAGCCAATCAGGCGTCCATGCTGGCGCTCACGGTGTCCAGCAAGGCAGCAGAGACCACTGCGATCACTGCAGCTGCCACTGCCCAGACTGCTGCTGTTGCAGCTGGCGCCACTGCGTCGAAGGCGGCGAAGGGCGCTCTTGGAGCAGCAGAGGTCATCGGCGACTCTGCTGTTGCCGCCGCTGGCGTCACCGCGTTCCTGGCACCCATCATGGGTCCGGGCGCTGTCGCTGCAGGTACAGCTGTCGGTGCAGAGGTGGCCGCGATGGCTCCGATCGCAGCCATGGACATCGGCGCGTGGAACATCCCTCACGACCAGCTAGCCATGATCCACAAGAACGAGCTCGTCATGCCCGCCAGCCAGGCGGATGCCTTCCGCAGGATGCTGTCAGGGGAGGGTGCCCCAGCAGCATCCGGCGATGTGCATCTCCATGTCCATGCTGTCGACCATGCGTCCGTGGCAGGTCTGTTCCGGAGCAACGGACGAGCTCTTGCCACAGTTCTGAGGGATGTGGTGAACGCCAACCCCTCTCTCCGCCCCACCTACTGAGGATCGCCCGTGGCACTCCCTGTCATGCCGTCACTCCCCGGTCTCACCTGGCCACTCACCAGGCGCGGACCCATATTCGACACTGCGAGAGAGATCTCGGTATCCGGGAAGACGGCTCGCTATCCGCGCCGAACGAATCCGAAGTGGCAGTGGGAGCTCTCTTTCGACGCTCTCTGGCAGCAGCGTGGCTCATCGTCTCCGCAGTCCAACACCGACATGTACGCTCTGGGGGGATTCTTCTCTCAGCTCTACGGAGCTGCATATCCGTTCCTCTACTACGAGCCTGGCGATGGGTCCGTCACGAATCAGCTGTTCGGGACAGGAGACGGATCCACAAAGAACTTCCAGCTTGTCAGGACCATGGGCGGGTTCTCTGAGAGAGTCCAGGCTGTTGTCGGAACTCCGTCGGTGACCGTGTCCGGGGTGGCGAAGACTCTGGGTGTGGACTACACGATCAGCTCGTCTGGTGTCGTGCAGTTCATCGCTGCGCCCGCGAATCTCGCCAACATCAACTGGACCGGTAGCTTCTACTGGGTGTGCGAGTTCGACGACGACCAGATAGACTTCAGCCAGCTGATGACGGGGCTGTACTCCGTCAAGAAGCTCACGTTCACATCGAAGATCCTCTGATGAAGACAGCCAGCGCACCTCTTCAGAGCCTCATTCTCGGCGGCAGCTTCGTCGCATTCGAGTGCTACACTATCACGCTCTCTGGCGGCACCGTCCTCAGGTACACGACGGCGGACTTCAGCATCACGGACGGCACCGATACGTGGACGAGCAGCGGTCCGATCGTCGACGATCCGGAGAGTCGGCCTACTGCCCACTGGAAGGTAGGTCTGGACGTCGACACGTGGACCATGGTCGTGATGCCCAGACAGCGGGATCCTGTGACCGGGGCAGCGTATCCAGACACGATCCTCGGGATGCCGTGGCTGTCTGCTGCTGTGTCTGGCGTACTGGACGGAGCTACTGTCCTAGTGCAGCGCGCCTACCTAGCCGCGCCCCCGTCCAATCCCGTTCCTGCAGCTGGCGTGACCCCGACGGGATTCCTCACCATCTTCCTGGGCATCGTTGCTGAGGTGGACATCGGTCCCACAAGAGCGACTGTCCAGATCAGGGACATGCGCCAGCTTCTCACCACGATGATGCCGAGGCTGATCTACCAGGCTCCCTGCACGCACATCCTGTTCGACAATCGCTGCGGGCTGTCGGCAGCGGCATTCGCTGTGTCGGGCACGGCGCTGGCAGGATCCACCAACGGCGTCATCCAGGCATCTGTCAGTGCTCCGTCTGGAAGTGGCACGTTCACCCTCGGAACACTGAGGTTCACCTCCGGACTGAATGCTGGTGTGTCAAGAACGATCAGGTCGTGGAATGGCGCCAGCGCTCTGTCTCTCACCATCCCGATGCCGTATCTGGTGTCGGCAGGCGACACGTTCGTCGCATATCCCGGATGCGACAAGCAGCTGACCACGTGCGCCGCATTCGGCAACAGAGTTAACTACAGCGGAACGCCGTTCCTTCCCGTGCCGGAGACCACCGTATGACCGAGGCTGAGGAGCGCCAGGCTGTCGTCGATGCTGCTCGGTCGTGGATCGGCACCCCGTTCCACAACTGCGCTAGCGTCAAGGGCCGCAGCGGAGGCATCGACTGCGCGAATCTCCTCGCGCGTGCATACGAGGAGTCCGGGGTGTGTCCTCCCATCGACACAGGGGTGTATCCCCCGGCATGGTTCCTGCACAGAGACGAGGAGCGGTTCGTCGAGTTCGTTCTTCGCTACGGAGTCGAGATTTCGGAGGAGGATGTCGGTCCTGGCGACACGGTTCTGTATCGCATCGGAAGGTGCTTTGCTCACGGAGCGATCGTCGTCAGATGGCCTGAGGAGATCATCCACGCCCACATGTCGTCCAGAATGGTGACGCCGTTTGGCGGATACGACGGAGACCTCCAGGGTAGAGCAACTCGGTTCTTCACAATGTGGCCCCGGAGTGGGCGCGCACCACGGCATGGAGTCTGACAGGTGGCAGGACTTCTCTCAGGACAGAGCAAGAGAGCGAACCAGATCCAGGCTCCTGACACAGCCATGCGGATACAGACGTCCATTCAGGGTCGTCCTCGTCCGCTGGTCTACGGGCAGACGCGCATCGCGCCGAACATCACTCTTGCCACCAACTTCACACCCATCCTTGGTCCGTCAGGACAGCCGGGTGTTGCAGGCGGGAAGGGCGGAAGCGGCGGCGGGAAGGGTACCCAGCAGACCACATGGGTCTGGTACTACTTCTGCGACATCATATTCTCCTTCGGGTCTGTGCCGATCATCAACATCCCCACGGTCTGGAACGGATCTGCCGTGGCCATGGTCAACACCTCCTCGTGCTTCTGGGGAAACCCGAACGACACGAGTCTCGGCAACACCACCATCACGTCTCTCATGGGAGCGCCCAGCACCGGCAACGGAGCAGGCTCGTCCCTCGTGTCTCCGTCAGGATCGACGCTGTACTCCGGCACGTACAGCCAGACATCCTGGCCGTACATGGCAACATCCCACCCGGAGTACGACCTCTCCTATCGAGGAGAGGCGTATCTCGCATGGCAGACGGTGGCTCTCGGCCAGCAGTCCACCATTCCCTCGCTCAACTTCGAGATCGTCTCGTCCATATCCTGGGACGTCCTGACTCTCGGTCCGGACGCCAATCCCAAGGATGTCATTGTCGACTATCTGACGAATCCCGACCACGGTGTTCCCTCGTTCCTGTCGTCGTATCTCGGGGATCTGACGTCCTACAGAGACTACTGCCGGGCGACGGGCATGCTGGTGTCCATTGCTGAGACCAGCACTCGCGACGCTGCCTCCTTCCTGAGTGAGCTGGTCACAATGACCAATGCCAACTTCAGATGGTCCAGCGGAAAGCTCGACATTGTTCCGTATGGAGACTCGGCCGTCACGGGGAACGGGGTGACGTGGATCCCGAACACCACCCCGGTCTACGGATTCACGCTCGACGACATTCTTCCCAACCAGGGCGGATCCGGATCAAGCCCGATCGCGGTCACCCGCAAGCCACGGTCCGAGATCATAAACCACATGCGGATGGAGTATCTGTCTCGTCCGTTCTTCTACAATCCGGAGGTCGTGGACATCATCGACGAGGCGTCTGTTGCCACATACGGGATGGAGCGCGTCTCGGATCTGAAGCAGGCGCACATGTTCTGTCTGCCGTCTGCTGCGAGCATCGCCTGCGCTCTTCAGCTGCAGCGTGCTCAGATATCAGCGCAGTATGTGTTCACTGTCGGTCGCAGGTTCATCCTCCTCGATCCCATGGACATCATCACTCTCACGGACCCCACTCTCGGAATGGTGGGTCTCCCTGCTCGCATCACGGAGATGCAGGAGAACAGCGACGGAACGATAACCATCACCGCTGAGGAGTACACAGGAACCACCTCTGCGCCGGCATTCGGCTCTCAGCGGACATACGGCGGCGTGGTGAACTTCAACATCAATCCTGGTCCTGTCAGAGCGCCTCTGTTCATGGAGCCGCCGGATGCTCTGGCCAACGGACTCGAGATATGGATCGGTGTGTGCGGCCAGAGTCCCTCTGTGTGGGGCGGCGCGGATGTGTTCGTCTCGTACGACGGCGTGACGTATGCACAGGCTGCGACGATCAGCGGACCGTCGAGGATGGGCACGATCACGGGTGCTCTCCCTACGGTGACCCCGTCGCCCAGTGGGCCCACCATCGACAATGCCAACGTCCTGGCTGTGGATCTGTCGCAGAGTGTTGGCACCCTGTCGTCGGGATCTGCAGCCGACCTTGCGGCAGACAACCTCCTGGCCTATGTCGACGGAGAGTTGGTCTCGTACCAGAATGCGACGCTGACATCTGCCAACCACTACAATCTCTCTCCTCTCAGCAGAGGTGCATACGGGTCCACCATCGGCTCGCATGCCTCCGGCTCGCGGTTCCTGCGTCTGGACGATGCAGTTGTTCGAATCCCGTACACTCAGGACCGCATCGGCGCCACCCTGTACGTGAAGTTCAGGTCGTTCAACTCGTTCGGATTCGGCCAGACGGATCTCAGCACTGAGGCGACATACCAGTACACCATCACGGGAGCTGCGCTCTCCGGTCCTCTGCCGAATGTGCAGAACGTTCGCACGGTGTTCACCGACGGGTTCATGCAGCTGTGGTGGGACGAGATCTCGGACTTCCGGACGGGCATTCGGTACGAGATCACCAAGGGCACCACCTGGGCCACATCCGTCCCAGTCGGAGACGTTGCGCACCCCCCGTTCGTGCTGTTCGGGAACGACACCTACTGGATCAACGCATACTGCACTCCGCTCACTGGACTGACCGTGCAGAGCGTGTCGCCGCCATCGGTCTCCGTCTCCGGCAACATGCTGGTGAGGAATCTGATATCCACGACGGACGAGCAGGCCAGCGACTGGTCCGGCACGCTGACCAATCTCACGGCATCTGGCAGCTCCGGCGCCAAGCTGCTCAGCTGCACAGTGGCATCGGGATCCTACGAGATTCCGCTTAGCCATGTAGTGGACATCGGGAGGGTGGACAGTGTGGCGATCAATGCCATCTGGGCATCCAGCGGCGTCCCGATCGGCCAGAACATCCTGTCGTTCACCGACTTCCTGAATACTCCGGACATATTCGGCGGCACAGCCTCCGACTTCATCACGTCGTGGGTGGAGATCGCCGTTGCCACCTCGGCTGTCACGGAGAACATCTATGCCGAGTCGAACGTCTACTCCATGTCCAATGTCTACACGACGGGAACAGGCAGCTGGTCGTCCTGGCAGAAGTTCGTTCCAGGCACGTACTACGGGCGATACTTCAAGTTCAGGGTGCAGATCAGGAACGCGAATCCGTCCCAGGTCACCGGCGTCATCGGCGGATTCAGCTACTCGCTGAGCGTCGCTCCGCGCATAGACCACTACCAGAATCTGACGATCGCTGCGGGAGGCACGACCATCACCTTCCAGCCTGACGGTGCAGCGTCTCCTGCTCCGTTCAACGGAGGCCCGAACGGCGCATCCGTTCCGTACTACAACGCGATATGGCCGAACACAGCGGGCGATGTTCTCAGCGTCAGCAGTCTCACGAAGAGCAGCATGTTCGTGCAGATACTGAACGGCGGCGTTGGTGTGTCGCGCAGTGGATTCAACATAAACGTCGAGGGATACTGACATGCGTCGTCTACTTGCACTTCTGTCCGTCATCGCTGGTCTGCTGGGCGCTCCTGTCGCCCATGCAGCACAGGGATCCGGCTGCATGCCCACAACCGGCACGGTGTCGGGCCTCGCATTCGCCACAGCGGTCAACACCGGTCTGGCTGCGCTGATCTCCTCCAACAGCGGCGGCAGTGCACCCGCCACAGACTGCTCTCTGGTAGCTGTGCAGGGCCAGGTCTGGCTCGACACATCCACCGGCACCCCGGCCTGGAAGATCTACGACGGAACATCGTGGCTCATAACCGGGCGCATGGACCTTGCCAACCATCTGTGGGTGCCGATCGTTGGCGGAGGAACTGCCACGGTGGCGTCGGCCACCACGACTGATCTGTGCTCGTCGCCGCAGGCATCTCTGACGATCAGCGGAACGACCACGATCACCGGGTTCGGCTCGTCGTGCGCAGTTGGCCAGATCAAGTTCCTCTCGTTCTCCGGAGCGCTCACTCTCACCAACTCCGGTACGCTGGTTCTCCCCACCGGCGCCAACATCACCACGGTGGCCGGCGACCGAGCCATCGCCAGCCAGCTGGCATCCGGAACATGGGCGCTGTTCTCGTACCAGCGGGCCTCCGGACAGCCTCTCGTTGCCCAGCCCACCGTCTACATGAGTGCGCTCAACGGACTCATGGTCACCAACGGTGCCACGCCTGGTCTGCAGACGACCGTGACTGCGTACAGCGCGCTCATACCGAATGCCGCAGGAACAGCTGCTGTTCTGAGAATGTCGGTCAACGTGACGTGCTCGATGTCCACGTCGGGTGCCGGGGGTCTGGACTCGGGGTCGGTAGCTGCGAACACATGGTACGCAGTCTACATAATCGACAATGGCACGACTCCTGCGTGCCTGACCAGCACCAACGGTTCCACGCCCACCATGCCCGGTGGCTACACGTACATCGCTCTCGTCGGGTGGGTCAGGACCTATCCCGGATCGACCAGTCTGATGTACATCACCCAGCGCGGCAAGAGAGCAAGGTACATAGCTCAGGGGACAGGTCCCAGCGCAACCCTCCCGGTGCTGGCATCCGGCACCGTCGGCACAGTGTCGACCAGCAGCACGGTGTACTCTGCCGTATCTGTCTCCACATATGTGCCGATCACGGCTGCGCATGTGTGGTTGGTCAGCGCTCCGCTCGGCAACGTCATCATGGTGGCGCCGAATCCCAACTACGGAACATACACAACGGCTGCTGCCTCTCCGATTGTCAACGCAAACACCTCGCTCGGGACGGTGTACGCAGCATACAACACCATGCTGTCTGCACTGATGCTGGAGAGCACAAACATCTACGTCGCGATGAGCGGGGGTGCCCTCAGCGTGTACGGCTGGGATGACCAGGTCAACGCCAACTAGCCGATCAGCTCTCTGACTCTCGCCGGCCCGTCCATGATGATGCTGGCGAGAGTCTGCTTCCGGTGAAGTGCCTCAACGATCCTCTCCTCCACCGTGCCACGGACCATCAGGTCCACATACAGCACTGATCCAGTCTGGCCGATACGATGAGCTCTGTCCTCGCTCTGAAGACGCTTCTCAAGATCGTAGCTGTTGCTGTAGTAGATCACGGTCCTGGCCTTGGTGAGCGTCAGACCGTATCCCCCGGCATGCGGCGTTCCGACGAAGTCGTCAACCTTGCCCTCCTGAAACAGATCGACCGCAAGCGCCCTGTCAACCTGGCTGGTCGACCCATCGTACCGAACCACTCTTCGGCCCATCCTCGTCAGTCGCTCGACGACCTTGTCGACATCGCGCCGATAGCTGCACCAGACGATGTTCTGTCCGCTGGTCTCCTCGATGAGCTCCTCGAGAGCGTCCAGTCGCCTCGTGGGCACGTCTGTCACGCCACCCTGCTCGTTGACTACGTGCCCGCAGAGGATCTGGTGGAGCCGGAGAATCTGGGTGATGACCTGGGTGGTCGTCACGAACGTGCCTGCCTCGATCTCGGCGGTGGCATACTTCTTGAGATCTGCGTAGAGGCGCTCCTGCTCCTCCGTCATCTCGACGTATCTGGTCTCGTAGACCTTCGGCGGCAGATCGAGGCAGTCCTCCTTGCGGATGATGGTGGCGTGGTCAGCAACACGGCTGGCCAGCACATCTGTGTCTCTGTGCCCTACCACGATGTCCACAGACCGACCGCCAAAGTGCTTCTTCTCCACAATCGCGAATCTCGCTCGGAATGCGTAGTATGAGCGGAACCCAAGACACCCCGGCTCGACGAACTCCATCTGCGACCACATGTCGAGCGGGGATCGGGTGGCCGGGGTACCCGTGAGTATCCTGCGCCATGCTGCAGCTCTTCCGATCCTCAGAAGCCTCTTGGTGCGGATGGCCTGAGGATTCTTGATGGTCGAGCTCTCGTCCACGACGACCATCGTGCGACCGTGCCGCATGAACTCGTCGACCGTCCTCTGGGCCTTCGTCGACATGGACAGAGCCTCGATGTTCATCACCAGGATGCACATGTAGTCACGGACGCCCATGATTCTGGACAGATCTCGCTGCTCCTTGGGGCTTCCACCCCCTCTCCACAGGTGAACGAAGGTCGTGGACAGATGCCTCTCCGGCATGTGCTCCGGGATCTGCTTCTCGGACCATGTCTCGTATGTGCCCTTTGGGGCCACGATGAGAACCTTGGTCAGTCCTCCGACCTCGCGAAGCATGCAGATGTTGTCCACGGTGGTCTTGGACTTGCCTGTGCCCATCTCGAAGATGAAGCCCCAGCCCTCTGCGTCCCACATCTCCTCGAGAGTGGATCGCTGGTGCTCGTACGGAGTCGTTCTCGGCTCATAGTGCGCTATCTTCACTCTATCTCTCCTGCCTGTATCTGTGCATACCTGCCAGAGCAAGCTCTCTGGTGGGATAGGACCATGCGTCAGCCTCGTATCTGAGCCATCGTCCCTCGTGGTGCAGCATCGGAGCAACCACCACATGGTTGTTGTGGAAGATCTGCCGGGTATTCCACAGACAGACGGCCTCCTGCGGATCCAGCGTCGGAGGGTCGAGGGCGAGTCCGCACATGCACGACACTCTCGGCAGACCGTGCTCGTTCCGTCCGAGCTCTGCGCTCCCGCCGCACAGTGGGCATCTCTCCATCTCCATGCTACACCTCCGGATAGTCGCGGCCTCCGCCGCCATAGTCAAGTCCGCTGTCCGAGTCGTCTCGTGGGCGTCCACGCTTGTATCGCCGAATACCGCGCGACCGGGCGAGCTCGCACACGTAGGCGATGGACACACCGTGCCGCGCAGCGATCACCTTGTACGGTGCTCGGGTGCGAGCATCTTCCAGGATCGTCTCCTGCTGGGCGGCAGATAGCATCTGCCTGCTGCCGCCTCTGTACGGACGGGGTCTCGATGGTGTCACAGCTCACCCCTCCAGATCTTGTCGGCAATCGCATAGTCGTGATCCGCATAGACCGGAAGCATTCCTATCGAGCGGTAGAGCTCGTAGTGCTTGTTGATTGCGCGAATGGTCAGCCAGTAGCGGATGTGTCGAATGATCGGCAGTCTCTTCATCTCTCGCTCCTCCGTGTGCCCGCCCGCGCTAGGGCGCGGGGTATAGGGTCGCTGCGTGTCGGTTCGCAGTCGGTGTTTAGGACCCCTCCAGCCCCGCGCCGGGGGCGGGCGCTACTAGGGTAGCGGGCGGCGCGTCCCCGCCCTGTACAGGGCTGCGCGCGCGCCGAAGTAGTCCCCATGAGCAGCCGGCTGACAGCATCTCCCGCGTGTGATCCAGCTCTCTTCCGACCTCCACCAGAGCAGCCAGCAGCTCCTCTCTGGAGAGCTCCTCGATGGGACGACCATCCCAGTATGCCACTGTGTCCATCCATGCCTCCTGGTCCGCCTATTATAGCGCGGGACCGTCTGGGCCGCTAGGGGCCGATAGGCGAGGTCCGGGGGTCGCGCGCAGCGTACCCACTCTCATGAGAGACCGCTGGCGGCCACACTATTACATCACCCTCCCCGAAGCTTCGCCGATAGCGCGACAATACCTGTAGACCGCTGTTTTTACGAGCACTTATCGGTTTATTACGGATATTAGCTATTTTCCGTCTCCGGGGCGACAGCGAAAAAAGGCACGGGCGGGCGGGTACGATCGCGCGCGTATAGAGACCCCTTGTTTTTAAGGAGCAGCAGGACGGCCCGATGTAATAACAGGTAATAGGGTCGCAGTCGGCGCGGAGGGCTAGCGGCCCAGCCGGTCCCGGCTTATACTAGGGCGGCAGCTACGACAGGAGGTGCACAGGTGACAGAGGAGATACCAGCCCATCTGCTTGAGGAGCAGGTGGACATGTCCTCATTCGCCTCGGACGACGATCTCAGCAGGGGCAAGAAGCTTGCTGAGGAGTTCGTTCGGGTCGACGGACAGATCAAGCAGCTCGAGGCTCTGCTCGAGCAGAGAAAGGCGCGAATGCTGGAGCTCGCCAGGAAGGAGATTCCTGAGTTCTTCGACAACGTCCTCAAGTCTGACCTGATCGGCGTGCCAGAGACAGGCGTGGACGTGAAGGTCGTACCGTACTACCATTCGAATATACGGGCAGACTGGCCTACGGACCAGCGAGAGCGCGCATTCGAGTGGCTGGAGAGAGAGGGTCACGGCGACATCATTGCTGTGACTGTGTCGTGCAGATTTCGTCGAGGAGAGATGAGGGATGCACGTGAGCTGGAGAAGCTGATTCGAGACTCTCGATTCGGCAACACGAATCCTCCAACTCTGGAGATGGGCGTTCCCTGGAACACACTCACTGCTCTGGTAAAGGAGCAGATAGAGTCTGGGCACGCCGTGCCTCTTGACACACTCGGCGCGACGGTGGCGAGAACAGCGAAGATAGTGAAGAGGCGAAAGTGACAGAGTGTGTCATCTGGACTGGAGCAGTGTGGGCCGACGGCTATCCTCGTATAAGAGAGGGTGGGCGTCAGTGGCGTGGGAACAGGCTGGTTCTCACGAAGAAGCTGGGGAGGGAGATCGCCCCCGGTCTCTGCGCGCTTCACACATGCGACAACCCGCTGTGCATGCATGAGGACCACATATACGAGGGAACTCATCAGCAGAACACAGAGGACAAGATGTCTAGAGGCAGATTCAGACGAGGGGACAGTCTGCCCCCTCTTCTGCGTGGAGAAGATCAGCCAGGTGCAAAATTGACAGAGAGGAAGGTGGCTGCGATCAGACAGATGCACAGTAGGGGAATACCGATGGTGAAGATAGCCGACGCCTTCGGTGTGACCAGAGGAACAGTGGGAAACATCATTCACAGGCGCTCCTGGGCGCATATATGAGAGGACAGACTATGTCAAAAGCAGTAGCACAGGTTGCAGGAGAGTCTGCAACCTCAAAGGAAGTGGCGACCACAGGCGGTACAGCCCAGCTTCCCGCTCACATGCAGGGTATCGACGAGTACGCAGGACTCGGCAACTCTCAGGACTCGCGCGACAGCGTGATGCCCTTCCTGGCGATTCTCCAGAAGGGGTCGCCGCAGGTGAACGAGATGGAGCCGCAGTACATTCCGGGCGCCAAGGCAGGGATGCTCCTGAACACGGCGACGAAGGAGATCTTCGACGGCAAGGAGGGGATCGTCGTGATTCCCTGCGGCTTCCAGAAGAACTACGTCGAGTGGAAGCCTCAGCGGGGAGGCTACGTCGCCACCCACCCGTTCGACGTAGACTTCGTGAAGAACAAGCTCGGCGCCAGGAAGGAGATCATCCGCGTGGACGGCAGCGACCGTGAGGTCATTCTGTCTGCTGCCGGCAACCTGATCGTCGAGACGTCCTACACGTTCGTGATCCGTAACGGTATGCCGATGGTCATCGGGGCGTCGTCCACTGGACTCGGGCCGACGCGCGAGTGGAACACCTACCGCAAGTCGCAGCGGAACCCGGCCTCCGGCAAGCAGCTGGCATCCTGGGCCAAGATGTATCGCGTCCAGACGGTCTACAACAAGAACGAGAAGGGCGACTGGTACAACTGGAAGTTCACGGACGAGGGCTGGGTGCTGAGCGATGGCGACTTCCACCAGGCCCAGGACTTCGGCGTGATGATTGCCAAGGGCGAGGTGGTCGTCGGGCGTCCGCCTGACGAGTTCGCCTCGTCCGACTCCAGCAGCCAGCACGGCGACGACGGCATCCCCGTCTGATCTACGCTTCCAGCAGCCCACGGTGACCCTGCCGTGGGCTGCATCACTGCGTCTGATCTCCAGTCCTGAGACCGTCAATGACCGACGCCGCCAGCCGATTCCACACCAAGTATGTGATAGACGAAGCGACAGGGTGCTGGCTGTGGACAGCTTCCCTGATCGATGGATATGGTCAGTTCAAAGCTGACTATAGCGCCACCAGCTGGCGAGCACACAGATTCTCTTGGACACATCACTGTGGGCCGATACCAGACGACATGCATGTTCTGCACCGCTGCGATGTGAGGAGATGCGTCAATCCTGACCATCTGTTCCTTGGGACGGACATGGACAATGTGCATGATATGCTGCAGAAGAGACGAGGGAATCCTCCTCGAGGAGACAACCACTGGTCGAGATCGCGCCCTGCTCTTGTCAGCAGAGGCGAGCACAGGTGGTCTGCACGACTAACTGAGCGACACGTTATTCTCATGAGACGACTGCATCGTGCAGGACACACACCATCCCAGCTCTCCAGATTGTTCTCTGTGAGTGTGGGCACGGTGAATGATGCCGTGCGCAGAGTGACGTGGCGCCACTTGGCAGACGAGGTGTGCTGAGATGACAGCCTCTGATGCAGCACACAGGATGTTTGAGCTCTTCCGCGGCAACGACAGAGGACACGGAACGTATCTCTCCGAGGAGAGAGTGCCCGGCAAGGTGAAGACGACAATCAAGAAGAGTGCGCGAACTCTTCGGGATCCGCCAACTCCAGATCTGTGGCAGCAGCATCTGGAGGGTAGGCGTCCGCTGGGCATCATTCCTGTTGGCAGCGATGGAATGTGCTACTGGGGCGCCATAGATGTTGACCGATATGATGTAGACCATGCTGCGATTGCAGAGAAGCTGGAGAAGCTTGGTATTCCGATGACTGTGTGTCGCTCCAAGTCCGGGGGTGCACACATCCTGATGTTTCTGCGCGAGCCTGTGCCAGCAGAGGCACTGATCTCCAGACTGAAGGAGATAGCCGCCACTCTGGGGTTTGGCGACTCGGAGATATTCCCAAAGCAGACAGAGGTGCTGGCCGATCGAGGTGACCTCGGAAACTGGATAAATGTTCCGTACTTCGACTCAGAGAATGGCAATCGCTACGCGGTTACGAGGGACGGCAGAGGTCTGTCTTTGGCGGCGTTCCTCCTGCAGGCATCTGGACAGCGTCTGACGAAGGCGCAGTTCTACAGCACCAAGCCCACAGCCGCATCTGCCGACCCGGACCTTGCTGACGGACCACCCTGCCTCCAGTATCTGGCAGGTATCGGTATCCCGGAGGGGAGCAAGAACAACACCATCTTCGCCATGGGAGTGCTGGCCAAGAAGATGCGTCCGGAGGCATGGGAGTCTCTGCTGGACGAGTGGAACCGCAGGTTCGTCTCGCCCCCGGCTCTCACGTCCGAGGAGATGCTCGGCATCATCAAGAGCCTGCGGAAGAAGGAGTACACCTATCGGTGCAAGGACCAGCCGCTGGTGTCTCACTGCGACGCCAAGACCTGCAGGACGCGGCGGCACGGCGTGGGCGCGGCGGCGTCTCCGGACATATCGTCGATATCGATCCTGGACACAGACCCTCCGCTGTTCTTCGTGTGCCTGACCTCGGGCGGAACGGTGGAGTGCGACACCGACGATCTGCTGACGTCTCGGGCATTCCAGCGCGCCGCTCTCGAGCAGATACGGACGCTGCTGCCTCTGTACAAGCAGGAGATGTGGCAGGAGCGCGTGCAGGCGTGCCTGGCAGACGCCGTGATGATAGAGGCTCCCAGGGAGGTCAGCGCCTCCGGTGCCATGCACGAGCTCCTCGAGTCCTTCTGCACGGACAAGCACGCTGCCCAGGACAGGGACGAGATCCTTCTCGGCAAGCCCTGGTATGATGAGGACAAGGAGCGGTACTGGTTCAGGCTGTCGGATCTCACCAGGCATCTCGAGCAGTCCAGGTTTCGAGATTTCACACGCGGCCAGCTGGTCTCTCGGATCAGGGAGCTGGGCGGAGCGCACAGCTTCTTCAACATGAGGGGTCGGGGTGTGAACGTCTGGTGGGTGCCAAGGTCGGCGTTCAGCGTCCAGACGGAGCCGCACAGTGTTCCCAGAGCGAGGGAGTCAGAGATATGAGCAAGCGAGGCGAGCTCTACGATGTGCAGCTGGTAGTCCACAGAGAGACGGAGAAGGCTGTGCTGGTCTCGGAGGCAGGTGACCCGGACGATGCAGTGTGGCTGCCGAAGTCGCAGGTAGAGATGTACGAGGAGGTAGGTCGGCACAAGTTCTGGCCGATCCACCAGTTCTCCATGCCGCAGTGGCTTGCAGAGGAGAAGGAGCTCGTATGACACCTGAGATTGTCCTTGGTCCGCCAGGCACGGGCAAGACCACCACGCTGATCGGTATCGTTGAGGAGGAGCTCGCCAACGGTACTCATCCGTCCAGGATAGGCTATCTGTCGTTCACGAGGCGAGCGGCAACTGAGGCCATGGAGCGGGCGCTCAGCAAGTTCACGGGGATGAAGAGGACGGACTTCCAGTACTTCAGGACACTGCACAGTCTGTGCTTTCGAACAATGGGCCTGTCCTCGTCAGAGATTCTGGAGGGGCGTCGACTCGAGGAGTTCGGCAATGTCGTCGGCTACAAGATCACTGGTCGCTTCTCTCTTGAGGACGGAACTGTCTTCGGCTTTGAGAAGGGAGATCGTCTCCTATTCATGGAGAATCTCGCGAGAGTGCGCGGAGTACCTCTCCGGCAGGTCTACGACGAGGACGACGACGAGCTCTCCTTCTGGGAGGTTGAGCGGTTCGCCTCTGCGCTTGCTGCGTACAAGGCCGATCTCGGAGTCATAGACTTCACGGACATGCTCCACAGGTTCCTGGACTCCGGGACGACGATCGACCTGGACGTCCTCCTGGTGGACGAGGCGCAGGATCTGTCGCTGCTCCAGTGGCAGGTGGTGCAGAAGCTGTCTCAGGGTGTCCGCCGATTCGTGATAGCCGGGGATGACGACCAGGCCATCTACCGATGGGCAGGCGCGGACGTGGACATGTTCGTGCAGATGGAGGGAGAGGCTCGTGTTCTCGATCAGTCCTGGCGCGTCCCTCGCGCAGTTCAGAGAGTGGCTGATGACATCGTCGGCCGCATCCGCACTCGGAGACCCAAGGTATGGCGGCCGCGTGACGAGGAGGGAAGTGTTCAGTACCATCCCTCCGTGGACTCAGTCGAGCTCTCAGGACCTGACATACTCGTGCTGGGAAGAAATCGATACATCCTTAGGGAGTTCGAGAAGAGTATCCGAGCACTGGGCTATCTGTACGAGTTCCAGGGGGCCAGGAGCATACGCCCTTCTGTCCTTGATGCCGTCCTCACATGGGAGAGACTTCGACGGGGTAGGTCAGGCGTCCTGGGTGCGCATGCTCGAAAGATGTACGACCAGATGGCTTCGGGAACTGGGGTTGCTCGCGGAAGCAAGACGCTCCCCCGTATCGGCGACGAGGAGGAGGTCACCCTCCAGATACTGACGGAGCGAGGTGGGCTGCTGGTACCGCACGATGCGCTCTGGTACGACGCCCTGGACAAGCTCTCGCACGTGGACATAGCGTACATACGGGCTGCGCTACGTCGTGGAGAGGATCTTCTGGCTCCGCCCAGGATCAGGCTGTCCACCATCCACGGAATGAAGGGCGGTCAGGCAGAGGAGGTCGTCCTCCTCACGGACATGGCTGCGAGAACGTACCTCGAGGCGCAGAGGGCACCGGACGACGAGGCCCGCGTCTGGTACGTGGCAGTCACAAGAGCTCGGCAGAAGCTGCACATCGTGGCTCCGAGGACGACGAGGCACTACAAGCTGTAGGATGTAGACATGGGATTCTGGAGAGGACTGGGGCTGCTTCTGTGCTCGCTGGCGATGGGCGGAGTCGGCTTTGCAGCGGGATACGTGCTGATGCACATGTAACTTGGGCGGCACCGAGACTTTACGCCGAAGTCCTCGTCCGCTATAATAGGCACGTACTGGAGGAGGGATACCTTGACAGTGGTTGCAGTCACCAGAGGCGGCAATGGAGCGGTGTTCAGGTTCGAGAGTGTCTCAGAAGCTGATCTCCACCCCATCGTCCAGTATGGTGATGCCATTCTCAGGTCTCCTAAGGACATTCGTCAGTGCTTCACACTAGCAGAGTGCGCAAGGCTGGCCATGAAGATCGAGGATCGCCGACTGGTGTCCGAGATCCAGGCCACCGATGCATCGTCAAAGTGGGGCGTCGAGAGTGTCTGTCAGAGACTGTGGGACCAGCTGTGTCAGGATGCCCCTCCTCCGCCAACCGACCCTGCAGAGATCATTCGGGCAGTCGTCGCCGATCGGCGCGTCACCCTGATGATAGGGGTCAAGCACAGAGGAGCATCCAGAATGTCTGACGAAGCTGCTGCCGCCACTGCCGAGGCCCCCGCCGAGAAGAAGCATCGCCCGATCCCGAAGGAGCCGAAGCACGCGAAGACCTCGGTCATCTCGTTCGGCGTCGACAAGGACGGCAAGGAGTACGGTCCGGAGAACAACCCGAAGAAGCCGGGTACTGCGACCCACACTCGCTTCCAGCTCTACAAGGCCGGCCAGACGGTCGAGGAGGCGATCGCCGCTGGTCTCACGACTGCGGACATCAACTACGACGCCGACAAGGGCTTCATCAAGCTCACCTGATCGGCGCCATCTTCCGCAGCACTCAGTCACCCGCGCCGTCTCTCTGACAACTGCGGGTGGCTGTATGAAGGATCACAAGCCCGGAGCGACAGCATTCCGGGACGGCTCAGGGGTAAGGACTGCTGACTCCCTGAGAGATACACCCATCGCGTCACCTGCGGAGCCTGCGTCGCTGCCTCTGTCCTCCCAAGGCGAGCCTCTGGCGCAAGAGCATAAGTGGTGAGGCTGGTGCGCTGCACCGTCCTCCTGGCGGTGGACGGGGTCACTGCTCTCAATCGGGGCAGTGACCCCAACCGCCGGGGCCGCCAGGGAGACACCATGGACTCGTCCGCATTCTTCGCCTATGCGAGAGAGAGACACAGCATCCATCTTCGACGGAGCGCAGGCCTCCCGAGGGATGAGTGGACGCAGGACGCCATTCTCCGCGAGTACAGATTCTGCAACATCTTCCGAGAGCTCGACACCACCACTGAGTGGTTCGCTCACCATGTGCGGACGCCGCTCCGAGACTCCCCGGATGTGCTTCTGGCCACGGCTCTGTTCCGCTGGTTCAACCGCATCTCGACAGGCGAGGCCGTCTTCCTGAACCGCATGCGCTGGGACGATCACGACGGGACGGCATGGGAGCATCTCGTGCGCACCGGTCGCATCGACCCAGTCAGGAGAGCCATCCTGGCGCACTGCGGCACAGGCCCATACGTGACTGGGTCGTACATCATCAAGACCATGGACGGGGTGGACAAGCTCAGCGGCGTGCTGCTGGCCATAACCAGGTTCATGCGACAGAGTCGTGCCGTCGCCCCCGGCTCTGTGCTCGACCAGGGCGAGATGTCCAGGATGCTGCTCCGCGAGAGAGGCCAGCACGCTCTCGAGTTCGTCTGGCGCTGGCTGACGCTCTTCCCGTATCTCGGTCACTTCATGGCGTACGAGATCGTGACGGACCTACGGCACACGGCTCTTCTTGACCAGGCTCAGGACATCATGACGTGGGCCAATCCGGGACCGGGGGCGGAGCGTGGTCTGAACCGCATCATGGGCAGGGACGTCAGAAAGAGGATGTCTCGTCGGGTTCTGCTCGAGGAGATGCAGACACTGCTCGCTCAGTGTACGGATCCTGCGAACTGGCCATCCGACTGGCCCGCATGGGAGATGCGCGAGGTCGAGCACACACTCTGTGAGTTCGACAAGTACGAGAGAGTTCGGCTCGGGCAGGGTGCGCCGAGGCAGAAGTTCAGGAGCACGAGATGAGACTCAACATGGACGGTGCCCCCGACTCCGTGAGAGAGGAGCGTGGGCCGATCGTGGGAGACATCTACCGAAAGGCAGGAGGATCTCCTGGCTTCTGGTGGGTCATCTCTGTCACCGGCAGCGGCGACGTCTACGTTCTGTCGTTCGACATGCAGGGGCTGGTGACTGGTGCCCAGAGGTACGGCAGGTCGTATCTCGCGGAGAGAGACCATCGCAGAGTGGGGCATGCTGACGTTCCGCTCATAGACGTGGAGTGGTACACATGATACTGAGCGGAGACACTATCCGGATGCTGCTGTCCGGCCCGATCGGAGCGAGAGTGCCGGTCCTCGAGCCATTCGAGGAGCGCACGCGCATGGATGTTCCTGGACCGGGAAGCTCGCTGCTGTCTCTCAGCTACGGTCTGTCCATGGCTGGGTACGACGTTCGGCTCGACCAGGACGTGAAGCTCGGCCCGGCGTTCTCCCACGAGAGCTTCTCGCTCGCGTCCACGCTCGAGCGATTCAGCATGCCGAACGACGTGCTGGCGATCGTGCACGACAAGAGCACGTGGGCGAGGCTCGGTCTGTCGGTGTTCAACACTGTCATAGAGCCGGGGTGGCGAGGCTACCTGACCATGGAGCTCTCCAATCGAGGGCCGCACTCACTGCACATCCCTCGCGGCTCGCCGATCGCGCAGATCGTGTTCCATCGCGTGGATCGCGCGACGAGCGGGTATGGCGACAGCAAGTACCAGGACCAGGAGCGAGGTCCGGTGGAGGCGAAGTGATAGCAGAGGAGAGAGATATGCGCACTGTCACAGACCATGTTGTGAATCCTGTCAACGACAGACTCACCATCAGTGTTACGGACGAGCCGGGCGCTGGCGGGGCGAACCACAGATACGAGATCAGAGGATTCGACGATCCTTTTACGCTGATGGTTATCTCATTCCAGGATGGGCCCATACCAGAGAACGGCGTGAACGGTGTCACCCAGGAGGTTCTTCTGGCCATAGTGGCTGATCGTCTTCGCTCGTTCCAGGCTGGGCCGTTCTCCTGCAGAGAGAACGCCATCGCTCTCACGAAGATCGAGGAGGCAATGCACTGGCTGCAGCAGAGAACTCTCAGTCGCATGCGCCGAGGAGTCGAGGGAACGAACCAGCTGTGAGAAGAGTCGCGCTCATCGGCATGAACAACCCTCTCTCGGTGAACCCGAGAAGGGCGCTCTGGCCCGACCCCCCGAACTGCACAGGGTGGCGCATCTGGCAGATGCTGCGTGCGCGCACGGGTGCGACGCAGGAGGACTACATTGGCGCCTTTCACAGATACAACCTGGGCACAGAGAAGCACTGGAACCTCTCCCGTGCGCGTGAGCGCTGGGACGACATTCAGGACGACCTCATCGAGAACTTCGACACGATCGTTCTGCTCGGAGCGGCAGTTCGCCTTGCGGCAGGCGTGCATCTCCCTCAGCTATACGTCTCCTCTACGATGGTCTGCATACCGCACCCTTCTGGCCTCAATCGCTGGTACAACAGCGACGTCAATCGGAGGATAGTCGAGGTTATTCTCGAGGAGCTATACGCCGAGGCGGTACTCGGCGCTTAGGCGCGGCTATACGCCGAGGCGGTCCCGCGCTATACTAGGGGCAGATGATAACGTGGACGCCATACCCCAACCTCAGGCTGTCAGCGCACGTCCTGTCTCCGCACACTCTCGGGAGGCAGATAACGCAGGCTCTGCAGCTGCTCCGGGCAGCAACTGGGGCGAGCGTTGGGACGAGCACGCTGTACAGTCCGGCATACGACATGTGGAAGGAGACACCGTCCGCGCTGATGGTGTACATCGACGGGCTCATTCGCGAGAGTGAGCTGCGAGGATGCAGCCAGGGTCTTCCTGTGCCGTCCAGCCCCGAGGGTCGCAGAGTCTACGACATCCCCAAGACGTGGAGAAGAGAGACTGCCCAGATGCCGGACTGGCTCGGGGTGGAGAAGCTGCATGCGTCCCATCGAGCCTGCCTGCTGACGCAGGATCTCGAGTGGTACGCCCAGTTTGCGTGGGACGAGCCTCCCCGCTACGATGTCTTCTGGCCAGGCAGAATGCCCTCGGTCGGAGACTGGCTCATCCCTCCGGACGGAGGGCAAGCCAAGATGGTCTGCTCATTCGACGAGCAGAGACGACCAGTTGTCGCGGATGCGCCTGGCGTGCTGGTTCCTGTCGAGCGCAGGGACATTCGCGCCAGGCGGTGGATCCGAGGCATCCCCAACGATCTCTGAGGAGACGAGACATGACACAGTCAGAGTTGTCCGAGGCCATGAAGCGCGCTGAGGGCGCGGATCGTGATGCCCGGAACGCCATCACCAACGACGAGCACATGTTCGCTGTCGCGCTCAATGCGCACATGGCCGGCATGCTGCTCAGCGGACGCAGCTTGTTCACTGGCAGCGACGTTCGCCAGGTGACCATCATGGCGCACATGCTGTGCACCATCCCTGCGCCAACTGGGCGCAACATCTCGACGGAGGTGGTCGGGGACGCGGCTGTGTCCACTGATCCCATGATCGACAAGATGCACGCTCTCGTCGACAGCATCCCTGCGGAGGCTCAGTCTTGAGCCGCGTCGCAGTAGGCGTGGTCTGCGCTCTGGCGGCTGCTGCCGTCACTGCGCGGGCGGACATGGGCCTCTCCGACGACACGGCGAGGTCCATGTACATCCACGCGTCGGCACCCCTGGTCGGCAGGTTCGTCTCGTCCTCGCAGGGGATGACCGGGGTGCGCAGCTACGCAGCTCAGCTGGTGGTTCGGGAGGCTCAGCGGCAGGGTATCGATCCGTCCGTGGCTCTCCGCATCGCCAAGCTGGAGTCCGGCTTCAACCACAGGGCGCGCAATCCGTCGACTGGTGCCAGTGGGCTGCTGCAGCTGATGCCTCGCTCGGCAGAGGCTCTGGAGCCGGGATCGTCGCGCTATCTCTTCGATCCCGAGGTGAACGCTCGGGTTGGCGTGAAGCACATGGTGCGGTGCGTCCAGTCCGGCGCGCGCACTGGCGACGAGATTGCTCGCTGCCACGTGGCGGGGTGGGGCGGATGGAATCGCCGGCTTCGCCGCTCAGCTGAGCGATACAAGCACCAGTATGTGGCGATGTATCGCTCGACGAGGGTGCTAGACTCTGGCTGGCTCGCCAGAGGTCCGGGATCGCTGAACGTGGCCGCGCTCAGCTCCGAGCGCTGAGGGGAGGACTGTCGATGAGAGTGCTTGAGGTGAGGAACGTGTGCGAGGCTCTGCCGTGGGCACTCTCTGAGCTGAGGCACCGGGGCAATCTGGAGAAGACCAGAGCGGGAGACGTTCTGGCGCTTCCCACCCCGGTGACCACAGTGTACGAGTGTCCGACGGAGCGTGTGCTACAGTGTCCGGTTCGCGACGCGAACCCGTTCTTCCACATCGCCGAGTGCGCGTGGATGCTGGCAGGAGAGCGCAACGGACGATGGCTGGACCAGTTTGTCCATGACTTCTCCAGCCGATACGGGGAGGAGGATGGGAGCATCCACGGAGCCTACGGCTACAGGTGGCGAGAGCACTTCCAGGAGGGAGACGGCGTCTTCGATCTGGACCAGATCCTCGCTGTCGGCAGGATGCTGTACGACGATCCCACCACGCGGCGTGCTGTGATCGCCATGTGGGATCCTGCAGTGGACCTCGGTGCTGACAGGCGCGACCTGCCATGCAACACCCACATCTACCCCCGGATCCATCGCAGCCCGTACACAGACGACCTGGTGCTGGACATCACCGTCTGCTGTCGCTCCAACGATGCTGTCTGGGGAGCCTACGGGGCGAACGCTGTCCACATGTCCGTTCTGGGCGAGGTGCTCGCTGGTCTTGCGGGCGCGAGGCTCGGCACATACTACCAGGTCAGCAACAATCTGCACGTCTACACCGACATGGTCGACAAGCTGGGCGACCTCGGTGTTGTCGACAGGTACCAGCGGCAGAAGGTTGCGCCCTTCCCCATCGTCACTGACGATGCACGGAGCAGCAGGTCCGCTGCTCGGGCCGACGCGCTGCTGGTGATACAGGACTGCGAGTCTGTGGTCTCCGGCAAGCCGCAGGAGCACATGGCCACTCTCTGGGGCTACTGCGTCCTATGGCCTATGCTGGAGACTCACCGTCTGTGGAAGGAGGGGCAGACTGAGGCCGCCATGCGGATGGCGGCATCTGTCATGTCCACAGACTGGCGAGAGGCAGCTCGAGACTGGATGGATCGTCGGCTGCAGCGCCGCGCCGTCAGGGAGCGCCAGGCATGAGCATCGAGGTCAGAGACGACGCTCGGCTGGCGGGACAGGTGTCCCGCTACCACACATGGCCGCACACTCGCCAGCAATCTGTCGGCGAGCACAGCTGGCAGGTGGCTCGCATCCTGATGTCCATCGCGCCCTTCAGGTGGCATCTCGTGCAGTACGCTGTGCTGCACGACATCGGCGAGCTGACCACGGGAGACATCCCGTATCCGATCAAGAAGGACAATCCT
>ERZ724522.359-NODE-359-length-30409-cov-36.136391_pt1 | contig 30409 bp, 43 predicted proteins | sample MGYA00376055_ERZ724522 | MGnify/ENA primary metagenome ERZ724522 (study PRJEB28724, sample SAMN07190884) | wastewater metagenome | isolation source: effluent of sewage treatment plant in Hong Hong | place: Hong Kong | collected 2016-03-17 ...
ATTCGGTGCGCTCGTCAATGCGGCCTATCATCTGGTGCAAATCGTTGGACATTATGCCTCAATCTCCTCAATCAATATGTGAGCGTTAACTGTACCACCCCATTTTACTGTGCCGTTATCTGATAGGAAATAAGTCGTGCCAGATATGCCGCCAAAATATAATTTAAATGTAATGGCGGATGTTGTTCCCGCTGTCATTTCGTAGCAATCATAAATAGTGGTTGGGTCGCCGTTACCAACCAATGCTGGAGAGGCTTTCATAGCACCAGCGTCACTATCCTTGAATAAAAGAAGCATTCCAGTCGTTGATGCGCTGCTGTTTGAAAGCATTGCACCGTATGATATACGCAGTTTTGATGTTGCGCTTGTTGGAGTAAATGCGCCCGCGGTTAATCCAACCTTACATTCACTATTTTGCGGAATGGTGTTATCATCTGGAATTGTGAGCGCGGTGCTATCATTGGTTGTGGTGGAGTAAGGTGCGCGTTGAATTATGCGCTTTTCGCCACTAACTTGAACATTAGTGCCGTTTATACGAGCGAAAACACCGCTTGTAGTAGTCCATATATCCCCATTTACTGGAGAGGTCGGGGCTGTGCCATGAGGAATATTAAAACCAGCCCCACCTGACGCGCTTGCCGCCGTTGTTGTTTTACCTGTAACACCTAATGTTCCCCCTATAGTTAGATTACCAGTTATGCTTGTTACTAGTCGTGCTGGCAAAGGTAGGTAAGTGGCAAACCAACCAGAACCAGAGCATATTAAGAACATAGCCTCATATTGTACAGTAAGGGTTGCTGTTGCTGACCCGTTAATAGTTTCTGCACTATCACCATCCACTGTAATTGTTCCAACAGAATTATTAAAAACGGCTATGTGGAAGCCCTCTCCGACAGATGATGCTGGTGGGAGATTGACAGTAAGAGCGGATGTGCAGTTGTAAAACTTACCATCATCAGCCGTGCCAACTGTAAACGTAGCTGATTTATCGTCAATTGTAGAAAGAAATTGAGAGTCAAAACCACTATCAACAGCCGTGTTTATCGCGTCAATGTAGTTTTTTAATGGGTCTGCCAATTTTGTTTTAATTGTTGACCAATATAGTCTGTTTGATGATGTTTGCGCCCCGTCATCAGATGGTGGAGTGCTGTTGTAACCTGATATAGATGGTGGCGTGTAAGACATTTTTAATCCTCAGTAACTTGGTTTATATTGCCATATTTTTGTTATTCTTGCACTTGTTTTTCTTGTTTTTCCAACTCATTCATAGTGTCTATTATGAACAGTCTATCCATTCTTAATTGCTTAATAACATCTGGGTCTGTCGCTGTTTGTATTGATTTGTCTATACCTCTTAGTACAGGAACCATCATTTTCTTGGCTTGTGCAGAAGTCACAGCCTTTCCACCAACGTATAATGCTATACCAGTCCCAACTAATGGGGCCGCGAAATAAGTACCAGTGCCAAGCGTTACTAATGCGGCGACATTGGCAGCATCAGTTTTAAATGGGGCAAGATTTCTTATGCGCTCAAGAGTTCTACCAAATCTGGTGTTTTTCTCCATAGCTGCCTTTTTAGAAATGTTTTCGGCAGCATCATATAAACGGGCCATCCTCTGAAACGATTCTTTTGTGCCCTGATTTGGTATTTTAGCCTCAATTAGACCATTCATTCCTTTTCTAACTGCCTTAGATATTGTATCTAGGTTTCTTAAACCATCTTCGTTATATGGTTTTGCGCCTAATGATATGACATAACCATCAAATTCTTTTCTAGCTGCCCATAAACCAGATGGTGTTTTAGGATGCGAATTTAATATTTTAATTGCTTTGGTGTATAAAGTATTTTTTATATTTTTAGATACTAACGGTACATCGACTAAAAACGAATCTGCATCAGTGAAAATTGTTTGCACATCTTTTGCATCAATTTGTATTTGGCTGAAATTATCTAAATTCTTTTGCAGTGCCTTCGCCTCTTTACTGATTTCAGCATCAATCAAATTCATATTTCCAGTCAGTGTGTTTTTTGGTGAGACGCCCTTCACAGTAGAAACAGCATCAGCAAGTTCTTTCTGTGATTTTGATAACTCAACTTCTATAGGAGCATTAATACCACCCTTTTGAACAGTTCTTCCTTCAATTAATTGAGCTGTGCGGGTACTTTTTGTTTGCTCTGGAAGAACTAACTCCTCAAGAAATTTACGTTCCTTATTAGCTATTTGTGTTTTAGCCGCTTTTTCAACTGCACCAGCCATATTAGATTTAACTAAAGGCCCAGTACCACTTTTGGGAACTGGGGCGGCAAATAAAGCAACGTTAGCTGTATCTTTTACAATATCAGATGCTTCTGGGTATGTTTTCTCAAACCATGACCAAGCCTCACCACCCTGCTTTAATAATGCTCCGCCTATTTTAGCTAAATCAGATTGAGAGGCATTACTTGCCGCTGATTTTATCTTATTAAATGTTTCTGGCGCAATCATATTAGCCACTTTACCAGCACCAGCTCCAACGGCACCTAGGGCCTCACCAGCGACAGTTCCTAATAGGCTTGCACCTTCACTTGCTCCACCAAGTATTTCTCTTGCCCTACTTATTTCACCAGCTTTTAATCTCTGCTGATACGACTCAACACCAGCAGAAGCCTCATCAGCCGCAGCCTTAATACGCTGACCAATTTGCGGCAATGTAGTATTTTTTTGTATCCATGTTTTGTTCATCACATGGTTTCTAACGTCATCAACAGTTACGCCTTCACTAGCGATGTAACCATCAATATCCTCTTCTGGAGCGTTCATACTTGCCATTTTAGCGACATTGTTTTTGATTCTGTCTAAATCAGCCATTATTCAAGACCATATTTTGATTTGTAATCTGTAGCTGGTGCAGCACTCGTTGGGGTAACTATACCGCCAGTAAGCTCACCATTCATACCCTCAGTGACGGGTGGTATTGGTGGCAGAAGTGGCTGCTCTTGTGCACCACCTTGGTTAATATAAGCCTCCCATGACCTGTCTTGCATTAAAACGCCAATAGGTTTATTGAGTGTTGCTTTCTGACCATCAATGGTAAATAATTTATTATCATCAGCATACTTCTTAAACGCCTCATATGCACCTTGAGTAGTTCCGTAATATTGTTTCCACATATTAAAGAACTCTGCTTGCTGTGATTTACGGATAAGGATTCCTTTAGCAATATTCAAATATGTTTTATTAAATTCTGGTGTTTTATCTGTGCCAACTGCTGCGCCTTTAAACATAGCCATCTCTCTATCTGAAACAGCACCCTTAGTTTGATTAACATATTGTAATGCGTCTTTTGTTGATTGCGAATCAAGTGTTTGCGCTGCTGTTGATAAATTTGGTGTGTATTTTCCTAAAATTGGGCCAGTTAACGCACTATCCACAGCATCCTCAACTAATGTTAGCTGTTCCAATGCCGTAGGTATTTCAACTGCCGCTTGCTGCAATTCCGCATCATATTTACCAGCAGCTTTACCAGCCTCTTTATCCTCAGCAGTTACGTATGGGTCTGACCCTCCACGCGCCAATGTACGCGCACGTTGCGCTGCTAATTGAGCCTGTTCATCTGCGCCCATACCAGCCGTGTTTAAAAGATTACCAAAAGTTCCAAGACCGCCACTGCTTGGCTCCATATCCTTCTGATTATAAGGATTCTGTGATGCCATATCAATTTGACGTATCAAAACATCCTTGACACCGAATTGGTCAGCTACACCCCCAGCATATGACTCTTTCATCGCCTCTGCTATTTTTTGTGCAGCAGCACGTTGCTCAGGTGTTTTGGAAGCAGCCATTAACTCTTTTAATTGGCTAATTTCGCTGTTAGCTTGTTGAACAAATTGCTCACGAGCTTTGGCAGCTTTTTCAGCCTCCATTTTTGATGTTTCCTTGCTTTGCTCCATATAACCTTGCATTTGCCCAAGGAGAAATGGATTATTAGCTAAATTCATTGCCATGATATTTCCTTACTAAAAACCGAACGGCAAATATGGGCCAGTAGGGGATGAACTAAATATACTTCCAACAGATTGTCCCAAGCTGTTGCCTTTAAAAAGACTACCAGCAATATTACCAATACCACTGCCAATTGCACCAGTAAGACCACTTGTAAAGCTACCAGCAGTTTTTCCAGCATTAAGGGCGTTCTGGTATTGTATAGCTGCGTTCTCTTGGTTACGCTGATTAACAGCACTGATTAAACTTGTCGCTAAACTTAGTTGCGCATTCAACTCATCAAGCTGCGTTTGGTCTTTTGCCATATCAAGTGAATATGCTGAATTAACAAGCGATTGAGTATCTGCAAGCAATCCTTTTTGATAATTCAACCTCGTTTCAATAAGTTTCGTATTAGCATCAAGCTCCTCTAAGTATGATTTTGCCTTCTGCTCTGCTTCCTGTTGCGCGAACTCGGCCCTAGTGCGAGATATATCATCATTAGCAAATGATGAGCCTAGAACGCGCCTACGAGCCAAATTAGCACGTAAATCTGACTCCGCTTTAGTTCCAGCATTTTGAATAGCCCCAACACGAGCTTTTGTTAAATCACCGAAACCAATACCTAATTTGGATAAAGCATCTTCTACACCAGTAATGGCTTGACCATAATTAGATTGCACAGTTGGGACAAGGCCGCGCTGATATGCAGCTTGGCTTCCCAATGTGTTCATCATGTTTTTAGTTAACGCTTCTCTTTTGTTATTAGCAGCTACAGCTAAATTACCATTTTTATCTATATATGTATATAAACCACCAGCATTAACATTTGTAAATGGCGCATAGCCAGAACCACCACCGCCAGACTTACCGCCTCCAAGAAGTTTACCTATACCAGCAGAGGCTACACTACCAGCAATTGAACCTACAACACTACTTGGCATCTTTTAAGCTCCTGCTTTCATAAACGCAGCATTTACCATCATTGTATATCTCTTCTGACGTACCAACGCGCCGCATAACACCATAAGAACAAACATGGTCAAAATACTTCCTGTCCTTTTCCATAGCAAATTCCAATATGACAAAAGGAAGGTTAGTTTCTTCATGTATTTTCTTTCTCATATTATTAACTAAATTGACGTAATTTTCAAGTATTATTCTATTTGACGCCCAAGAAAACCATATTAAATCTGCTGTCTGAAATATTCTGCCCCTGACCCAAAACAATCCAAAACCAATCATCTTCCTTTTACCGTCTTTTTCATAGTAAAACGATATACTTTGGAATTGATGATGAGCAATATACCATTCAATAGCAGACCTAAAATCCTCTTTATCGAGCGGTTGAGAAAAAACATCGTGTAACCTAGATAATTCACCTAATTTATATGCAGCCCACAAGTATGGTAAATCATCCTCTGTTGTTAAATCATATGATGCTTTACCTGTAATTAACCTAGATAGCTTAGGGGTTCGTTTTACCAGTAAATCTGACTCCGATTTCGTTGATTTCAAAGAAGGCTGTTCCTGTGTGGGATATTTCAATTTGGATTTCTTCGCCCGTACCACTCGGCGCGATTGCTTCCCTTTTGAACGAGCCTGAGAATTGTGACCCAAAGAATGTTCCACTGTCTCCAAAGTAATATGCCCCTCCGAAATATGCTCCACCAGATGCTCCTTTTAATTCTACGGTAAACGTGTCTGTTGACGAATAACTTCCACCAAATATAAATTTTATTGTGACGGTAGTATCTGTTAATGCTCTATAGCTTATGTAACCATCAAATTTATCAGCTAAATATCCTTGAGCAAGTTTCATTATACCAGACCGCCATGTCGTTTCTATATCATTTGAACCGCAATCTGGCTGTCCTTGTTCACCTTCTATTTTATAAATAAAACCATTCTCATCACCCATAAAAACATATTCCAAATTATCGTCTGGGTCTATCATGGACATCATTGTTGTTGGCATCATCCCAAAAGAATTTGCCGTTGTTAGTTTTACCCAAGGGGATACATCTGACGAGCTTACATCTTTTGAATATTGCCAAATTGAATCATCATTATCTGCATGAATATATATTTTTTGAGTGCGCGAGTTGTATGCCATTAGCCAATTACTGAGATTGGTTAAATCTGGCTTGATTGGTATGGTTAAATCATCTGTTGCTACGTCTCCGTAGTTTTGCGTTGAAATAAGGGATTCAATCCTACCCAATCGACCATATATTACATCGTTACCAGCGTATGCCATACTTTCATTACCTGTGGCGTAACTACGTGGGAAAAATGGGTTAATTGAAGCGTCAGTTGAATCGCTGCCAGTTATATTATATATAGAGCCTTTTTCGCTTGATACAGCTATACCACTGTAAAAACCAATCATTCCATTAATAGGACGCAAATCAGGTGTGAGTAAATAAAATGGGTCATCAGCACCTAAAGATGATGATGGTCTTGCTGCTGTTGATAGCGTTTGATAATCTGATAACTTTGACACAACCATCATATGGGGAGTCGCAACTGAGTTAGAAACAACATTCCCAAAATAAGCCCTCTCGTTATCAACCCAACAATACTTAGCCTTAAAATCTCCAGTAAGGTTATGCGTCATTGTAGTTACAGAGCTACCATCCCACAATAAGACATTACTAACTGATGCTAAATCTGTTATGATAACTGCATCATCCAAAGGCCAATAATGGTGTAGATGCCCTCTAAGGCGGGCAGATGATGATACAGTTGTTTGAAGGATAAACCCACCAGATTCAGACCATTTATATACATTTGCCCCTGCCTGTACTAATATTGTAGCAACACCATCAGAATCAACAAGATTTACAAAACCATTAATCCTTCCAGCATTAGGAGCTTGTCCAAGTAATGCTATAGGACTTCTAGGTGATAAATTTCTATTTTTGTAATCAAGTACAAAGTTTTGCCCGTATGTAGCCTCTATTTGGTTAACATCATCTTCGGAAGCAGCACTATTTATGCCCCCACCGAATTTTAAAGTAAATGCCATATCCTGCTGTTGTGGTGATGGCATTTTATACCTCTAGCGGGTCAGATGAGTGTCCAGAAAATCTTGCAAGCCCATACGTGCTTTTCATTAATTTCATTGGTAGCAATGCAGCAGCCCTTCCAAGTGATTTCTCATACTTTCTTACTGATACAGCGTACCTAGCATCAGATTGCTCATCACGTTCCATTTTAACCTTCTCAACTACGGCTGGAAGTAACGCTGTGTAAACATCATCAATAAAAGAGAACGTGTCTGTATCTTCAGTTAATGTAATGGATTTATCGTACAACAATGTATATACAGCACCATTCTCAACAGATGTAGGTATCCTATCTAAGTACAGTTGACCATCTGATGGCCTAATACAACCAGCATATGGTTTCCCCGTGTAATTTGCCGATTGTAGCTGGTCTTGAAACATTCCAATGTAACCATCTTGATATTCAACTATCAAGTCACCATTTGTATCATTTTTTAAAGGCCAACGGACTGATACAAGATTAGTTGGTAATGCGTAATCTCTGTCATTAGTCACGAGCGTAATGGTTGTTATGCCCATCTCATTCGGAAGCATAGCATTGCTGGAATCGTACAAATCCAGCAATGTTTCGTTCCAACATTGGACTGCTAAATCAATAAGAATTTGCCGCTGTGAATCAATAAGTGATGTTAGTTCACCTGAGTTTCCTTTTATGAAACCCATGCGTTTTAAAACATCATTTACACCATTCAATAGCGTCTTAGTTCCCATCTATTCGTCCTTTTTACCAGCTTTTTTTTCATCTGGGTATGTGCTTAGTGGCCGTACAATTTTTATTTGGTTGTTATTATCCAAATACGCCTCAACATTCTTATAAGAAAATTTGCCATCTGCGCGGTAATCAATCAAACCATCATGCAGTTCAGCCATTTTCAACATTTTATCTTTTGGCATAGAATCAGTTACGCCTTGAACTTTATTAGCAACCAGCAGGTAGTATAATGATTGGCGGCTTAGACGCTCCAATGCACCACGTGGGTCATCCATAACTTCTGTTTTAAATCCAACTACTGGAATCATATTTTCCTCACATAAATATATAGGGGGCGGGATTGCCCCCTATATTAATTCTATTAGCTAGTCAAAGACGTAGCACCACATTTAATGACTCGAACCCAGTTTGAGTTCAAGACAGCTCCAGCATGCCAGAATTTGTATGCCATGGTTTGGATTTCATTGAATGGGTCAGAAGTTCCACCAGAACCAAGACCTTTTTCAATGATTTCAATGCTGGCTGGAAGGCTATCAACACCTTGTGCGGTGAATACACCGTCAGGATGTTTCATGCCAAGTCCAACAGAACCAAGAGCATCTTCACCGTAGATAGCTACAGTGTAAACATCAATGACTGAAGCGCCAGTTGAGCGCAGACCAGTGGAACCAACAGAACCACCAGCGTTAGCATCAACAGTAGCATCAACCGACTGAATGAAGCGGACAGCATAACCAGCAGATTGAATCATACCAAACTCACCCGCAGCCAATTGTGTGTAGGCTCCGTATGTTTCGGCAGATTTGAAACCAGCAAGGTTTTTAATGTCATAAGCAACATCAGGATGGCAGAAACCCCAGAAAGCAGGAAGGATTGGGGTTGTACCAATGCGAGTGTCACCTTTACCCATAGCAGTGAATGGCATTGCAACGTTACGAGTCAACGTATTTACTACGTTGTCGATAGCGTTCAATGTAATTTTACTAACCAAAGCACCAGTAGAAGCAGCACCACCAGCATATACTACAGTAGCACCATCATCAACAATGTCGCGTTGCAACATATTGAGTGAACGACCACCAGCAATAGCCAGAGCCTTAACAACTTCTGATTTTTGTTGTTTTGGGTTAAAGTATTCTGCTTCTTCGGTCATAATAACAACCTGACCATATTTAGCCAAAGTTGCGGTTACGTCAGTATTAGAAACAGCGACAGCATCACGACCACCAAAGAAGGCGGCAGTAGTTGTTTGCTCAGACAGCGCGGTTGTCGAAGGCGTAATTGCCCCAACCCTGCGCCATTTAGCGGTAGATGCCCCAGCAAATTTTTGCAGGGAAGTAGGTTTAGTCCCAGTCAAGTATGGACACATAGGTGTCGCTTGACGTAGGAATTGTTGCTGGAATACAGCGTTTAAAGGCTTCTGGATTTCTGTATCCGTTGCCGAAATAGTAGCAGCCATGTTTGATTCTCCTTAAAACGTAAGCTGGACGCTACTCATTCACAAGTTTACTAAGATGTATTTGGAACTCATTATCCGACATATCTTTTGTATCTTTGGAACTAATAGCATCATTGGTTGATTGTGCGCTTTGAATCGCATCAGCTATTTGTCTCCGAGTATCAGTAGATGCCTTATCAGGAAGAGCCTTCAATTCATTGCGAATTTCGCTTTGAATTGCTTTCTCAACACGCGACCAAACTTCTGGGTTCTTATGCCGTTGCTGATATGCTGATAAAATACGAGAATCTTCCGCAGCGCGGAGACGCAAGTAACCATCAACAACTTTTTCAGAAACAGGCAAATCACCCTTCAAGGATTTTACGGTTTTCTCGTAGTCCTCTTTAATCTGGCGTTCTGCAACCTCATCATCGCGTTGTTTTTGGCTTTTTACGTATTCTAAAATAGCCTTAACATCATCATCTGATTTTGGTTCTGTTTTAACTTCTTCTTTTACTGGCTCAACAGCTTTTTGCTTTTCACCATTGTCCCACTCTGAGAGCAGGGCTTCGAGGTCAATATTATCTTGACTCTCTTCTGTCTGTACGCCGCTTACTTCCGCAGGAGGAGGCATAACCTGTCCATTGGGTTCTTCTACCACAGTTTGCGTTTCACTCATCGGCTTTATCCTCGTCAGTTTTGCCTGTTAAGTATGCAAGGAAAAGTTTTCCTTGTTTAATCTGACCAGATTTGTAAATCCAGTCAGAAACCTGTTTATCATTGGATTCCTTGCTGGAGTCCTTGTAAAGCGATTGGGATGGCATTAGTCGCTCCAGCTCCCTCACCAATTGGGGGAAGTTGGGGTTGTCCCGCAGCTCCCGTAGGATTGGTAGTAAGGGCATCGACATCTGTAACTCCACCTTCGCGTAATAATTGTCTTTGTATAGCTTCATAATTAAGCGGCTGTGCTAATCCTGCCTGTACCGCCAATTGATTCAACTGTATCGCTTGCATTATAGCAGACATTCTTTGCTGCTGTCTAGCGATTGTTTCTTGCGGGCCTATAGAGCCTGTAGCTGTAAATGATACCTTAGCTGGAAGAAGCTCTTTACGAACATTCACAAACGCACCGTACTCGTCCATATATACCTGTATAACCTCATCATCATCCATCTCTTCTCTGGATATATGATACGCCATTTCCAACCATCTGGACATTTGATGCTTCATAACAGAACGCACAAAATCTACTGTTCTGATTGTTCCGCGCTCAATTTCTTGGTCTTTAGCGTAGGCAGTTGTATGCGAAACAGTTTGCGCACCAAGACGAGCAGCAGTGACACCAGTAACGTCAGAATATTGCGATAGGAATGATTGATACCCAGCTAAAATAGGCTCTGGATTACCTATTTTAATAACTTCCAAATCGCCGCTAGTAGCCCACTGAGCATTTGGATAAACTTGTGGCCCACCCTGTGTACGGAAAAAAGCATCGTCTCTATCGAATTTAATGGGCGGTTGTGTGCTTAAAATAGCCGATTGCATAAACCTATTTAATGACTCGGAAGCTACTGTTTGTATTGGCATACCTTTCATCAACGGTGATGTGCCATAAACGCAATCAATATGCTCTTTCTGGTATGGAATAAGTATGTAGCTGGATATAGGGAACTCGCTATATTCAATCTTAACTACTCTTTCTGATTCCTTTCCGCAAAGCACAGTAATAACGGCATTGGGGATAAAAATATCACCGTTATCGTCCGAACAGAATACTATATCGCCCTCATATTCAAGTAATTCAACAAATCCATTCTTATCTGGCTCAATATCCTTAATATTTGATGTTATCCACCCACCAGACATATAATCATCGGAATCCTTTGCTTCTTTTTTGGATTTTTTAGCCTCAATAAGTATATCAGCCAGCTTACGGGTCTGACGCAATATAGATGATGGGCCAATACTCGCTCCATTCGCCATATAATCGTATGTTTTGTCATCTGGGTAGAAATTCTTGAGTGGAATAGGGACAAGTGTGCAAATTTCCGAGCTTTTATTGTATGTTTCACGCGCATCGTGAATAAAAACAGATTTCATTGCTTTGCGAATACGACCAATACCTAATCCGTACTTAAAAGATTCGCTGCAAATAAGTTCCCAAGCATCGTCATGTGCAAATTGCTTCAAACGGTCAGCCAAAAAACCTTGTACGTAAGAATTTATATTGTCATTAGTAATAATTGATGGTGGGTCTATTTCACTGCCAACAATAAACGCAGATTCACTTTTGAAAAACTCCAAAAATGCATCATCAGCATATGCTTTAGCTTGGAACCATGGCCCATTATCTGGGAACATCATTTTCCTAGCTTCACTATTCAACAGTTCAAGCGTTTGAGATTGGTTTGGAAGCTCACATTCTGGCATCCAGCTATTCGTGGCAATGTTGTCACCATTAGCATTTTTCTTATACTTGACTTCTGGCTCCATACGAAGCTGTCTGTCAACTATTTTAATTTTCTTTTCAAGCCAAGAACGGTTTTTTTTCCTACGTTTGTATTCATTAACAATGAATTGGGCCGCAGCGTCGAAGTCCTGTAACTTGATTTTCTTTTGTTCTTTTACTTCGGACATTCTGCCCTCATATCTTTAAGAAATTGTTTTGCCCGCTCTTCAGCCTGTTGCATTCTAACATCTTTACTCTTAATTGGAAAGACAATTTCCGTAGTAAAAAACTCACCGACAGTCAAATGCTCTGGGTCGTCAGCAATAGAAAACATCGTTTTATAATGCGGACTACTGCAATCCCTGTCACCAGAACAATAACCTTCGCATATAAATATCTCTTGGTCAAGGAATTTAATCCTTTTTTCAATTTTCATCTTTTTTGCGGATACCAATTCCTCAAATTTACGAATATTCATATATAGCTCTCCGTTGGCATATTCAAATTCGACCTGTCAGCATACCGCATATACTCAGATACAGCATACCTACGCATCATGTACGCATAAAATGTCGCTGATAGTAAATCATCCATTCTATCAACAATTTTGTTATCCTTTCGGTGGTAGTTCCTATATTCCTCAAACCACTCTGTCAGGTTACTAAACACCTTGAACCTACCAGTCTTAATGCGTTCGTATATCTCCATGACAGAACGTTCCTTACTCTGACCTCCACCAACATCATCCTTATACCGAGCTGATTTACCCAAAAGATTAATGTCATGCGCCCTATACGTAGCAATAAGCTGCTCACCTCGGCCTTTCTCTGTATTCAATCCATCATGGGGCCACGCAACAGGCAACATACCATGATACAACCCGCCCCCCATGCGTTTCACCTTTTCAGAATGTGATAGCGCATCCATTTTACGTTCTTTATTAGCGTCTATCACATAAACAACATCATTATCTGGGTCGATTGCTATTTTAACCGTAGCCGCTGGATGGTCATACCCAAAATCAATTCCAATAATCTGTTGCCAGTATTTAGGTATCTCGCGTGGCTCACATTTAATTTTATCTTCTGGGAACGGGAATACAACGCCCTCGCCGCGCATAGGAATACCAAGTGAACGGGTTTGACGCTCATGCTCTGGATACTGTGCAAGCATCTCCTCTTTATCCTGTTCACTCAAATGTGGCGCATCATCCCATGTCACGTTCTTAATATATACCTTATCACCCAATTCGTAAAAGTGCTGTAACATAGGAGTAACGCCAAGCAATGGCGTAAATGTTACTAGCATACGACCCTTCTTGGTCATTAGTCGCGTAACTGCCTCTGTGAATAACTGAATGTCGTTAGGGTCTTCATCAAGCCATACATAGTCAACAGCCGTACCCTGCCACTTCTGCCAACCCTGCTCGTATGACTTCCATACAATCTCGCTGTACCCACCACTGATATGCTTAACCTTAACACTATCAACAACTCCTGATATACCAGCCATACGCATATTAGGCTTACCTAATAAATCCTTCGGTATAGCACCAGTTCCAAACGCTTCACCAGTGCCACCCAACAACTCCTTCTGACTAATATCACGCAATGACTCGTTGGTAATACCACCACACCATGCCAATATTGGCGTGTCATGCCTAATCCCTTTCCATCCATCTGGATAACGACCAGTAGCATGGAAAGCAATCTCGTGAGCCGCCGTATAACTTTTCCCAACACGGTTGCCCGCAATAATCATGCGGAAACGATAGTTAACACCCTGTTCGTGGAAGTCAGTCTGCCATGGATACGGAGAATACCTGAATAGCCTATTCTCCCGCCGTATTCTGGCGAGAGTCTCAATAGCTTTAACAGTAGTTATATCCCCTTTAAGGGCTTGCATTAAAGACCAGCGCGAATTGTCTGCGTAATAATGTAATATACACCAGATGCAAGGTTAACTGTAGCAGCACCCTCGTTCTGGAAACGAAGCTCAATAACACCATCAGCTTGAACATATGCTGTTACAGTGATGTCTTGCAGGTCATATGGGTTAACCACACCAACAACCGCAGTACGCCCTAAAACAACACCAGTGCAACCAGTTACTTGCTGGGTCTCACCAGCGGCATCAACTAAACTTGCTGGGTCGATAGTGACTTTATAAAGACCCTTGGAAAGCAAGTTACCATCGGCAGTCATGGCAAGCGTGTTAGCTAAAATCTTCTGGTCTGTGACTGCCGCCGAACGGTCAACTGAATATTTATTATTAGCTGTAATAACTGTAGCTGCTGGCATATTAATCTCCTATATTATGCGACTGAACGATAAGTTAAAGTATCTGTTGGCTTAACTGCAAAACCACGACTAGAACCAGCACCAATCTGTGCGCGTCTTGCGGATGTGCAGTCTTGGTTACCATTACCAATCTCAATGAATGCGTCGAAATCTGTCGTTACGACAGCGTATGTAGCATTATCTGGAACAGAGGAGTGAGCAACAGTTGTGCTTGCAGATGTAACATCAGTGCTGGAAATAAGAACGCCCTCGATAACAGAGCCGTTAGTAACGGAAACAGGGCTGTTCTCGTAATACTCAATCGTCATTTGTGCCATTAAATAGCTCCTTAACCCGACCAGAAATAAATTTAACCCGACCAGCAAATTCTACATTATATTTACGCCATATGTCAAGCTCATAATCATTATTATATCCACTACTCTCCCAAGGTGGTGAGAAGTACCAGCCAGAGCCATCTAGCGGGACACCACACATGACTATCTCCTTATACCCAAGAGATATGCCAACCAATGCCGCGTTAATACCACTGTTACCATGAACGAAATCCCATACCCGTATCCCGTCCTGCACACCTACACCAGCTCCGTTATTCGTGTGCAACTGACCACGACCAGCATAACGCCTACACGCTGCCCACTTAGGTAACATAGCCGCATCATTAGAGTACCAATGTGATAATGGGGCTGGAATGTGCATCCCAATGTCATTAATAGCCATGATGTCATGCTCACGATGGCGTACCTGTGCATAGTCGTCCCATACACATCTTCCGCCACCTAGAATAACTAGCACTTCTTACCGCCTTTGCCAGTCTTAGTTCCTTTTTTAGCCATGTAAAATCACCACCTTATGGAGCAATATAATATCCAGCAGTTACGCGCCAGATAACGCCCGTAGTTGCAGGACAAACGATTGTAGTCGCTGTGTTCTGGGCGGATACAGCTATCGGGTACGCAAAATCCTCTCTCCAACGGTCAATAGTCCCTTGTGCCGCTGCGTCAGCCGCGAAAGAGAATGCAAGAGATGTAGGTATATTCGTTGTTGTAACCGTAACAGGTGTCGCCGCCGCCGTTAATAGAGCTGTAGCGAAACGGTTAATAGATAAATATGTGATATAATGACGAAGACCCGCACCAGCAGCAGGCAATGTTAGCGTTACAGCAGCCCCCGCAGCCCCCACGGATGTTACCGTTGCGGATGTTATGTTATTTCCTATAAGAGTATTTGGAATAATACCGACAGAGGCGTTAAGCCGAGCTGTTGCGGAGCCAGATGTGTAAGCCGTTACCCTTGCGCGAAGCCTTTTAAATCCAGCACACTCGCCTACCCATGTACCAGCTGTTGTACCAGTCACAGCGGCAACATAAAGAACAGAGGCCACGTTAATAGCTCTCACTGGAATAAGTGTCCAGTTCGTTCCGTCAACGGTTCCCGCAACCTCAATAGTCAAAGAGAATGTGCCGCGAAGGTCGAGTGTACAGGTACTAGCCCCGTCACAGTCGGTTACAATCTCAGCATTAAGGGAGCCTAATGTGCCATCAATAAACAAATCCTCTCTCGGATGCAGATTACCACCAGCACCCAAATCCTTACTAATCTTAGCCATAATACTCTCCTATGATTTAAAATATCTTAATTTAATAATTCCGCTTGTCGGCTCATCAAAAGCCATATTAACCGTGAAATTGCCATTGCCAGCTACGGCTGTGACAGAGCGAAGCGACAACATATCTGTCGCATTCTCATCACTATCAATATGTGGCGCAAGTTGGCACGTTATAAGATGCTCAGAACTAACTGTCGCGTCCGTTACCACCGCGCTATACTCATAGACACCGCGACCAGATGGAAGCGTCACTGTAGTGCTCGATAGCGTAATACCGCCAGATGCTATAGAAATATCACCAGCCCCTAACAAGCTGGTGCCGTTTATAGTCTTAATGCTCGTGCCGCTTACTAAAGCATCACTCTTCCCATCAAGTGCGGTCTGAAGCCCTGTTACGTCAGATATAGTATGAGTGTGAACGCTAGAAGCATACGAGCCAGCCGCCTGCTTACCAGACAGCGCATTGGCTAAGTCAGTCTGAGAACCGAGTGTGCCTGTAATACTACCCCAAGTTGTAGAACCGCCCCCACCACCGCCACCAGCCGCAATACGAGAATCAACGTCAAGTAGTATATCCTGAATACGCTTAAAACTAAGCTGTATATCACCACGAGATGCCCGTATGTTATAGTCCAAAACTAATACCCCTTCAATCCCCAATGTGTGACGCGCACAGATGTGTCCATACGCACCTTACCGCCAGCCTCACGTACCCTGTTACAGAACCCGTAGTCCTCTGGCAGCTCAACACCGTCAGCTACGTCAAACGACCACCATCTGCGTATCTTACCATAAAGCTCTGTGTCAATCAACGGCAAACTGTCCTCGACCATCTGAAATGCCCTACGGTGGATGAGCATAAAACCAGTACCAGCATAGTCAACATCAATAACACCACCTGTCATGTCATCAAGACGCATTAACCGCCCAGATGTATGCGCTGCAAAATCACTCCCCTCCTGTTTAAGCCGATAACACCCAACCGCTACATCAGCACCACCACGTATGACCTCAATAAGCCGCTCAACCTGAGATGGTAAGAACTCAATATCAGCATCAATGAACAGCATCATAGGCCAGTCACTACGCATGAACGCTTCCGTCATCATATACCGAACACGATGCACCGCGCTATCCGACCCGAATTGCAGCTCATATGGATAACCGCCCGCCTCCATAGCCTGAACCAGTCTAACCACGCTCTGCATATACGGCCCCATACACCACCCAGCGTACTGTGGCAGACATATCATAATACCCTCAGGCTTATCACTCATCGCAGTCACACTCCTGACCAGAAAACAGAATAAGGAACACAATAATACCGATTAATATATACGTTACGCTCACTCAAGCACCCCGTCATCTGTTGTGTGGATGTCTGGGGCTGGGTGCGTCACGGGAGCAGACGTAACAGTATATGGAACGTCAATAACAGGTGCGCTAACTCCCAATAACCGCAGCTCCCTCTCCGCATCATCAGACCGTATAAGCCCAGCCCTAACCAGCTCCTTAACCGCTGCAACAGCCTCATCAGATGTCGTCATCTCAACCTCAATCTTATCAGCTACCTTACCATCAGCTCTGTCGTTCACCAAACTCATCAATCGCACCAAGTCACCCGCTCCAACCTTATCCTCACCCATCAGCTTCAATATCCGCCTAGCCACCACCTTCTGCATAACAATGGATATGTCACGACTGTCCATAGCCGTGTCCAATGCCTTAATCGCATCCTCCACATCACCCTCAGCCGACGCAACCTTAGCACTCACCGCTAACTGACGTAACCTACGCTCCTCTTCTAAGCTGAAGCCCATTATACCCCCTGCGCCCTGTCTGGTACCAGCATATCCCTAGCCACACGCTGCACCTGAGACAGACTTAACCCACAAGATAACGCTACAGCACGATAACTCATGCCAGCTCGCAACAACTCCTCAGCTCTCGCTCTCACTACAGAATCAAACTCAAACGGTCTAGCCATGTGACACCCTCTTCTTCTGCCAATACCCACGCCCCTTAGCTATCATATCCTGCATGTTGTCATACATACTACCATCAAACAAATGCTTCGGATTACAACATTTAGGATTGTCGCATTTATGGCAAACATGTCGATAGTTCTCCAATTCACCATGACTCAGATAATAAGCAACCCTATGCGACAATAACTGCGTCTTAATTCTGCCAGTTCGCTCGTATAACCAATCAGGACTATCAAGACTAAATAACCCATATCCACCAGTGTTCAATCCACCGGTCCATTCCCAACACCCATCGCCCCCATCACGGCTAACCCACGACCAGAACTTATCAGCATCAATATTATACGCGCCTATATTTCTCATACCATTACATTACAGAACAGCGCACCACCTGTCAATAAGATATTATTACGATACGGACTTAATTTGGCGCGGTATAATGATGGGGTATACGCCGCCGCGCGGGTAGCCCAAGGGGGTGTCCCCACCTACCTATATTATGTCTAAACGTACACTTGCCATAACCATATAACAATATGTAAACACTTAAACCATTTATGTATAATATACCGATTTACTGGCCATGCCTGCCCCCCGAGCACATCGAAACACCCCCAATTATTCATAAAGTATAAGTAAAATCGTATAATGTATATTATGAATATCGCACTATATAATAATATCAATAGCTTAGCACGTTAGGAATTTATTCACTTAATATTATCCCAAGTTTACACGTTTTATGATAGGTATATTTTCCTATACGCTGCAATCCCATAAACCATGCAAAAATCAATATTATCATAATTGTATCGTAACAAATTGCTTTGAATAACAAAATCAATTACTTAGCACTAATTGGTTAATTTTTTTCAAAGGCATCTGTGAATAACTAACTATTTGATTTTATTATATTATTCTTCATTCTTATATATATACTCTTTCACAGTAGTATATATATAGTATTAGGCATACTGTATCGTTAATAAAGGTTAACAGAATAGCGTATAAAACCAAAGAATGCAAAATCACCTGTGAAAACTGTGAATGGCTTGAATGCTGGGTTACGAGCTGTGAATTTTGTGAAGAATTATGTAATACAACACCTTATTAGACATATTAATTTTTCACTCAAGACACAAGACGCTATTTTCCAATTTCCGCTGTGAAAGAATTTATATTGCATCGCAGCACACATTTATCACATAGGGCTATTGTATTCTGTATCGTAATAAGCTATCTTGATATTGAACACATAATCAAGTGTGTTTATAGGAAAGGAAAACTAAAATGACAAAAGAACAGATAGCATGGGCAGCGCAACATGACTGGTTTATTGCAAACAATATGGATGGGACAATCGAGGTCGCAGACATCTGCACGCATAACGGCAATGTTATTAGTGCGATTGCTTGCTTTGGTGACTTTGCGGAACTTAAAGCATGGGCAGGTTATTAATCATGACCTACAACATCCGCATATCACTGATTCTCTTGGCACTGGTCATCTATGTATATGGCACGGCTTGGGGCTGGATTTAATTAACTATATATTAGGAAAGGAAATAACATCATGTATATAGCATATAAGCACGAAAGAACAGGCAACGGTTTCAAAGAGCGTTTGCACGTTAAAGCATTTAAAACCATGAATGACTTAGGCGCATTTCTTTGCAAACAAACAGATAATAAATGGAAACATGACGAATTTAAAAAATATCCAGAAAAAAGCGGAGTATACGCATTCGCTGGTGGACAATGGCATAATGTCAAGTCTTTGGATGCGTCTGTTTTGGCGCATATTTAATTAACCAATAGGAAAGGACTATTTATTATGACACTATATAAAAGATATCAAAAAACTTATGACATTCTAAAGGCTGGTTTAATGGATTATGAAGGCGATAAACCAGTGCAGCGCATTTATGAACGATTTACCAGTGAATACGGCTGGAATATAGAACGTATTGGATTCCACAAAGCGTTAACAGAATGGTTGCAAGGCTTGGCTTTGAACATCCCTTATAATTATCACGATATAATGGAAACATTCGGATTAACTGAAAAGCAATGCGAATCGTACTGGCGATTTATGGCTATGCGATTGATGGAATTGTTTAAAGCAGAAAAACTGATTTAACCCATACCCTTAACCCGTTTCGGCGGGTTAATAGCATGGATTAATGCCATGACCATTTTGCCGACGTTGGCAATATGGTTTTTAATATGAAAGGGAATATTATGTATTATGATTATACAAACGAATCTGGACAAAAAATAACTGTTTATATCGTTGAGGATTGCGGCCTTGTTAACGGTAAAGAAAAACAATGGCATAAAGTATTGTGCAAGCCGATTGGATTTAATAATGCGCCATTAATGGTATTGGATAAACAAAGATTAACCATGGATTAAGGAAGGGAATGATATGACAAAACTCGACCAAAACAATGAATACACGCTTAATCTTGAATGGATGGGAAAGCGACACGGCGGATATTGGTTGGAATTAATCAATCGCGCCTCTGGCCATGTTAAGATTATGACCGCGCCAAGGAAAGAATTATTCGAGGGTGTGAAGATATCACATGCAATTAAATGGCTAGAAAATGAAGAATGGAAGCCAATGTATAAGGCGGGGGTAATGTAACTGCAAGCCATAGCCCCCTAACCATGGGGGCTAGAGCGTGCAATTATGCGCGATAATGAAAGGGAAATGATATGAACAAAAAGCAGAAATTTATTAAAAACCTTTGGAATGAATTCAAGAAAAACCCCGATATGCAAGAATCATTTAAAAAATGGATTCAATTATCATGCGACCAAGGAACGGTAGGCCGATATAAAATGCGTGACGCAGTAAAGCAAGCCATTTACAAAAATTGCTGGTATTGTGCCGATTGGTTTCAGCCAGAAAACCCCAAAATGATAGAAGTGAAAATAAAAAATTGCACCTATCAAATACCTAACAACATAATATGCGTTAAAGTTTTTCTTCACAGGTTATCAGGGTTAAAACTGGATAGGTTAGTATAACCCCTTACCCAAGCCCCCTAGCCATGCGTTAGGGGGTTTTAGCAAGGTGTTACACCTTGTCGCATGGTAACAATTCCAGCGATTAACTATGCCCCATTACAGGGCAGAGAGAGGAAGCGCATGACTAAACAACATGGCGGCAAGCGTAAAGGCGCTGGCCGAAAGCACAAATACGGTTGCAAAACTGTATCGGTGAGAATACCCGTAAACATTTTGCCATATATTATGACAATACTCAAAGAATATGAACAGGTGAGCCGCACCCAGAAAGATGATATTTCAGGCAATTCGATTTAAAAATTGAGTTAACCTGGAAAATTTGAAATTTGGAATTCTTATTAGACATTATGATGTAATATTCTGCGGATATATAGGACTATAATCATATTATTGGTATTATGATAGGAATACGAACCTACCGATTTTCTATTGACAGTTTGTATCGTATCCATTCATAATACCCCCTATTAAGACTTGGGGATTATTATGCGCGAATTTATTAACTTCCTGTATAAAGCAGGCTTTCCACCTTTTTCTGAGGCAGATATTAAAGATACTGGCGGCGAGTCAGTTTTGATTCGTGCTAAGGATGACAGGCAGGGGAAGAAGAGCCTATATTATTCATATACACCTGAGTTCGCCCATTTCTATTCCTGCAAAGCGGCAACAGGTGATTACTGGTTTCCTAAAGCTGACCGCACTTGGACGCCAGAAGAGAAAGAGCGATATAAAGCTGATTGCGAGGCTAGGCGTAAGGATGCAGAGGCCGAACGTGCAGTTAAATATGAAGCAGTAGCAGATGAGTGTAAACGCATCTACGGGTCACTACAAGCCGCGACAGAGCATCCTTATGCGGAGCGTAAAGGCATATCAGTACCAGCTAAGGTGAAACAAGATGGGGATAATCTCGTTATTCCTGCCATTGATATTACAGGCCGTATATGGACGCTCCAGAGTATAACGCCCGATGGTGATAAGTTGTTCCATTACGGAGGAAAGAAAACAGGAACATTTTTCCCCATTGGATATAAACGCAGCGGTGATAATGACATAATATATTTTTGCGAAGGGTTTGCAACTGGCTGCACGATACATGAGGCGACAGGCAAACCTACAATTATCTGCTGGGATGCTGGTAACTTATCTCCAGTTATAGGCCAATTTAGAGCGCAGTTTCCAGACAGTGAGTTTATCATATGCGCGGATAACGACCAGTGGACGCTATCACATCCGCGCGATAAGAGCTTAAAGGATATTATTCCTAGTGAGGTATCTGGTGATGATACGAGATGGGATGTGTGGCGGCAATCTGGATTCACATATAACACTGGTGTTGATAAGGCTGGACAGGCTGCTGTTAAGTTTAGAGCGCGTGTTATATTCCCAGACATATCGGGTAGTGACAAGGATAAGCGTACCGATTTTAATGATATGGGTGTTGACTATACCCGTGACAGGCTTTCAGGTGTTACGATGCCTGAGAGCGTCCCAGTGGCAGTTGAGCATGACTCCCCAAGTCCTTTTGCTCCTGCCACTGGTGACGTTATTATTAACGACTACTATGAGCCAGATGAGGCCATGTTCTCGTTTGAGAAGCCAATGGAGGTAATCAAGACGCGCTCTGATGGTAATCCATTATGGTTTACTGACATGATATGGGATAAGGAGCCATCAAGTAAGCTTCCAAGCGTATATGCCATTAAAGATTTGCATGATGGTAAGTCACTTCACAATCTTATCACATTCATACGTGGTTATTATTCGGGCTTGTTTGTGCTGAATGAATTTAGCGATGAGATTATAGTAAGGGTTCATCCACCTTGGCTTGCAGATAACGAAGAGTTCCGTGTTCATACATTAACTGACAGTGACGTTATTAATATGGCTGCGCACGTTGAGAATTTCGGCTTTAAAGTTGGTAAGGAGAAAGTTCGTGATGCCATTGTATCTATAAGTGAGAAAGACCGTATCCACCCTGTTAAGCAATACATGAAGTCACTTAAATGGGATGGTGTTAAACGCTTGCATACATGGTTAATAGACTACGCTGGGGCAACGGTTCAAGACCCAATGTATATACAAACAGTTGGTACTAAATGGCTATTAGCTGGTGTTGCTCGTACATTCCAAGCTGGGTGTAAATTCGACCATATGCTTGTTCTTGAGGGCAAGACAGACATAGGTAAGTCTGCATTATTACGTGAGCTTGCTACGTTTGGGGATGTGGAAGAAGCATATTTTACCGATGCTGTAAGTATGAAGGATTTCGATAGGCCATTTGCCGCAATGCTGTGGCAAGGCAATCTTATTCTTGAGTTTGCCGAATTGGATGGGATGAATAAGGCTGGCATTAACACAGTGAAGGCATGGATTACACGACAAGAGGATGTGTACCAGCCAAAATTTTCTAATGATAAGAAACACAGACCTCGTGGGTTTATTCTTGCTGGTACAACTAATGAAGATGTTTGGATGGTAGATGCAACTGGTAATAAGCGTTTCTGGCCCGTTCACTGCATGAATACAAATATTAAAGGTTTGAATGATATCAAAGAACAGTTATGGGCTGAGGCTGTGCATTTATACGAGCAAGGTGAGCGTTGGTGGTTATCTGATGATGACCCCGTGTATGAATTAGCAAGAGCAGAGCAGACATTAAGGATGGTATCCGATTCATGGTTTGACGCAATTGAGATTAAGACACGCAATCATAACTATCTATCCATGCTTGATGTATATGACCTTATAGGGATGCACCTCGACAGGCAGAATAATGACACTGATGTTCGTATCAGGTCAGCTATGCGTAGGATAGGTTATGTGTGGAAACAGGCATATGCTAAAACAGGCCACAAGAAATGTGTATGGGTGAAGGAATGATAAGTTTCTTGCGCCAAGTATATAATTATGATAAAAAAGAGGATGTAGTTTGCGCTACACCCTCAACATCAAACGTACTGGAGGTACGAATGACTGAAATAATTATATCCCGCCAAGAAGCTATTAGTCAAGGACTAACCAGATACTTTACTGGAAAGCCATGCCCCCACGGTCATACCGCGCAAAGAATCGTGTCAAGTTATGCTTGTGCAGAATGCAATAAAATTGCCCTTAGAAAAAGATTTATAGAGCGCAACGATTGGGAAAGAGAGCGCGGTAAAAAATATAGAGAGAAAAACAGGGATAAAAAAATTAGTGCCTGTAACGCTTGGCACTATAAAAACAAAGATAGGGCAAAAAAATATAGGCAAGATAGGTCTTATATATACAGAATACACGCACAAAATAGAAGGGCGCGAATATATGAGTCTGGCGGTTCATTTACAGTTGAGCAAATTAATTCTTTAAAAAAGACACAAAAACACAAATGTATAAATTGCAAAAAATCTATAAAAATAGATATGCATATTGACCACATAATACCAATAGCAAAAGGAGGGTCAAACGATATTAAGAATATTCAATTATTATGTTCTAAGTGCAATATTAAAAAAGGAAAAATTGACCCAATTGTATGGGCGCAACATAACGGTAGGCTATTATGATAACTCTCCGTCCATATCAGGAAGATATTGTTAATCGTACTAGGGCTTCATTAGCCAAACATAAGTCAACTCTTATTGTCTTACAAACGGGTGGGGGGAAAACTCAGATTGCCAGCTATATTGCCAAGGGAGCACACAGCAGAGGTAAAAGAGTGATGTTCGGATGCCACCGCGACTTTCTCATTGAGCAAACCAGTAACACATTCCTATCGCATGATATACCACACACATTTATCGCTTCTGGTGAAAAGTATTACCAAAAAGAGACGGCATGTATAGCTTCTATTGACACTCTTAAATCTAGGATTGGGCGTTATCCAGCACCTCATATATTTATTGTAGATGAGGCAATTCATGCTGGTGCTAAAGGATGGTCAGAAGTAATCAATCACTTTAAATCACAAGGAACACTCTTGATTGGTCTTGCGGCGTGTCCAATGCGCAATGATGGGGTCGGCTTGGGGAGATGGTTTAATGACATGGTTATAGGGCCATCTATGCGTGAATTAATAGATATGGGATATTTATCTGATTATAAGATGTATGCCCCAAGTAATATTGATAGGAGCTTATTGCATTCAAGGGCTGGCGAATTTAAAACAGATGAGGCTGAGGCAGTAATGAGCAAGCCACACATTACTGGTTGCGCTGTAAATGAGTATATGAAATTTGCTATGGGCAAACAAGGGGTTGCGTTTTGCGTATCTATTAAGCACTCACATGATGTTGCTAATGCTTTCCGAGATGCTGGTATTGTCTGCACACATATTGGGAGCGATACGAGTAAATCAGATAGGCGTGAGATGTTGCGTGATTTTCAGAGCGGTAAAATTAAATTTCTTACTAGCGTGGATATCTTCTCAGAAGGTTTTGATTTGCCAGTTGTAGAGTATGCGGCTTTAATGCGCCCCACGAAGAGCCTTAATATATATAGACAACAAATAGGTAGGGTGCTTCGCAAGGCGGATGGTAAGCTATTAGCGCACATAGCAGACCATGCCAGCAACCACCAAGACCATGGATTCCCAGACGACCATATTGACTGGACTCTTGCCGACAGAGAGAAGCGTGTAGGTAAGAAGGGCAGTGAGAAAGAAATCAGTTTCCGCATATGTCCTAAGTGCCATTTCGCGCATAAACCAAAACCATCATGCCCTGAGTGTGGCTTTGAATATCCAGTTGAGAGTAGGACGATTGAAGAGATTGAGGGTGATTTAATCGAGATTGAACGCGATAGGATTAAACGGGAGGCTAGGCGTGAGGTTGGTATGTCTAAGACAGCCGATGACCTATGGCGCATTGCTAAAGAACGTGGGTATAAATCTGGGTGGGTGTATAAACAAGCACAATTGAAAGGAATATCACTATGAAACAAGAACCCCTAGTAGTATGCGCCGTAACTGGCGCAGATGATGTTGCGTTAGAGATGTGTAAGGCTTGGATTAAAGATAACGGTCACACAAGCGAAACACATAGGCTAATGAGAGGTGCAACTATGACATGGGTGGAGGTGAAGTGTGTCGCAGAAAGAAACTAACATATGGCGCAGTATATTACTTGATTCGCAAAAACTTGGTTATCGTCTGTTCCGCAATCAAAGGTACAAAGGACAATCTGATAAAGGGGCATGGCTTGATTGTGGCGTTGGTGGTGATGGTGGTAGCGACCTTATAGGGTACAGAATTATCACCATTACGCCTGATATGGTTGGGCGTCATGTTGCAGTATTCGCTGCCATAGAAACAAAGATAAAAGGCGGTAGGAAAAGCCCAGAGCAGAAACGGTTTATTGACGCTGTAAATAACAACGGAGGTATAGGATTATTCGCCTATAGTATTGATGATTTAATTGATGTATCGTAATTGTGAGGGATAAATGATATGATTAAAATATACAACGATTTAATCCAAGGTAGCGATGAGTGGCATAAGGCTAGATGTGGATTACTTACTGCGTCTGAGATGAAGCTAATAATTACTGCAAAGACACTTGAGCCAGCTAAAAACGACAAGGTTAAGGCGCACGCATATGAACTAGCAGCGCAACGTGCTACTGGATACACTGAACCATCATATATAAGTGACGATATATTGCGTGGTTGGGATGATGAGGGTAAGGCTAAAGCTAAATACACAGAATATTATGCACCGATTACAGATGTTGGTTTTATTACTAACGATAAATGGGGATTCACTATTGGATATTCACCTGATGGGTTAGTATATGAGGATGGATTAGTTGAGTGCAAATCTCGCAGACAGAAGTTTCAGATGGAAACTATAGTTAATAATAGCATACCAGATGAGCATATCATACAATGCCAGACCGCTTTATTAGTATCAGAGCGTGAGTGGGTTGATTATATATCTTATTGTGGTGGGATGCCGATGTGCGTTATTCGTGTTACACCTGATAGGAAAATACAAGACGCAATTGTTGAAGCAGCAAAGGTTTTCGAGGATAGTGTTCAGGGCTTACTGCATAAGTATAATGAAGCTATTGTCGGGATGATTGAAACAGAAAGAACTATAGAAGAGGAAATGGTAGTATGATTGATATGACTGATACAATTAAACCAAAAAGTTCACAAATGAACGCTGATGATTTATTAGCAGGGCCGATAACAATAACTATATTATCTGTTACTAAAAATTCTGGCGAACAACCAATTGCTATTAACTACAAAGGTGATGATGGAAAACCATATCTACCATGCAAACAAATGCGGCGTGTTATGGTTGAATTATGGGGTAAGGACGCAAGCCAGTATATTGGACGCTCTATGACACTATTCCGTGATGCGAAAGTGACATGGGCAGGGGCAGAGGTTGGTGGAATACGCATCTCGCATATGAGCCATATAGATGGCAAGAAAACAATGTCTCTTACAGCGACTAAGCAATCACGAAAGCCTTATGTTGTGTTGCCATTAGGTGATGTAGCGCCACCTAAGAAAACTATTGACATTGAACCGTTAAAACTAGGTGCAGAGGCTTCATTATTGCGCGGCAGTAATGCGCTTAAAGATTGGTTCATGTCACTTACTAACGATGAGCGAATCGTCATTAAGCCTTTAATGGAAGAATACAAATCACGCGCAACTCAAAACGACAAACAAGATGGAGTATTAGATGAGTAAAAAGTTCGATATGGTAGTCAAATCTGGTGAATATGTGTCTGGTGGTCAGACTAAAACTCGCTGGAAAACAATCGGTGCAGTTATGGATGACGGTAAGGGTGGTATGTATGCGTTCATTGATGCAACATTCAACCCTGCTGGAGTTCCAAGGAAAGAAGGTAGCGAATCAATTATGATTAGCTTTTTCGAGCCAAAGGAGCGTGGTCAGAAGCAATCTGAGCCAGCCCCACAACCTCAAGAACCTTCTGAGGAAATTCCATTCTAATACGTAAATTATTATTTTTTTATAAACGTGTCTTTTTATCTTGCAACCTGCATTTAATACAGGTATAACTTAAACAACAAAGGAGAAATGATGACACCGCACCTAATATCCATCCGCGATAAAATTGCAGAATTAGAAATTCTAAAAATGACCTGTGATTGGGACAGCGTTGAGTTTATACAAAACCGAATAACCGCCTATGAAACGATGCTTTCAAATGGCGTTAATTATGAACCAGCTTTTTAGAGGAGAGCGAAATGACTGATATTTTTACACAGGAAATAAAAGATTTACTAAAATTGGCAACAACTGATTTTAATAAGTTTTACAAAGAAACTAAAAAACAAAATAAATCCTCTGGTAACTACAGCAAAGCGGCAAGCTCTGGTGACGGCAGCAAAGCGGCAAGCTCTGGTGACTACAGCACAGCGGCAAGCTCTGGTGACTACAGCACAGCGGCAAGCTCTGGGTACGGCAGCAAAGCGGCAAGCTCTGGGTACGGCAGCAAAGCGGCAAGCTCTGGTAACTACAGCACAGCGGCAAGCTCTGGTAACTACAGCAAAGCGGCAAGCTCTGGTGACGGCAGCAAAGCGGCAAGCTCTGGTGACTACAGCACAGCGGCAAGCTCTGGTGACTACAGCAAAGCGGCAAGCTCTGGTGACTACAGCACAGCGGCAAGCTCTGGGTACGGCAGCACAGCGGCAAGCTCTGGTAACTACAGCAAAGCGGCAAGCTCTGGTGACGGCAGCAAAGCGGCAAGCTCTGGTGACGGCAGCAAAGCGGCAAGCTCTGGTAACTACAGCACAGCGGCAAGCTCTGGTAACTACAGCAAAGCGGCAAGCTCTGGTGACGGCAGCAAAGCGGCAAGCTCTGGTGACGGCAGCAAAGCGGCAAGCTCTGGTAACTACAGCACAGCGGCAAGCTCTGGTAACTACAGCAAAGCGGCAAGCTCTGGTGTAAATTCAGCGTGTTCCGCATTAGGTTATATGGCTTGCGTAAAAGGCGATATTGGAAATCTTTTAATGTGTTCTGAATTTGACGAATCAGGCAAACCATTAGGAGGAAAAGCTGACGTTGTAGATGGGGTTAAAATAAAACCTGATACTTGGTATTCTGTTCTTGATGGTAAATGGACAGATGTCGATTTAACTGATGGTATTTTTAATTATGTTGTGTCTGTAAAAGGCAATGTTAAAAAATTAAAAAATAGTAACGGCGAGTTTAGTTACTTAGTTTCTGATGACCAAGGAAACTCTGCGCATGGTAAAACTATAAAAGAAGCGCGTGACGATTTGGCTTTTAAGTTAATGTCAAAAGATGTTGAGCAATTTAAAAATATGCCATTAAAAACGACTAAAACTCCAACTGAATGGGCGATGGTTTATCGCGCTATTACGGGTGCTTGCCAATATGGAACAAGACAATTTATTGAGCAAAAAGGAAAATTGAAAGAAAAATATACATTAAAAGAAATACTTGAGCAAACAGATGGTGCGTATGGCTCTAAAAGATTTAAAGAAGTTGTGAGAGGTACAAAATGACCCACATTAAATCATTCACCATAGGCGCAATTTGCATGGCACTCGCTTGTAGCGTTGCGTTTAACTTTTACCAAGCTGGACAACTCAATCAGTGCATGGTGATGCCAGCGGAATTTCCACCAATCGAACTTAAATAAGGAGAATATTATGGATGACGAAACAAAAACCGCCGTATTAGTCGGATATATCATGGTTGCGCTTGTGAGCGGTGGCATTGGTGTGTTGTTCGGGATGGGGGTATAAAATGAAAAAACTATGGAGAAAATTGTTTCCAGCTAAAGAAGTTTATATTGCAAAAACAGAATATAATCCTGTTGCTGGATTTATACAATTTCAAGGTGGTGCGTTAATTTTGACCAAACATGGTGAGTTGACGCAAGTTTATGAACGTGATGGGATTATGATGATTCAGCGCATTGCTAATATTACATTAGATAGATGAGGTAAAATAATGGAACCCTTTGAAACATTCACATGGTATGACTACCCGACCCGCCGCAACAAAGCGATTAAACGCGCTAGGATTGCATGGACAGTCTTTTGGTTGCTGATAGCCGCAGCACTTGGGACAAGCGTCTGGATAGGTCTAGAAAAGCAAGAGCGAATAGAAATGGAAAGGAATGTGTGATGCAAACATTCGACCTAACAAAGCACATAGAAACACGGGCGAACTATGGCGCGAATATTGTGATTATTAAACAACCAGCGAATGATGAGGTGTGAGGTGGGGTATCTAAACAATCTTAAAAAACGACTGATAAGAAATGGATGGGGCGAAGCTATCGAATTGTTAAATTTGTTTAAAAAACATTGTCCAAAAGAATTTGAGGAATGGAAAAAAACAGGAAGCTATATTTTGTTAAGGGACTCATGCCAACAGTTTAAAGGATGGGCAATGTATAGAAACCAAAATAGACCATTACCATTTGAGAATGATGTTGATGCTATTGGCGCGTGTTGGATGCCTAATCAAGATGACAATTCAGATTTAGAAGAAGCGCAAATAAAAATTTGGAACACCCGCGCAGACAAACTGACCCCCGAACTGATACGGGTTATGGAGTTGATGGGGGATGCCTTGCTTCGTATTGTTGACCCAGCGGCTGGTATGAGGGATTTATATCATGCCAAACAAGCCCTATCCGAATACAGAAAGCTAAGGGGGGAGTGATGCCCCTAAACATAGGAATGACCAAGAACGGCACAACGTATTTATACTATGATGTAACATTTAAATTTGAGGACAGCATGACCAACGAACTCGGAACAACACTAGATGACATTCAGGCCAAGGCGGAAAGGAAGGATAAAGTTAAGCAATCTTTAGTCCTGCTCTATACATCTAGCATGATGGA
>ERZ724522.360-NODE-360-length-30336-cov-5.957729_pt1 | contig 30336 bp, 32 predicted proteins | sample MGYA00376055_ERZ724522 | MGnify/ENA primary metagenome ERZ724522 (study PRJEB28724, sample SAMN07190884) | wastewater metagenome | isolation source: effluent of sewage treatment plant in Hong Hong | place: Hong Kong | collected 2016-03-17 ...
AATCAAAGGGCTGAAATATCTGCGCGGCACCGGTGCCTTCTCTGCCTAACGGGACTAAGCCTAATGGATCTTGCATCTGATTATTTATTACCGTAAACGATTGAAGCCACCTGTTCTCTTGACAGTCCTGCGTACTCTGGGCTATTCATAAGCGTATCTATAATTGCCTCCTTACCTTGTGCAGCCGCTCCGTTTCCATTGTCAGTAACCATACCTGTTGTTGCAACCGGCTTATTTGTAAAACCACCGTTAGCTGCATTATAATTTCCGGCGGTATTTGCCAACGAGGCAACGCCACCATAGATATTCTGTTGTGCCGCTCCCCTCATAGCCCCCTTAGCCGCCATAGCGTCTACAAACGGCTTCATGCGGTTGATCTCAAACTCCTTGTCACGATACGCCGCCAATGCCTGACGTGCGCTGAGCAGTCCCATGCGGGTGCTGTCCATGTTCTGCTGGCGGAACCTTGCGGCATCCACTCCAAGGTCGGCCATTGCGTTCTTTGAGTTGGCGTCGATTGCCGCAATACCTGCAAGTACAGCCGATGGATTATTCTGCGTCTGCGTTATAGCGCTTAATGCGTTAGCCTGTTGATTGCTTAAATTATTCTGTATTCGTCCTTGGCCGGGCAATCCGTAAGCCGTAGAAGCGTTATATGCGGCTTTTGCATCTTTTTCATTCTGCAATATTTCGTTTGGAGTCCCGTACATCGGGCGATTACCTTTTATTTTTCCTGCTCTGCCTCCTTGCGCAATACCTTGCCCAAGCTGAAGTAGGGCAGGAGCGGCCGAAATAAGGGCTGCGGCAACAGCCGGAGCAATGGCGTACACCGCCTCCGGCTTAAATCCGTGGTCAATTATGAGAGTGAGTATGGTGAGAAGCATAGCTACGAATTTTCGCTATAAAGATACAGTGTTTTTGTGCTATCCAAGCGGGATGCGGTAGTTTCCTTGTTGTAGAACTCAATTTCCGGTGCATCACCCCTGATATCCTCTCCGTTTACCCACGCCTGATCGGTAGTCGGGTAACGGGGATCAAGCCGGTTTTTTAGCACTTCGGAGTAATATCCGTCCTCCTCAAGCAGAAAATGATTCTCGGTCATCTCCGTTTCCTGTCCATACGGATAACTGGCCGTTGGTACATTGGTGATGATCGTGCCCCACTTGCCCGTCCCACGATACCACACAGACAGCGGTACCTTGACCTTTGGGTAGTCCTTATTCATGACGAACCTTAACCGGCTATCATACTGGGTTCCGTAGAAGTTGTTGTGAATTTGAGAATTATTGTGAATATACAACTGACCGTCTTTAAACCCAACAATTTGATTCCTTAGCCTGCCGTACATCTCAGGGGCAAAACTAAAGTAAGTGACCCACCCTTTATGTTTTTTACTATACGCCAAAGTGGTGGCGCCAAATGGCGCGGCACTATCAGCGGCAGATCCATTATCAAAAACATAGGATTTTGTTGTTGCCTGTCCGGTAATATTATCGCGCAACTCTATTGCAAGTACTGAATTTTGATATCCATTATATTGAGGGGCAGTCACTATGATCGACCCATTATTACTTGACACTGTATATCCATACGGAGAAAGTATAACGCCAAGCATTACCTGAATTGATGTGTCAAATGCAGATAGGTTATAGTATATAGTACCCTGCGGCTCAAGCGACACTTTTATCCCAAAAGAAAGAGACTCAATCTGTGTAAAATTAATTACAACAGAAGGTGCCTTTTCGGCAGAGGGTGCCATTTCACCAAAAGTAAGTATATACAGATCGTTGTAATTGTCATAAATTGCAGGACATTCGCTTGGAGTACTAAGCTCTCTCCTTCTTAAACTATAATCCAAAAAAGTTATTTTCATTCCGGCATCACTAACGCATACGACCCCATTGTTGGTGCCATGCCATACGCCGGCCTGGCTCTCATCCCATCCAAATATATCGCCTTGATCATTAATAACAACGCTCTCTGGATTTGTTGTGCCAAAATACCGTTGAATTATATGGCTATTCCCCGCTATATTATCGCTTGTTGTAATTAAATTTTGAATGCCTTGCGACTGCCTTAATACGCTTTGATTAACATATATGCTTAACTGATAGCTGTTTTTGAATAAGACACGCAAGATGTCATTATTAGTTACCTGCAATTTCGATATGCCTCCATAACTATAAGTGTAGTGCGTTACGTTTAATGGTTGGAATACATTGAGTTGATTATACTGCTGATTTACATATTGATCACTATACCTTAATTGGGTATAACCTTTTGTTCTCCCGGGTAAACTTTCGATATTTGGCCGCCCCGTTGCATCAACAGGATCGGCAATCATTTCGGTCGGCTCTTGAGAAGAAATAAAACCAAACAATAACTCATCTGGCGGTGTAGTTACAAATGGATTTGATTGCGAAGGTATCTTTCTGGTTCTGTAATACACCCCGCCCTGACGAACATCTACAACTGCGCCAGTTCCTGTAAATGGATCTTGATCGACATCGCCTGCGTGATATTTAACAAGTTTTCCATTGACATTAGCCACCTTTACCTCATAACATGCGCCCACTTCGTAGTAAATATTTTCATCGGCAAGTTTTTTCGGTGTGTAAATTTCAAAAAAGAATTTTGTCCCAAGGCCCACAACAACCGAATTTGACCATGGGCTTGTGGGGTCATATTTTATGATAACTTCATCGTTGTTTATAGCTAAAACCTCGGTGTCGTAATCATTGGCAACAGTAGCGCCAGTAGAGTCAGCAATAATTCTGATTCTATCGCCCTGCGTAAATGTCCATGATATTTTTGCCCCTAAATTTAAGTTTTCAATGTAATATTGAATATTGCTGATTTTAATTGCGGTATAATACTTTCTACCCGCTGTGCTTGTTGGATTAAAATCTATGTCATAGAAAAATACTCCATCCGGGTACCATGATAAATAATTGTCAGTAACCAAATCTTTTGTTCTTACTATTTGATATTTTGTCGCATAATCAGGTGGCGTGTTGTTTATTTGAAAAGACAAATATGGGACAAGGCCATCTGACAAATTAGCAAACAGCGTATCGTTATAAAACGGAATTTCAACTTTTGAATCAGGGAATAATATAGCCCCACACTTTCTGTCGCTGTCGTCGTAATAAACAATAGCTACATAGCCCCTGTATCCGTATTTCCATCCATGCGAACTGATGTATGGCTCATATTGGGTCAGAGCGCTTTTATTGTCATATTGAATAGTATATTCGATATCTGCAATAACCTTGTCATAGCCCTCATCTAAATCAGCATGGAATATCCTATTGTCTATGTATTCTTGTGCGCCTACTTTGTTTGCAATTGCATGGTATTGTAAAATTGCTTCTGAACTTGTAATTGCTATCAGCGAATCTTCGTCTTTAAATGTGTAATCCCTTGTTCCATTACACATAAACTCATACGGATCTAATTTTGCAAAATTAAACCACGTAGCGCCGTTATCTTGGCTTAAAGCCAAAACTACATTTCGTATTGTTGATTTATAGTCAATTTTGTTTAGCCACTTGTCGTCATAATTAACGCCGATAGACTTATTCTTGTAAAAGTCGGTCGCAAGAGGTAGCTTTGAAATAGCGCCATAGACACTGTTTTCGTAATTGTCATAAATGTATTTAGCCCTAAACAAATACGGCTCACCTGCAATTCTTTGTTGAACAAATAATTCAGGATTGATTGACCCGCTAAGAGTTCCATCAAAATTAAATGTTGTACTTATCGAAGCTGGCCCTGACCTTGATATGGTTATAAAAAGAACAATATTGTCAGTTGGAAGTACGTTTGCAATATTTGCATTTACATTGATAGATTGTGTTGTGTTAAATGAATTGCTATACGTATAAATTATAGGCAACGTTGTTGTGTTCCACGCTAAAGGCGTCGCATACTTACCAAGAGCAATTGTTAAACTGTACGCATACACTCCTCCGGTTACAGATATACTAAAGTTCGCATTTAAATTAAACGTGTAATTGCCTGCCGGAAGATTGGTGATATTCGCGCTAAGAGGTATTGTTGGCGGACCAACTGCATTTATTACGCTTGTAGTTGGCCCAAGCACTACGTTGTTGTTTACATCGTTGACCTTTCCTATAAACCCATCCAAATAACTTATAGTAGAGGTGTTCCCATTAAAACTGTTTGATAAGGCTTCAAGATCAATCTGGAAGTATTGTTGAGGATCAAGTATGTAATCAGCCAATACAGGTGTAAATGGCGGATTTTTAATCTGATTAAATATGTATCCAGATAACAGCGGGTATCCGATGGCACCTGTATAATCCGGATAAAAGTTTTCAGGTATAACCTCGCTCGCATTAAATGTACTCTCAAGAATTTCTATGTAATATTTCCCTGAAAGGTTGCACTCAATATGTATGTGGTCTGTCTTGTTTTCTGATGTTACAACTGACAAAGCCTGCATGCCGTTGTACACGTCATTTATTCTGTCAAAAAGATTTGCCGATGAAGATGTTATTGATACAGTGTCGCTTAGTGTGCCATACAAATAAACATTTATTGTATATGTGGTAGTGGTTGCAAACGAGAGGCTGTTTAAATATAAATTATACGTCCTTCTTTTGTTTGTTTCGTTTGCCCTCTTGATATTAATGTATTTTGGATCGTTGAATCCATCTGTCCAATACAATAAATCATCAACAAGATTAATCCTGCCTGTTATTAAACTGTCTTCTTGAAAATTAAATGGATTAGGATTATACTGATCATACATTGAGGGGTTGGTAATTTTAAAAACCTCTTCAATGTATCCGTTTGGGCTAACTTTAAAATCCGCATACCACCGGTAAATCCCGTGGTACCCATATTCGTTCCAAACAAAATAAATAATGGTGTTTGACGCAAGATCTTCATAAGATCCAATAACCTTATTTCTTCCGTTTGCTAATAGCGGATTTGCTGTTAGCGTTGTTCCTTTTACAGAGGCTTTGCTCCCTAAACTGTTTTGGTATGTATCAATTAAATTCAACGCATACCGGTAATTCTCAGGTGCGACCGCCCATGCAGCACTGTCCTGATCCATAACACCGGTTAATACTCTTGTGTCTTGTGGTCCGGAGTACATAGGTTATCGTTTAGGTGATGATCGTGTGGACTTATAGGTTGTATCGAGGTAGTCGTCGATGGTTGGGGCGGTCTTATTGATCCGGTACGCCTCCCGTGCGCCATAGAACATCTGCGCAAACCGTGTCTTGTCGGCCTGATTGACATTATCAAACAGTGAGAGCTGGTGATGCACCCCGTATCGGATTACCGGCACTGCCAGATCATCAACCATTGAACCTTCGCTGGCGCCGTTACTCACGTATTCAATGACGACTTCTGTGCGTGGTACGTTGGTGAACTGAAACCGACGCAGCTTCTCGTCAACTGTAAAATACCCGGCGCGGTTCATACCACCGCCAAGACCATACAGTTCTCCAACAAAATTTCCGGCTCTGAAGTGTCCGGCAAACATATATCCGTATCCGGCGGAAGCAATGGTTGGAAAGTTCATGGTGCCGTTGTTGTCGGCATCATTGATCTCGTCACCACAGGAATCCCATCTCCGGTTTAATGGCATGTCAGGATTTAAGGTAAGGGTCAAATAGCGCCCATTCACCAGGATTGCCACTTTGGTATAGTACTCGTAATCCTGTGGCATATCAACTACGCCCAAGGTGTTGTCGGCAAGATTACCATACATGACGTTGACCGATGGGCTGATGCCCATACCAATCTCTTCCTTATATGTATTGATTGCGTATTGCAAATAGCGCTGGTAGTTCCGCGAAGAAAAATCATCGCGGTCTAATTGAACCATTGATACGCAGTACGCAAGAGACTTCATGCCTTAACGTTTGAATTTGAATCGTTTATGTATTTCGCCTTGGTAGTAATCTGCACCATAAAGGTACGGGCAGTCTCCTCCAACAGGCGTTGAGCAAATATAGAAGGAATTGGCAATACATCCTCATCACCGTAGCCATCAATACCGGCCACCATTCGCACCAAAACCTTCTTTCCCTTATGACGCTTAGGCATGGTTCTGAACCTTGCCTGATTACCAATCAGATAATACGGGTAGTCAGCACCGGTGAAGCCACCTTCAAGCAGCCTCCACGCATCCTGACTGCCTTGGCTTTCCTGCGGCCACGACTGTCCGCCTTGAGGCCAACCGATCCACTGGATATCGTAATCGTCTTCGAGGTTAATGCGGGAAGAGGGTAGTTCGATATAGCACTCTGCTGTAACGGAATCGTACATGATTTCAACCTTGGGGTATTGCCTTACCCATGCCGCATCAATGTTATTCCTGCCCTTCTCACGCATCTGCATACGCATCTCCTCGGCAATTAACTGCGCGGCCACCATGTCCATGGTGACATAGATATCGCGCTCGTCAATAGAATTGGTAACGCTCAGGTGCCCCCCGCTTGCACGAAGGATTATGGATTCCGCTATCTTTTTCTTTGTCAGCATTATGATCCCATTTGTCGGTTACGCTCTGCCCACTGTATAAGCATGGGTTCGCGGATACTGATACCAAGGCGGTTCAGGCACATGTACACTACTTCTTCAGCACAGATTTCAGGCATCTCAATGTCCTGACTTCCTACCGGATCGTACTTTGAGAAACCGCCAGATGTCGTATAATTCCAGAACGGCTTCTTCGGGTATCTGAGGTATGTTAGCTCTATCTTCCCAAGATCAATCGGCGCCACTTCAATCTGCAAGTCCTTCATGCGTGCAATCGGATACTTCTTGCTTGGCGTGCGGATAGCACTCTGCCGTTCTGCATCGAACTGATCATCGGTCAAAAATCTTATTGGACGGTAATCGGTCTTGCTTTGAGTCTTGGCCGGTACCGGACCTTGTATTGTTCCAGTGGTGCCATCGTCATCGCATCCACAATTATCGTTATCAAGAGTTGGCTGAACCACTTTTGAGGTGGTGATCAGCTTGTATCTTGCAGTAGATTTATGAATGTAATCAGGCGGTATATCTGCCATCCCTTGGTCGTCAACGGTAAGTTCTTCCGTAGCCTTCAAAGCGCTGAGGTAATCCACTACGAGCTGAGTCTGGTCCATGCCGATTGTTGGCATCGGGTTTCCGACCTGGTACTGCTCCGGTGTCCCATAGTACTTCCGTGCCAGTGACCTTACCACATTAGGAATGGTAAGATTAAACTGATCGGGGCTGAACACAGCTCCGCTTTGCCATTTTTTGGCAAGGAACTCTGTGTACTGTTTTACCTCGTTGATGTTGATCATATTACAACAGCTTGCTCATTTATAGTATAAACAGAACCGTTTTTAACTAAAGAAACAAAGTCGTACAATGAGGCCATAACAACAGCTCCGGTTGCCGATACAATTTGATTTGCAACTGGCGGTGTTGCTATTGCGGTAGGTGTAACTGTTAGTGTACCAGCACCCGACATACGTATAATTTTTCTTGGACCTTTGTATGGCATTCCGTACGTGCCAGAAGCATACACTACACTTGTTATATTTTGTCCATTACAACCATACATATACCACAGGGCGGCGTGTTCTGCATATCTTGGAACTGTAAGAGTAGTACCTGAAATAGCAACAGTGGCGTCTATAAAGGCGTACGCATTATTTGAACTTGGCGTGATGCAAATATTTTCGTAAGCTCCAGTCGTAGATAGTGGTGATAACGTAGGGGACAGCGAATAAATTGACTTTGTGAGTCCTTCTCCATATATACCAACATTATCAAGAGTAAAATGATCTAAAATAAATCCGCTACCACCAACAGTTTGTTTTGCATTTCTTGCTACCGCCTCCACATTACCAACAGCAACAGTTACATAGGTATCAATAAGAATGTTTTGTAAGCGACCATAATTACCATTTAATGTACCGCGAACTATTTTACCTGTTGTATTCCATGTAATACCATCAATACTCGCTTCATTGCTTAATGAAATCTCAGAGACGCCACATGACGCTTTATTGATAGCTATAGTGTTGTTGTTGTTTCGAATATACCCATTATGAATATTAATATTGTATTGTATGATTATATTGGTGTTGGTTTTTATGAAAAATATATCCCCAGAAATATCAAGCATATCAACATTTGTATTCCCTCCTATTTCATTAAAGTTTGTGGTGTTATTGATCCCGGTAATATTAGACAACGTACAAGATTGATTATCGTGTACATAAATAGATCCATAGCACTGGCTAATTATCGTAGATGTATTGTCTGCAACTGTTGACTTAACAAGATTACATTCAGATAATAACGATCCCGTATTTGATGTAAAAGAGCATTCCGTAAATGTGTTGTTTGTAATCTGCGTATAAGTATTTGACGTTGAAGTGGACTTATTATAGATATTCCCGGATACAACAGAGGTTGCCCCTGTAACATCATCAATCACAGATTCGTTTATAAATTGATTAGAAAAAAACGTGTTTGCCTGATTCACACAGTTTACCAACGAATTAATAACTACATTATCTCGGCAATTATCGTTACCCCATTGAAAGATATTTATAGCCGATACACTTGACACAACATAACTTGCGTAACTTTGGCTCACCTTATTGCCTCTTTTATCTTGTCGATAGTACATAAAATTATTTTCAAGATCATACCCAATGGTATCAATTTCTCGAACATACCGAGAGTTGCTAAAGCTCACTATTGCCCAGTTTGTGCTATCCCCGTCCGGGGCAGTGCCTACTGCGCCGGTAACACTTGTGTACATAGACCCGTTGTAAGCATATAGTTTTGCAATGGTAGGGAGGGACATTGTCGAATACCATACACCCCCAAAATCACCGCTTGTATTTTGATAATCCGGATTAATGGCAATCATATAGGCACTCGAACTTACGCTATTAGAGGTTGTGCCTGTTAATAAAATACCATTAACAACGTCTGTTACATAATAAGTCTGTGCAATGTCAATACCGTTTGTAGCAACAAGGCTCATAAGTTGAGATCGGGTCAATGTTACAATACCACCTGTAAAACTTCTGGACATTTCTACAAAAATACCTCCAAGCGTACTATCATAAGTATATCTAAGCATCAATACCTTATTGCGCTGTATAACAAAGTTGTTGCCATCCGTTAGATAGATATTGGGGCTTGATGTTGTCGTAGCATTATTAGAATCAATAACGGTTAGTGCCTGTGAGGTACTTACACTTCGGATAAATACAATATCACCCTCAATAAAATTTACCGGATTGATGTATTCGAGGTTATCTGTAGAGGCCCCTCCTTGGTTTGTGCTAATTAACTGTGTAATAGAACAGTATCTGTCAACAGAAGCATAACTATCTCCACTTACTGTAACATCAAGGCTTCCGACGCCGGTTTGAAAACCACGCTGAGTAATGTACTTTGTAATTTCCTCTGCATAAATCAGAGATGTAGGCGTTGCCGTTCCGCTTCCTGGCGTTCCCTCAGAACCATAATCAGCATCTATATAAAACCTGTAGCCGCTGGTCGTATCGTACGCACCATGCTGACTCATCCCATTAGTAAAATTTGTTGTGGATGTAATAATGCTTGGGTCTGTTGCGGTTATTGTTATTGTTAATCCATTTGCCGACCCTCCATAACTTGGCGTAGAGAATACGTACACAACGTCATTGCTTGCCTGTGCAGAAAAATCATCTCCAGAGCTTGGCGTATAAGCATTTATTGCATTTGCAATTTGCTTTGCCACCACCGATTCTGTAGAGCTTGACACATTAATATTGGCGCCAATTTGATTTACACCTGCTATTGTAATTGCCGTAATACTCCCTGCGCCAGCAACAGATGTTACGGTAATCGTCCCGATTGCACTTCGATCTGCGGCAAGCGGGGCATTAATAAGCCCATTTGAGCGCATAGTCCTAACGCCATCAGGAGTGTTTCTCTCTGTGGATATAATAGTTGCACCGTCTGGTAAGGTCTTATAAAGCCACCCTAATCCATTACCTATGTCTTGAATACCTTTTGCCATTATGCGATAACGTTGAATTTAATGTATATATCATCAAAAGTAGTCCCTTTGATGTCGTTTAATCTGTATGGTTGACCTGTGATTGGATTAAACAAACGCAGACAAACCGTTCCTATAGTATCATCAATCCAAAAAATTTCAGCCTCAATATTTTTAAGGCTTGTAAGATTAAGAGATGTGTTACTCCTCATTACACAGGCGCACGCAGTAAAATGATCTGTGCCGTTTACTAATATTCCTGAAATAACAAAAACAGCAATATCTGACGCTTGATTTGGCACTGTTGTTCCAAGGGTTACCGTTTGCGATCCTACATGGTTAATTTTGGTGCCGGTATTTACAAGGTCGTATTGCGTAAATGATAAAAAGTCAGGCGTAGCTATTTCGGAGGGCTGTATTACAAATAGTTTTTCAACAATATTATTACCCCCAGTAATTGCCGTAGGGATAAAGTTGATCTCGTAGTTCCGCGTCGTGGTAGTCCCCGTCTGCACAATTTGCAGATAACTTGGGGTTGTTGTAGATACAGTCGTGCTGAACATGTTGTTGATCAGCGTCTGTATGGCCGAACTCACCTGAATATGGTACGTGGTTGTGCTTCCTGTTACTTCAGGCACCACTTGGATGCTGAAATCAGGAGAATCCACCACAAAGCTGTTTGCCGAAGCATTCAGCGGGTATATCTGTTGCGGTCCATCAGCACTGCATCCGCAGTCTTCCCCGCATCCGCTTCGTTCAATGATCTGGTTGTACCAGTAAGCCGCACGGTTAGTGTCTCCGCAGTCAAGAGATGACTTATAGAACAGCATCGCCTCTTGCGTGGGCTTTACCGTCTCTTCGTACATTTCAGCCGCCGCTGTTGGATTTTGCGTGGTCAGGCGATCATACCGCTTCTCCAGCTTGTCAAGGCAACAGAATATCTTGCCCAGTCCGATGTCGCAGTTCACGCCAAACTCACGACTTCCCTCAATGAGAAGGATGGCGATCAGACCGTCTGGGAACGTATAGGTTGCCGTAGTGCTGATAGCCTGCGTCCATGTGTTATCGTAAATGTTGGGCCCTGCCTGAAGGGCAGCCTGCGAACCGGTGATGGCCGGCAGGTTTAATGCAGGGGGTGGATACAGGGTATGCGTCCGGCTCAGAGAACTTACATAGCTACCGTAGTCGGTTTCGTCAAAACTCATGAGCAGCGACGCCTGACAGTTTATACTAACCGTCAGACATGCCTCCGGCAGTGTCATGTCGTAGTCATACGTCTGCATAAATGTGGCGTCATAGTCAACAACACCATCATTAAGAGTTACATAGTATGTTATGGTGTAACTGCCGTTAAGGATGTTTCCCGAACTATCTTGCGGCAGATTAATGGTTGAAGAATTTACGCTTGACGTATTGGGGTTAATATCCGGAGTGCCCCCGCCAATATTATTGTAAATCGTAGAGGCGCCTGATGCCGAAGTAACATCAATTTTAAGATATCCGCTGATTGTCCACGATCCATCCAAGGGTACTCCCTGTCCGACATAATCCGTGGTGTCCTGCACCTGAATCAAGGAATTGACATTGTTCAGGGTAGGGATTATAGATAGAGTTGTTACTGCCATGTCAATTAAGTTGCGGTAAAATTACGTCTGAAAACTATAAATAGTAAGCCCCCGTAAAAATAATTACGAGGGCTTCTGTGGTGCTGTATTACTACTTCGCTCCGGCGGCAAGCTCCTTGTTCATTTTGTCCCAGATGTTCCACAACTTGTTGAACACCTTTGAGTTCTCAAGGGCTTCGGTAAGCATGTGCTGCTCGGGGTTCTTGCGCTGATCAATCTTGAGGATTTCCTCAATGTTCCCGTCGCGCTTACGATAGGTGTATTTGCGCTCGGTCTGGTTATAGTTGAATCCGGAAATCTCACTGTACTTCAGGCACTCGTTTATCATCCTCATGATATGAGACTCGCGGCGGTCAACGAGTAATTCCATGGTTGTCAGTGGGTCTCGCATAACCAGTTCCATAATGGCGGCACGAAGTGTCGGTACGTCCTTCTCGTCTTTGTACTCCTGATAGTTGGCGATGGCATTGGGGATCTGACCCATCTGATGCGCAAGAATGACCTGGCATCCATGAATCACATCCTGCTCGTTCCAACGGTGCGGGCTTTCAATGTCGATGTACGCCTGAATCTTGGCAATGGCGCGTGCTTTCTTACCGGCAACTTTGTAGCTGTCCTTGGGGTTGTGTTGCCAGAACAGAACCGATACGTTTCTGTATGGGTTGTTCTCGGGGTTCACCTCTGATCCCGATGCGGGGTCGATCCGGTACTTATTGTTTCGGTTCCACGGGCAGTTGTCAAGGAAGTAGTTCAGTTCGGCGTTCTGGGTCGTGATGATACCCTTTGCGTCGAACTCGATGGATTCGGCCGTGTTCTCAACGATGTAGAAGTCCTTCTTCAGGCCGTCATCCCATCGTTTGTCGGTGTAGTACCTCACCTCGACCATGTTGTTACCCTCCTTCATGAGATACTTGTTGGGTATGCTCATGCCTGCGCCGATTCCATGGCGATGATTTTCCTGATCAAATGGACGTGGAGGTACGTGCCAGATCATTTTTTGGTTGTAGTTGGCAGCGATTGTCTCTGGGAGAGTGAATGGCTGTCCTGCTTTTAGTAATGGCATATTGGTATTATTAAGTTTGACTTATGGCAAAGATAGGCATAAAAACAGACAGCCGGACTCTTGTGAATCCGGCTGTCTCTATAGTACTACGTTATCAGATACGCTCAAGGATGATCGCCTGATTACCGCCTACGTGGCAGGCAGCAACGTGCGAACGGAAGTTGAACTTCGCGATATCCTGAGTGATCACCTTCATGCCTTCACCGGCACCGTTTACAGCCCATACCTCGTGAGCACGGTTGTAACCGCCAAGTGAACGCTCACCGATACCCATGTAAGGCAGGTCAAGACCGCTCTTGGTGTCTTTCTTCACGCCCATCGGCACGGCAAATCCAAGACCCGGTCCCTGATATCCTGCGATACCCATAGTGCGAGGGTTGTTGAACTCGTCGATCACTGTGAACAGGTAGGTACGGCGACCCTTGGTGAACTTGGTGAAGCGCACAGCGTTCCATGAACCTTCGTTCAGTCCGAAGGCATCGGCAACGTCGCGTGAGCTTTCATACGCCTGCATGGTGTTCTGGAAGTACGCCTTGAGTGCGTTGTCCTTCTCGTTGTACAGGTCACGACCCATACCGAACATGTAGTGGGTAGGTCCGAAGTTCTTGTCGGCCTGCGCGTCGATCTGGTCAAACATGTACGGGGAGAACGAACCGGACGCGTAGTTGATGGTGTAACCACGACGTTTCCAGTACGTGATGTAACCTTCAGTAGTCTTGTTCGGCTCGGTGTTTGAGCCGGTGAACGTGTAGTTGGTGGTTGGACGCTCGAAGAGCAGTGCGCCACTGAGCTTGTACTCATGCGCAAGCTCCGCTGCACGCATACCGATGGTACGGTAACCCACGATGTTGCCACCGCTGTCGCTGTACTTGTCCATCCACAGGCCGGTCACCATCTGAGTACCCGGGATCTGGAAGCTCGTCTTGATGATCTGAGCGTACTCATAATCAATGTACGGCTTGGTCACAAGGCCATCAGGCTGATCGGTACCCTCTGCCCATGCGTTGCCGCCGATGTAGAGTTCTGTACCTGCCGGATAGTTGGATGTGGTGAATGTCTGCGTGAGATCGGCCTGCTTCATAGCAACCGTTACGGTCGGGTATGATCCGGTTACCGCTGTTACCGTGAACGGAATCAGTCCGGCACCGGAAGTGCCCTGGAAGAACAGACGGTCATTTACCTGTACAGGAGGGTAGTACTGCGCTGAGCTGTACGGAGCCGAACCTGAGCTGGCAAGGAAGTCGTTTGCACCGGAGGCTACGCTCAATACGAACGTATAGGTTCCTGCCGGAGCGCTGACAGTGGTGATCCCACCGGTACCAATGTGAGCGGTTGGGTAGATGTAATCTTCTGAGAATGTCTGACGGGTATCGTTTGTCATCTGATACACCTGTCCGAGCGCACGCAACCGCGTGAATACGCTCATGCCCTGATCACCATAGATTCTCCAATAGGTGGGGTCAATATCTGGTTTCCACATGTTGAATGTGGAGAGCAACTGCGAGGCTGGAAACCCCGAGAGTGCACTTACTGCATCTGCCATTTTGTTTTAGTGTGTTTTGGGTTAGTAGTTAGAATCTTCCGCCAGCTATCGCTTTATAGAGGTCAACCTCACTACTCTTACCCGCAGGTGGCGCCTGTTGCGTTCCTGCCGGTTGGGGGACGTTGCTTCTTTGAAGCTGCTGTGCTTTCTCCCATTCATTGCGCATGTAGGTCACGATCTTCTCGAAATTACGGGCGATGTAGTGGTCGCGGGCCATGGACTGCAAGGCTTGAACATCCTGCGGATTGCTCATGTCCATCTGCACCCCTTCGGTACCTAAGACGGTAGCGAGGTGTTGCCGCACATCAGCAAGTCCCTGCTCGTCACCACTAAATTTAATGCCATCAATAAGTTCGATACTACGCAGTCCTTCAATGCTTTTGTCAATCTGAGGAGTCCATGTCTGTACCTGTTCAGCGTAGTCGTACCTTGGTAGAGGTTGCTGTTGCTGCTCCCGCCACTGATTGATAAACTTATCAGCGCTGGTACCGTCGATCTTCAACTGCATTCTGGCGTGCACTACCGCGGGGTCTTCGGCATCGAAGTCCTCACCCACCTTGTAGGTGAAGTTCACGTACTGCTGAGCTTCTGCGGGTGTCAACCCGTTCTCAATTTGCAGTTTGAGTGCTACTTTTTGCTCCGGCGACATCTTTTCCGGATTACTGTAATAAACCAAGTCATGCAAGCTGTCGTCGCGGCCTTCTTGTCGCCAGGACAGACGACTCTTGATGTAGGGGTCTTCTTCGACCGCCTTCACCGTCTTCTCATAATCGGCAATTTTCTCCCGAAGTGCCGGTACCTCTCCCAACAGTGTCTTCACCTTATCCACCTCTCCGTACTCTTCTCCGAAGATCGACTTCAGATCAACAGGGGCAGGGGCGGCAGGCTCAGCAGCGGCGGCAACGGGTGCCGCCGGTTCTGCCGGAGTTTGTACTGGCTCAGCGGGAGCTGAGGGTTGTAGTTGTGCTGGTTGTTCAAAGCGGATTTCCCTTACGGTTGCGGTATCCGCCGGATTATCGCCAAGACGCTCAACGGTTAGGCCGAGACTCTGGGCAATAGGGTCAACAATTTGTGTCATAGTGTTGTGGTTTATGCGTTAAGACTCGCCACAAGAGATCCCACTTGCTGATCGGCACGAATCGCTTCCACAACAGTCTGTGTTGCGTTCTCAATGCCCACAAGGGAGTCAAATGTAGTAGTCGGGTATGCGTAGGCGTACACAAGCTCAGAGACATTAATGCTCAGTGCCTGCGTGGTGCTGTCTGCGTTGATCTTTGTGATCGCAATGTTTGTGATAGAGTTCGACGTGTTCGCCGTGTTCACACTCGCACGAATATCAGAGGCGGCTTGCGTTACCACAACCTGATATGGATTACTGCCATCACCAACCATATACTTGATTGTGCAACAGTTAATTACTGACCTGTTATAGGTCATAGTGCCTTGTGTGAGGTCAAGGATACGAGCCGACATGTACATGCAGGGCTTTGCTGATGGGTAGGTAACCCCGTTCTTGACTATTTCGGAAAGGACTAATGATCTTGCCATTTTATTTGATGTTTTTGCAAATGTATGGTCATATCATGCCCGTTTTTCGCTTATACGAAAATTTTCTTGATTGGTATCCACAAAGATATGTAGTCAGCGCCCGTATTCCAAATTACAGTACACCCTTGAGCCAAAGCATCGTTTCAGCCACACCATGATCAAGGCTAACCGCCGGTTTCCACCCCGTATCCATTTTAATTTTTCTTATGTCAAGACAACGGCGCACAATGTTGTCGATACTTCTTGATGGGACGTGCTCTATATCTACATCTTCCGGAAGATACTTCATGAGCTGAGCTATACTGGTCTCTACTCCGGAGCCTACGTTATAAATCTCACCCCGCTTACCGGATTCCAAAAGCGCCACACAGGCCCCCACTATGTCATCAACATAAGTAAAATCACGGGTCTGGCTTCCGTCGCCATACACCTTGAAGGGGCGACCCCATAACGCCGAAGTCAATAGCTTGACCATAACCCCTGAGTATGCGTTCTCGGGTCGCTGGCGCGGACCGTACACGTTGCTTAACCTTGCAATCACACAGTTGGGGTGGTGTTCAAGCAGGTACTGTTCGGCCAGTAGCTTGGTCATGGCGTACACGTTGCTTGGCGCCACTCTGCACTTTTCGTCAGTGGGTATTATCACTCCGTTACCATATACCGAGCACGTGCTGAGGTACAGCACTGGCGTTTTCTGTGGAATACGGTCAAAGAACGCCAGCGTCTGCGTGAAATTAGTGTCCACGCACGCCCTCATGTCGCTCATGCCGTGAATGATATTCACAGTGGCGCCATGAATAACGATATCGAAGTGATCAAGGCTGAGCGGATCAGTGAGGTCATGCTCCCACATCTCCACAATCCGCGGCGGAATAACTTGTGGCATATCCTGCCAGTACCGCATGTTATCCATGACCGTAACGTTGTTGTATAGGCTAAATACCTCTGCTATACGGCCAGCTACAAAGCCACAGCCCCCGGTAACCAGTATGTTTTTACCGGCTATCATTTACGGTAGTTGTTGACAATACTGAAGAATACGCCGACCATGCCCACTACAAGCATAGAGCCTCCAAGGATAATCCATGGCGTTGCGTGGCTGTTGTTCAATACTACTGCCCCAATAAACAGCAGTAAGAAATAAATTAAGCCCATCTTAGGGCTAAACATTGGTGATAGTGTCATCCTTTTGCTCCTTTATATTCTCGTAACCATTGTTCAAATGAAATCTGCCCGATGTCCATGCCAGGGCCAACCATCCAGTTCTTCCACTCCTGCGCCAAGGGTGAGGAGGCGATGTGCTGAACCCGGTAATCCGGTAGCATCACCCACTTCATACCCAGTTTCTTCATGTGCGCCTCACAGGCTGTTTCAATCCATCCGTACAGCGGCGCTACCTCTGGGCTTGGTACACCTCCGACAGCCTGAATAAAGTTTCCGGATATGCCTATCAGCGCCCACTGGCACATGTGACGGCCCTCCCATACTCTGACGCCGTTGATCTCGCGCTCGCCCCAGAAGTATTTCTCGAAAAACCCATCCAGCGCCAGTAGCTCAGGCAGCGCAAGCGACACGATAGCGATACTGCTATCACCCTGCATCACTTTAGCCATCGCATCCACCCATCCCGCGTCCATCGGGCGTTCATCCGGATCTGCACCAATAAGCACGTCACCTCTTCCTATATCATACAGGTAGGCGATCTGCGTCCAGTTGCCACTCACACCCCTATTAGGTATTCTCACGCAATCGCTCTTGTGCAGCGTTGCGGTGTCAATGATTGATATCGCGTTCTTACGCTTGTTGATCGGAATGAACTGAGGCACGATATCCCACGTCTCTCGGTACTGCCCAAGCGGGTAGCCTAAATCAGCAATGACATGCGTGAAATTTCTCTCCGGATTCAGGTTGAACAGGCTTTCTGTGGCCTCGTCAATCAGCGTGGGGATGTTGTAGCCTAATGTGTGGACGATGGTTCTGGACATAATGATCGTATTACTTCAAGTCGTTTAATATTTTCTTTCTCAAGGTTGCGGTGTTCGAGTACGAAATCGGCAAACCTACGCCATAACGCACGCTTATCATCTTCAGACATATAGATCACCCGCTCAATCTCCGCATTCATGCCGAAGGTAGCCATACCCAACTCCCACCAAGACGGTACTACCGGTATCATGCCGGCAACAACAGCCTCAATGGCGGCAATATCGCTCTTGCACCGGTTAAAGTGGTTGTCGGCCAGCGGCACAAACATAACTTGCCCCTTGTCAACCCGCAGGGTCTGCTGATACAGGGTGAAGTCCATCATGCCGATGTGCGTCACATCTTTGAGTCCTTTTCGGGCGAAGTACATGTCGGCGCCATACATACGCCAGGCAACATCAATCTCCGAGTCGATCCGGTCCATGTCAGGTTTGAACTGCATCACATCTTCAAGGTGAGTCTGCGACCCCCTCCATGCCAGCACGGGCTTCTCAGGTGCGGGCTTCAAATCCTTGGCCATCCACTGCAATCCATTTAGGTCTGCCGCGTTTAACACCACCACCGCCTCTTTATTATAGTACTCCTTAACACTCTGTGCCAGTACCGGAGTCGATACCGTGATAATATCACTCAGGTTCACGCATCGCTCAATAGCCTGCCGTGTATCCTCCTGCTGATAATACGCATGTACCGGACTCTCGGGGTTGATACTCCACAGCGGGTCGTCAAAATCAAGCCATACCTTTAACCGGTGTAGCTTGGCTATGCCGGCAAGATCAACATACTTTACCTCGTGCGGGCGTTGCATGAATATAATGTCGTATTGCACAAGTAAGTCCCATTTTGGCTTGTTGTCAGCCATCATGAAATCCACCTCAATAGCACCGATCTGCTTCAGGCGTAATAGCGGCAATACCGACCTGTACCATGCCATCGCATCGTCAGGTCTCTCAATTACTGCAAGAATCCTTGGTTTCATTTAAGAACGCCCTCCATCGTTACATTCGTCTGCATGGCCCATGGTGCGGTCGGAACACCGCCAAAATACGACTCCATCAGCCATCCACTGCCCTTTTTAAATGGAAAGTGCCTCTCCACCATCTCTCCGTTCACCAATGCCCGAATATTCTCCCCTGAAGGATCAAAAGCATAGGTATGCGTTGCCTCCCCTTTTACCACTCCACACAGATCGTACTTTAACTTTGAACTCCTCACCCACTTACCGTCAATGTGCAGGTAGATGTAAACCTCAAAATCAAACGGCTCGGGAGCCGGACGCCACGCAAGGCGGTAACTGTACGAGTTAAATAAATCACACCCTACACCAATAAGTTTATTCAGGTGCGTACCGTAAGTTCCGGTATCGTACCAGCACTCATTTTTAATGACAAACGTGCCGGATCTTGGTTTGGAAGAGTCCAGCAACTTTATCGTGCGTGGTGAGGCGTAATGAGCGCCTTGTTTTATGGTGTAGAGCATATTCCGAGTTGTTTGTGAATCACAATGTCGGTGATCACCCACCTAAGAGCGTCTTCCGGCTTTGGTAAATTAGTGTATCGCAGGGCGCGGCACAGGTTCTTGTGGCTTCGCTTCATGTCATCGTAGTTTTCACCACTCACGACAATCATCTCTACCGTCCTTGTCATGGTGCCGTCCCGTTTGCGTACTGTTACAGTTGCTGCGTATGATTTCATGTTCCCCGTTGCCGGCCTTTCCCCTATGTCTTTTACCCCGACAGGGCTTGAGTACTCCTGTGCGCGGTAACAACACATCGGTCGCAGAGGATAACCAGGCCGACCTTCGACTTATCCCTCACCCGTGGGGAATGACCGGGTGCTTCCTATGTCGGGTACCGAACCTTTGTTGCAAAAATAGTTAAGGCAACCACATACACAAATCAAAAACCAATTATTTTTGCACAATGCAGCGGCAAACAATCTTCAATAACCTCACCACCGACGAGCAGCGCGAGTTGTTTCTGAAGGCTTTTCCGGAAAAGAAGAAGAAAACCAAACAATCCCCCGCCAACGCCCTTACCGATGCCATTATTAAATACGTAAGGCTCTGCGGTGGTGCCGCCGCCCGTGTCAATGTCATGGGCATCTATGATCAGTCCACCGGAAAATACAGGACTTCAGGCTCCACTAAAGGCTATGAAGATGTCGATACAACCCTACCGGTCACTATCTCCGGACTCCGCGTCGGCCTTAAAGTAGCTGTCGAGGTTAAAATAGGAAAGGACCGGCAAAGCGAAGACCAGAAACTACGTCAACAGGAGGTCACCGATGCCGGTGGCGTCTATATCATAGCCAAGACATTTGATCAGTTCAAAAAAGACTTCGATGAAATCAAAGTTCGCTTTACCCTTGTACCGTAAGGGTCAACAGGTACGCACCCCCGATGGAGTTGGTCCCGTCACCAGCATCGACCACACACATGTAGGGTTCATGTACTGCGTGCATGGTAAGTTCTACCATCAGGATGAGATCAAGGCTGTATGATACAGAAGATAAACGACAACCTGTATATCGGTAACCTTCGGGGATATCAGGACTGCGACCTCAACATTCAATTCCTGTCTCTTACCCACAAGGCAATACCGCGAGGAGCCTTTAAAAGAATAGAGATGATCGACTCATCAAGTGAGTCTCATTTTTACGACCAGCAGTTTGTTGACGCCATTGAGTTTATGCTCAAGGCACCCACCCTTGTTTTCTGTGATCAGGGCGGTAGTAGGGCACCAAGTGTCGCTCTTTTATATATGTCTGTGTGCGGAGACATCAGCAACACCTCTTACTTTGATGCCTGCCGTGAGTTTCGCGCCATATACCCATGGTATAAACCCAACACTGGCATACGCACCTTTCTGGCTAACAACTGGCACTCACTTCAACTCCGCCTGCCCCGCCGTCAACCCTAAGTCCACCGGTACGTTATCATACACGTTGATCTCAAGGGTGGCATCTGCCATTCCGTTTTTCAACTGGATCTGTACAAGGGAACGCCCAACAGCCTTACTCTCCACAAGAGCAGAGAATCCGTCCTCGGCTACTGAAATAAACAAAACAGGGTCGTTGTTTGAAAACCACTCGCCCCGCGCCTGGCTTCCAACAATACTCACTTTAAACTTCTGCCCAAGGGCTACATTTACCTTATTTACACTGAAGACTTCAGCGAAGTCAAACTTGATATCGAACTGCATGGCTTATTGTTTTTGCAAAGATAATGCCCCACACAGGCATCCTTGTGGGTTGTAAATAATAAAGCCGTCCCTGACTTCTCAAAGACGGCTCTGTAACAGGGTTCCCTTACTTGGCCTCCGCTGCGCCTACTACCAGCCCAAGGCTTGACGCCTGTGCTGATACCACAGCAAGGTCAATGGTGTCGGTGATGGTGTTCACGCCTTCGCCAAGGTCGGCATCAGCACTCACAGTGATCTTTGAGTTACCTACTGTTCCTGAGATCAGGTAACAGCTCATGCCGTCAGGGGCTACCTCCAACGTGGCATCTCCTTCTACCACCGTCCATAATGGTACACCATCCACTTGCGCGGGATTGCCAGCGGCAGTTACCGGAGCAAGGGTTACAAGGATTTTTTGTTCGTCAGTTAAAGTAATTAACATGGCTTTTCTGTGTTTTTATAGTTCGGTGCAAAGATAATATCGTTTTTATGGTTTATTCCTTGTCCGGTAAATTAATTCAACCCCCATCCAAACCACAGCCGGACACCGCCTCGCATCACCAGTGTCACGCACTCGATGCAGTCCAGCTCTTGCCCAGTCCATCCATACTCCATGATCAGGTCGAAGTACTTCGCCCGTCCATGCACGCTGCCGCAGTGCCCGTCGATACGCCATAGACTGTCGCAGAACAGGCTCCGGTAGTGGTCTGATATCTTGTAGTTGTCAGATGACATGTATCAATCTCCACTGTCCGTTTCTGAAGTCCACAACGCGCATGCGGTGGCCTTGGCAGAACCATCCCGCGTGTGATCTCAGATCAATCAAGTGCCCCATCTTCGGCTTAAACCGGCGCGTGGTGCTCCAGCGCTCTCCTGTGTTGGTGTTGTGGAAGGTCATTTGTCTTCGTATTGATTACAGTCTTGTGCTGTTGGTGGATGAACTCTTCTGCTGAATACATCACAATGGTGTATCTGTGCAATATAAGCCCTGCAACCATAACACGTCCTCTGTGTGGTGGTTACGCGATCACGCTCCGGTTCAAATATCTTCTTTAACCGCAGGTATTCGAGGCGGTCTCTCTCGTGCTGACTCATCTCGCGTCTTGAGATGGAACACAGCTTCTCCAGTGCCTCGCACGCCTGAGTTATCAGCTCCTGCTGCTGGGGGCTCAGCCCCTGCGGTGTCATACTATTCTCTGCCATATATCCCTCCTTATAAACATTCCAAACTGTTCTTGGGCGCCGCCTTCAATAATCTGTTGCTTTAACTCATCAATGTCCTCTGAAGTAACTCCTGTATCAGTACATACATACCACGAGTTCACTAACATCCTTCCGTCAAAATACACACCTGATCTCCTTGGCATACCCTCCCACATTACTATGTCCATGCTCTGATGCTGCTCCTTCCTATACTTCACCTCCGCCAACGGCCTTACAAACACCCCGAAGTCATGCCACCACACCGTTCTCGGGGTAGTCCACGACCCACCACACAGATGCAGTACGTGTTCCTCACCCCAACTGTACATCTCCTCCCCTTGTGCATCAAGCATGTTCCATACACATGGAGCGCCATGATCAATGAACGGACGGTACTTGTGGTACTTCACCCTGTCAATCACCATACAGCTCGGATGTACGTACTTCATACTGTCTCCTTCACCTGCCGGTGTGCACGCCTGCCCGCTCACGCTCTGCATCATAATACATCCGCTGGCATAGCCCTGCATCGGGATCTCCTTGCGGTACCTGATAATGGTATCGGAGTCCAGTATCCACACGAACGGAGTGGTCATAACCTCCCTGAGCGCGTAGTCCATCATCACCCCGTGGCTGTGGTAGTCCCGTGTCCAGTCCACCACCCTAAGGTTAGGAAACAACCTCTCCCTTGTCTTGAGATACATCCGGCTCTCATCGGTACTCATGCCGTCAAGGACCACAACCTCTACATCGGGGTAGTGCGTCATCAATGACTCCACGCAGAGCATGATGTTCTCCGGAGTGTTTCTGTGGCAGATCAGCACACTGACATCAGTTCTGATCGGTATCGGGGGTAGCGTGTAGCGGATCATTTATATAAATCGTGCGTATCAATATTAGTGTATGTTTTGACAAACTGACGGATATCTTCTCCAGCTTTTTGCACCATCTTCATCTTGTCTTGCCTTTGCATCCCTTCTTCACATTGAAAGTCGTAAATTTTATCCATGAGTGCGCTCATAAATATTTTTAAAGCAGCTCTGAAACCATCACTACTATAATGAGGTTGACCTTTTACGTTTGCTTCGTGCTCCCACAACGCTTCTTCAATTTCTACTAATATCGGACTTAATTTTTCTCCTATCATAGTTTATTTATTTGTGATCAAATTAAAGCGGATCATGCGAATATACCAAGTGAGTTAAAGATACGTTTTTCAGCAATTTTTATGTAATCAGGATTCAATTCATATAGCAAGTAGTTTCGATTCAACTTTCTTGCCACCACAGCAGTAGTTCCGGCACCACCAAACGGATCAAGTATAATCCCGCCTTCCGGACATCCTGCCTTAATACAGTCGACAATCAGGTCTTCAGGAAATGTAGCAAAATGTGCTTCCTTAAATGGCTTGGTAGTGACAGTCCAGACTGAGCGTTTATTAGCTTTACCAGTTAATAAATACTCTTGAGGTGATCCATCTGATCTGTATCCTCCGCTGTGCCCAGTTATATTTGACCCACCGCCTGCCTGATCTTTTGTGTATTCTTTACGACCACCTCTGGAATGTTTCATTTCACCTGTCTTACCAGAATCAAAGGAACTTCCATTCCACGAAGCAACCGCCTTCATATTACCATTACTCTTGCCCGGAACTCTCGAAGACCCTTCCTGCGATTCTACATCTTGACTTAATCGCTCGATACTCGCCTCTGCAATAGGTTGCTTAATCGCCTCCTGATCGTAGTAATACCGCTGACTTTTGCTCATTAAAAATATGTACTCATGTGCTTTTGTGCACCGGTCAGTAACGGATTCCGGCATCGGGTTTGGTTTGTGCCATATTATATCCTGTCGCAAATACCATCCCGCTGAACGCAAGGCAAAAGCGACCATCCACGGGATTCCGATGAGGTCTTTAGGTTTTAGGTTTTTTGGAGTTGAAGATTGCTTGTATTTAAAAAATCCTTCCTTTTCTAATTGACCAAACTGATTTCCTGCGCCTCCTGAACCAGCATAACTATCGCCAAGATTCAGCCACAGCGTGCCTTCTGGCTTCAACACCCTTCTTACCTGCTCAAATACCTCGACCATCTTGGATACATACTGTTCCGGTGTTTCTTCGAGTCCGATCTCTGCTGGCTCAAAATACTGAGCCAAATCTTCAGGTATATCAGATTTTTTGTATAAATTCTCCATTGGTATTCTTTTTTGAATGAACCCACCTATGACACACTTCGCATAGTAGAATTAAATTATTAATATCACTTCTTAGCTCTTTATTTGAAAAAGAAACAACATGATGAATATGAAATAACATACCCATATCATCTTCTCTTTGTAATTTACACCTTTGACATGTAGCATTGTCTCTTTGCCACACTTCTCTGCAAGCTAATTTCCATTCTTGGCTTTGATAAAACAACTGCCTTTCTTGTGTAATACCTCCCTTCCATCTTGGGTTTAATTCCCCTTTTTTATTCCACATTGGATTATCAACTCCTGATAACCCCCAATATTTTACTTTTCTCGTCTCGGATACAATCCTTCTCTTAATATTGTGTTTGCGAAGCCAGAATATAATAGCAGAGTCTGTCACGCCAAACTGTTTTGCAATTTCACCACACGATCTTTTTTTGTCAATATACTCTTGTATCAGCCATTCTTTATCGCTAAATTCTTTTCTTTCCCTCCAGTGTTGTCCCTTTTTAAATTGCGTTGACGGATTATATGATATGCCTTTTACAAATTGTCCTTTATTGTTTCTCATCCTCCATATTATTATTTTGCAATAATATGGAGGTGTTATTATATTTCAAAGGAACTATGCCTCTTTTTTTCAACTCAATAATAACCCACTCTGGAGCATCGTCTTTAATTTTAACTACGCCAGGTAGATATGTACGGAGTCCAAAATAAGGAGGAGATGTTACACAACAGTCAATACTGTTGTCAGGCAGTTCTTTCATGCCGGCAATACAGTCCATATTCTTTATTGTATTCATGCCTTCTTATCGGCCTCCTCCACCTCCTGCTTGATCAGCTTGCGTATGACCTGGCTCATGCTCATGTCCTTCTGCTTACACAGTAACTTGAACTTCATGTAGAGGGATTCTTCGATCCAACTCCCTATTTGTAACATTCTCATGGGTGCAAATATATACAATATTCTACAAGTTTATAATAAAGTTTTCAACAATTGAATACAGCTTGTTCATCCCACCTATATTTGTAACCCTCCCCGAACTCTTCGGGTGCCACACTATGATCACTATATACCCGCATTACTCCGCGGTCAACGAACCACGGCATATTGATATCGCAATAGCCTTGCAACGCATCCGCACCGGACACCGCCATAAACACCTCATCGAACAAATAAGAGAAGGTAATACAGACCTTAAAAAACAACTCCCCGCCTACTCATTTTCAGGGGTATTCACCGCACGTAACGACAAGTCCTGTATTGAACACTCCGGATTTATCTGCCTTGACTTTGATAAAACTACAAAAGAAGAGATACTCCAGAACTCTAAATACATCTATGCCGCCTTTCTATCCCCCACCGGTACCGGCGTCAAAGTACTTGTCCGAATCCCCGCCGATATATCCACCCATGGTGCCCGTTTTGACGCCCTGAGAGAATATTTTAACCACGCCAGTTTTGACCCCAAGACAAGAGACCTGTCACGACTCTGCTTTGACTCCTACGACCCCGATATCTACGTCAATACCGATGCCCCCGTATTCGAGGGCAAGCTATCAGTGTCAAGTTACAACCACACCGAGAAACAACCTGATCTTCCCATCACCTCACACAGCAGGATATACGATAACCTGCGCTCGTGGATGGAACGCAAGGGCGAACATTTCACTTCCGGTAACCGAAACAACTACGTATCCAAGCTCGCCGGCGCCTGTAACCGCTACGGAATACCACGCGATACCTGCATCGCCTTGATGACCTCACTGTGCGACCACGACTTCACCCAGACAGAGCTTGAGACCACCATCAAGAGCATGTACCGGTACACCGAAGAGCATGCCACCGCCTACTTCGAGGACAACCACACCCGCCCATACGTGCAGGGGCGCCTTCAGAAGGGTGCCACAGACACCGAGATCGTCACTGAACTCATCGGCATGCAGATCCCACAGGACTCCGCCGTATCGGTGGTTCGTGATGTGCACTCCCACCTGAGTAACCTCACCGTGTTCTGGACCGCCACCAAGACCCGCACCTCCTACACCATCGCCATCCACCTTCAGGACTTCCTGTCATGGCTCCATAAGAACGGCATCTACCGCTACGAAATCAACGACGGAGGTAAGTGGATACTGATCAGAATCATGAACAATATCGTTGAGGTCGTTGATGAAACCTACATCAGCCACCTTGTGATGACCCATCTCAGGAGCCTTCCGGACACCATCAACGATGTTCCCACCACCCTTGTTATTGAATATTTCATCAGAACATCAGAAAAAAACTATAAACCCACCATCCTCGCCCATCTCAACGCCAAACGCATTGTCTGGAACCGTGATGACCGGCATAGCGCATGGTTCTTCTTCCGAAATACCGCCGTCAAGGTCACCAAATCAGCCATTGACCTCGTACCCTACACTGATATCCCGCACGCGATATGGAAAACCCAGATCATCGACCGCGAGTACACCCATATCGACAACGACGATGAACTCATGTCGGGTGTCTTCGCCCGCTTTTTAGCCCTTGTCGCCTGCGGTTCAGACAATGGCGACCCAGCACCGTTTCATAAAATGATCAAAATCACCGGATTCATGATGCACGGGTTCAAGGACCGCAGCCAGCCTGGCGCCCTGATCCTCACCGATGAGAAATCACAGGACCGCCCCGAAGGAGGCACCGGCAAGGGCATCTACATGGCCGCCCTTCGTAAGTTCAAGCGCTCGGCCGTCTTCGATGGCAAAGCCTTCAACTTCGACAAGTCCTTCCTGTGGCAACGCGTGAGCCAAGACACGCAGATCATCTACATCGAGGATGTCAAACGGGGCTTCGACTTCGAGCGCCTGTTCTCAGCCCTGACCGAAGGCATCGAAATCGAACGCAAGAACAAGGACAGCTTCTACCTGCCCTACGAACTAAGCCCCAAAATCGCCATCAGCACCAACTACACCCTCAAGGGCGATGGTAACTCCAACCAGCGCCGCCGGATCGAAGTCGAGTTCAAAGACTTCTTCAACGCCACCAATACCCCCCTTGACTACTTCGGACACATCCTGTTCGATGACTGGGATACCCGACAATGGAGCCTTTTTGACTGCTTTATGGTCCTGTGCTGCCAGTTATACCTCGCAAACGGCATCGACCGCACCCTTTCCGATAGCATGCGCCTGAAGCACCTCAGAGCCGAAACCGCACAGGAGTTTATGGAGTGGGCTGATGACTACATCAAAATTGGTGAGTTCTACGCTAAATCAGACCTTATGGCAGCGTTTGTGCGTGAATATGGAGACTTCCATTGGCTCAAGACAAGAACGTTCGTCCAATGGCTTGAAAAGTGGTCAGCGTATAAAAACCTGACAATTATTGATCGTAGAACAAACACAACAAGAGGTATGGTTTTCATGAAATGACCGACTGTGACCAACTGTGACCAACCAATGACTGACCAGTGACCAAAAAATCACTGGTCTTTTTATTTATAATCAATTAGTTAAGTTAAAAGTGACAGAAATGACCACTAAAAAATGAGTTTTCAGTGACCGAAAAAGCCCTTTATATTCTTCCTATAAGAGATTTTTTTTTCTCAATATTTAGAAATAGAAAGAAATATTAGTCACTTTAGTCATCTCTTAGAAAATCAATATGTTATAAAGGCTTAAAGTGACCGAAGTGATTTATGTTGTAACATGGATTGAGGAAACGTGTTCAAACTTTGACTTTAATGTTTGAATGTTTGAAAAGGTTGTGGTATTGGGTGACTGCGTACAACACCCCCGCCGGCGTCCGCAAAAAGGAAACAAACTGAGCGCACCCGACCCTCGAATTTGCATTATCAAAGCAGCCTGCATATATTTGCATGGAAATAAACCATCCCAACCGTGAAAGCGACCAAGATAAACAGACGTAACAATGCACAAACAGACGTTAGTACATTGTTACATGTAATCGGTGAGGAGGGAAAGCTCATATTTTCAGTTAATTAGCCATATTATTTAGAAACGTTATAAATAATAGACAATGCCAAAGGGCAAAAAGAAATCTTGTAAAGCATTGAAAACCAGCGAAGAAGGTGGTTTATCTGGATTTGTTCTAAACAGAAGGCTAAAAATTAACGACAAATTAGCACGCATGGGGTTGCATGCGGGCGCAATTATGGCTCATTTACTTTATCAGAACCAACCGGTGGAACTATCTGTTTTATGTGGATTAACCAATGGGACGCTTGAGAACGTGTGTCAGGTATGCGGTAGATTGATACAGCACGGGTTTATTCATAAGAACGAAGGAAAGTATAGTTTAACGGATCAAGGGCGCAAGGAGATGCTAATTTTACGATCTTATATGTTTCCTGAGCAGAAATTGCCCGTTGGCATGTGCTAACTATTTAGAACCATTCTAAATAAGCTATTCATTGTAATTTATTCCCGTTGATATTCAATGACTTGTAATTTTATTGAAACAAAGCGCTTGACATTGCGTTGTAATGTACTATTTTTGCAACTTCAACAATGATAAACAACGGATATGGAAACAATCGAAATCATTAACAGTTTTATGAAGGGCAGCAGTAAAGCATCTATCAGCGATAAGCAAAAAAACTGGCTTATTAGTCAGGCGAAAAAAGAAGGTATCCCCGTAGGTTATAACGGATGGGACGACTTAATATACTTTGATGATTGCTATTTCTCTATTAGACATAGCAAAAGGCTCGCAAGCGGGGGATCATACGTAGGAAGCAGGATAATACAAGGCAGATTTAATATTGAAAAACTTTACAAAATCCGCTTTACTGAAGGCTCTAAACATACTGCTGTTTACGGTCAGGTAGATATTGACCATTTTAGAAGAGAAAATATCGGATTTGAAATTATCAAACCGACAGTTAATACTTCAACACGATAACCACCAACGGGGCGCAGCATCCTACACTGCAATAAAACATGATCCTCACCCTTAGCATCGCCGCCGCTCTATTCATTGTAATATTGATGGAGCTGGGAAAGAAAATAAACAAATACTAACTAATAAAACAACTGACAAATGAACATTTATCAGATTAAACGATTAACGGCGCAAACATCGCCGTATTATTTCAGCCGTGAAACTATGAAGTTTTTCGGACAGACCTTGAAAAGCTTTTCAGTACGCAACCAGCCCGACGGACGTTATTTAATCAGTGCGCCAATGATTGACAGAGGGCGAAGAGTGGGCACAAGTGAAAGATATTTCAACCCGACGAATAACCAATTAGAGTTAAACTAATAAAACAACTGACAAATGAAGACAATTGAACAGTTAAAAGACCAGCACAACGAGTTACTGACTAAACTCAGAAACGAATGGACGCAAGAAGGCGCCGACGAATTACTGAATGCAATACGCAGCAACGAGGCGGAGCAGAAACGCCTAAAAATAGCCGCAAAACTCGAAGCGGTGAACCGCGAGCAGTCAAGATTGAGAGACGAGGCGCGGATCATATTTCGGGTTGAGGATGTGCCCGCAGAAGTTGCATGTAATGACGGTACGCGACATATGACAAGGGTAAAAAAATACCCTGTATTAAACTCGTTGGAATATGCGCGGCTGACATTCAACAAGGACGGCAAGCTCGAAGCAGTTAAGACAGGCCTCAAGACCTGGCAGCTAATAGCCTACAATCAAACAGAACGCCCGGCAACATTTGAGAAATTTTTAGAATTAAATTCCGTGCAACCCGCAGACATTACGCCCGAAGAGATTAGCGCGGTAATTGAAGAGAATGAACGAATAAACGCAGAATTTAAGAAGGCGTGCGAGAAGTTCAGCGCAGACAAGGACGCGTTAAAAATACATACTTATAATTACTTAGGGCTATTCACTCAGCACAGCACCGGCCATAATTACGAATACTTATTAAATTATTAAGTCCATGACAAAAAGAGAACAAACAATTAAATACCTGTCCGACAAGCCAGGCGCAC
>ERZ724522.361-NODE-361-length-30295-cov-10.775992_pt1 | contig 30295 bp, 37 predicted proteins | sample MGYA00376055_ERZ724522 | MGnify/ENA primary metagenome ERZ724522 (study PRJEB28724, sample SAMN07190884) | wastewater metagenome | isolation source: effluent of sewage treatment plant in Hong Hong | place: Hong Kong | collected 2016-03-17 ...
GGCCCCTCCGCAGGGGCGACGAGCGGCGGCACATCCGGCTGGGCGGAGAAGGGGTCGAAAGAGACGCCATCGAGCCCGGGCGGGCGGGCCTGCGCGTTCTCGAGAGCTTTCAAGAAGTCCGACATGACCAGAGCCTATCCCAGAAAGGGTAGAAACGCATGCAGTTGAAACCCCCAGAAGACATCGCGCTTCTCGCATTCATGGCGCACCCCGACCCTGGGACGCCGTACGTCCAGCTCGCCGAAGCCCTCGATGCCGACCCGGTCGGCCTCTCGATGCTCGATGTGTTTCGAGGGCAGCACATGCCTCCGAACCTCTTCGAGAAGGCGTGGCAGCTCGCCCTGCGCATCCCGCCCGCGCCGAGAGATCTGCAGGTTTGCTGGGTCCGTGCGTGGGAGCAGACGATGGCCCACGTGTTCAGTACCGACCCGAAGAAGCGCCCAGTGACCATCGAGACCCCGGAAGGCGCGATGGCCACGATCCGCGCGCGCGGTGGCGACGCAGCCGTCTACGCGTGCTTCGAGCGCTTCGTGAAGACATTCATCGAGCTCTCCGAGGTGCGCGAAAAGAACGCGATGCGGCGGTAGAAGAGGGACCTAAGGAATGGAGGTATCGATGTGTCAACAGCTCTGAACGCCGTAATGGCGCTAGAGGCGTCGGCGCGAGATGGCCTGCAGCCGATCTTCGCGAAGGCGACGCCGATCCTGGCGAAGCTCGCGGAGCAGGGCAAGAAGCTCGCGGGAGGTGCGGGCTGATGCGAGAGATCGCTGCACGGGCCCCGAGAGGGGCCCTGTGCGGCGTTACCTCTTAGGTGTCAGGGGAGCGAGTCCTCGACAGCCTTGAGGTGCTGCATGCCCTTCGCGCCCGCAATGTCGGCGTCGTATCCGCTGGACGGCGCCCTCGGGAACTCGGTGTAGGAATGCTCAGGAGGGATTCCGGTGCCGGGACGGTAGGGCGCGCTCTCCGGCATCGAAAGGTCTGCGTAGACGGGGCCAAACGCGCCCGAACGGCTCCGCCGGTGCTCCAACAGGAACGGATCCACGGGATGACGTTCGGCGAGATGGCGGTTCATTGCCCGGACGGCGTCATGGTCGAGTGTTCGACCTTGAACGGGCGGGAAGGCCGGCGCACCCTCGGGGTGCCCATTGGCGGCGCGCAGTCCGCGAAGGTGGAGGGCCCGTTCGGGGTAGTCCATCGCGCGGAGGTAGTGATTGTCGCTAAGGCGGTCCAGGCGCCGCACCGTCCCAGGCACCGTGTTACCGCCCATCACCGCAACAGGGTCGTAGGGCATGTGCAACCCCGAAGCGCGATACCCCCGCGTCGCGTCCTCCGCAGTGATCAGCCCTCTGCGCACGGCGCGCGTCAGCGCGTCCGACGCCGTCTTCTCGACGCCGAACGCCTCGAGCGCCTCCGCGTACCCGCGGTCGAACGCCGTCTTCAGCTGCCGCTTCTTGCGCGGCTTCTGGAGACCGTACGGCTTGGGCGCGTGCTCGGGGAGCTTCGAGTAGTCCTTCGTCGCCTTGTCGAACTCCTCGACGACCGACGGCGCGATGTCCCCGCGAGAGGCGGCGGCGTGCATGTAGCGTTGCTGGGCGCGGGACTTGTACGGCACGAGGTACCTCCGAGAGGAGAACTGTAGCACGGCGCGATCACGCCATCGACACTCCGCCGGGACCGGGGGCGCCCATGGCCCCTCCGCCCTGCTGCATCTGCGCGCTCGCCTGCTGGCGCTGCATCTGCGCGTAGGACTCGAGCTTGTCGCGCACGCATGCGTACATGACCGGGTCCTCCTGCGAGAGGTGGTCCATCTGCGAGCGCCGCGTGCCCGGGTCGAGCTGCATCAGCTGCTGGGCCTGCTGGTCGGCGGCCGCCATGACTGCCTGCGCGTTGTAGCCGAGGCCCTGGCCCATCATCGCAGCCTGCTGCGCCTGCTGCGACGCGCTCGTCATGAGCTTCTGCTGCTCCTTCTGGAGCTTCATCTGCGAGCGCATGTCGTCGAGCTGCTCCTGCTCGACCTTCTCGCGCTCCTTCGACACGTCGAGGCCGGCCTCTTCGAGGAGCGTGCCCTTCGAGATCGGGCCGCCGAGCACCTGCTGAAGTTGCAGCTTGAGCGCCTTCTGCTCGGTGTCGTCGACGAGCTTGAACGGGATGAAGCGTGCCTTCACGGGCTTCCGGTTGAGCACGCCGGCGACCTGGCCGATGAGCCACTCGAGCTGGTCGTTCTGCTGCGCTGCGTCGGTCTCGAGCTGGTTCTCGAGCATGCGCAGCGAGATGCCACTGCCCGCGAGCGTGAGCCCTCCGTAGAGGAACTCCCGAGGGACGCCGAGACCTGCGATGATCGTCTCCTCGGCGTCCTTCACCTCACCGAGGGTGAGCAGCGAGCGGCCCTGGCCGCCCATCATCGTCACGCCGAGCGCCGTCGGGGCGAACATGATGTGCAGCGGATCGCGCCGCCACATCTTGATGTTCTCCTCGAGCTTCGACTGCCAGTTCGCGAGGTTCACCTGCGTCGCAGGGTCGGCGGTGCCCGAGATCGGCGCGGGGTGCAGCACGCGGAAGGGCACGATGTGGTCGAGGGCGATCGCCTCGTTCGCCTTCCGGAGCACCGCTGTGTAGAAGAAGAACTTGATGAGCGCGGTGAGCGGCGGAAGGCCCCACTGCGCATCGATGCCCGCAGGAGCAGGCGCCTTCATGTGGTAGAGCTGCCCGTCCTTGAACCCGAAGGTCTTGTTCTCCTGGATCGCCTTCAGGAACTCGTACGGCATCGTGTTGATGACGTGCGCGTTGCCCTTCTCGACCTTCGTCTTCAGGGCGCTCGGGATCGTGTAGTAGTACACCGACTTGCCCGTGATCGGGTTGTGGTCGATGTCCATCAGCTTCGGGTCCCAACGGATCAGCGCGATGCGCTGCTTGTCCGCGACGCGCTTGTCGACGATCGTCCCCGTCGTGGCGGTCTTGCAGGCCTGGCAGGTGTACTTGAACTTCAGCGTCTTCAGCTGGAAGGTGTACGTGCCTGCGTGGGTGATGCCCGTGAGCGCGCTGCAGCTTGCGCAGCGCAGGAAGCGGTTGAAGGGCTTGTAGACGGAGACGAAGGAGTTTCCGTAGACCTTCACGTCGATGGCGGTGGTGATGGCGAAGGCCTTCACGTCGAGCGTGTGGTCGAGGAGGTCCTGCCAACTCTCCTTGTGCACGCGGTCGGGCGTCTCGACCGTGATGTCCGTCACCGGATAGGCGGCGAGCTTCTGCAGCGCTGCGAAGATCACAGGACTGTTATAGAAGAGGTACTCGCACCACCGCATCAAATCTCGGGCCTTGCGAGGCGCGAAACCCGAGAGGAAGTCGTACATGGGATTGGGATGCGCGGCGCCGTGCCGCGAGTACATCCCGATCGAGAAGTCGTCCGCCATGCTAGGAAGCTAGCACGGCCCGTCGCCCCTGTAACCGCAACGAAAGCGGACCCCAATGCCCCCTACGCTCGTATCCCTCGTCTTCACCGGCGGCACGCCCGCCTACCGCGTCCACGGGCACATCCCCACCGACATGCCGAAGGTCTTCGGCGCCACCTACCTGCGCCGGCAGGACACCTGGCTTCTCCCCGCGATCCGGCCCGTGCATCGAAAGTCCCTCCGAGACCTCGAGGCCGCGGCGCTCCGCGAGAAAGGGCAGGTGCTGCTCTCGAAGGAGGTCCGCGCGCACCTCGAGGCGCTCGACGCCTTCGAGGAGCTCCCCGAGGACTTCGAGTTCCTCACCCAGCCGTTCGCCCATCAGCGCGAAGGGCTGCGCTGGCTCTACAACCTCCCGCGCTCGGGGCTCTTCTACGACCCGGGGCTCGGGAAGTGCAAGATCACGGTCGACCTCTACCGACTCACGAAGATCCCGCAGCTCATCCTCTGCCCCGCGGTCGTTCTGCGCACCTGGCAGCGCGAGTTCATGACCCACGGGGGCATCGACGACGTGATCGTCTACGAGGGCACGAAGAAGGCCAAGGGCAAGAAGCTCGAGCTCGCGCAGGAGCGCGCCCCGGCGGCCTTCGTGATGACCTACGAGAGCGCGACGAGCATCACCGAGGAGCTCTGCAAGATCGGCTACGGCGCGCTCATCCTCGACGAGTCGCACCGCATCAAGGAGATCACGAGCCTCCGCACGAAGGGGGCGCTGATCCTCTCCGAGGGACGCCCGAGGCGCCACCTGCTCTCAGGCACCCCCACGCTCGGCAACCCCTTCAGCCTGTACGCCCAGCTGAAGCTGCTCGGGAACTTCTTCGCCCCTGAGGGCTGGCCGGCCTTCCGGCAGCGCTACGGCGTGCTCGCGCCGCACAACGAGCACCAGGTCGTCGGCTACCAGAACCTCTCGCACCTGAACGCGCGGGTGAACGAGGTCTGCGTGCGTAAGCGCCAGGAGGAGTGCCTCGACCTGCCGGGGCTCCATGTCATCGACGTGCCCTTCTCGCTCTCGGGGGAGCAGAAGGACTACTACAACATGCTCGTCGAGCGCCGCGGCGACGCGCAGGGGCGCGCCGAGGCCTTCGCCGCCCAGCACAACGTGCTCACCCAGCAGGACGGCCCTGCGCGCCCTACAGCGTACGTGCACGCGCCCGAGACGGTGTCGCTCCTCAACAAGCTCGAGCAGGTAAGCGGCGGGTTCGTGAACCTCACGCGCTCGAACTTAGGGATCTGCAACGGCTGTCCTGCGCTCGATTCCTGCATCGAGAACGGCGTGCGCCCCTACACGCCACGCTGCGCCGTTGCGAAGGCGCCGCTGCTCGACCAGCTCCGCTTCAAGCACAACGCCCGCAAGGAGGCGTGCAAGGACCTCCTCGTCGACATCCTCGCGAACCCCGAGAACAAGGTGATCGTGTGGACACGCTACCTGCAGGAGCTCGACATCGTCTGCAGGCTCGCCGAAGAACTCGGGGTCGAATACGTCTCGGTACGCGGAGGCATGACGACCGACGCGTTCGAGGCGGCCATGCACCGGTTCAACACCGATCCGGATTGCAGGGTCTACGCAGGGCAGGTGGCCTCCGGCATCGGCGTCACGCTCAACGTGGCGAACTACACGATCTACTACTCGCTGCCCTGGAGTCACGAGCACTACGTACAGTCTGCGGCGCGCAACTACCGCATCGGACAGAAGCGGAAGGTGACGCAGTACCGCCTCCTCGGACTACACACGACCGACCAGTTCAAGGCCGAGGCGCTTGACCAGAAGCTCGATGTCGAGGACATGCTCACGAACGCTGACTTCACGTTCTACTGTCCGGCGCACTCCCCCGCAGCGGGGCAGCCCCGGATGGCAGGCGCCACGTGCACGTGCAGCGGCCTCGTCTCGAGAATCGTCGCGATGGTCAAACCCATCCCCTAAAAGGGCGCGGACATGCGGTAGAAGAGACGCAGCCACGACCTAGCTCAGCAGGTACCCATGAAAGCACAGATCCAGATCACGGAAGAAGACCTCGCAGCGCTCCTGCGCGGACACCTCGAGGCGCGCGGTCTCGTCTACGCGGGGCACAGCGTGACCGTCGAGAACGGCGTGCTCGTCGAGGCCGATCTCGGCGAGCTCCTCCTCGCACCGCCGCAGCCCGCGCCGCTGCCGCCTGCCCCGCTGCCCCCGGCGCAGCTGCCGCGGTCGCCGAATCCCCGAACCGCCGTGACACTCCTCGACGGCGAACTCCGCGGGCCCTCCGACGACCCCGATCCCGAATCGACGGACACCTCGGCGCCGCCCCCGCGCAGCCATCCGAAGGACGTCGACAACGATCTCGCAGACGAGCTCGCGCGAATCCTCGCCGAGGACGCCGCGATCCGTGAAGCGAAAGGCAAGACCCGATGAACGACGAGTTCGAAACGAACGAGGACATCCCTGGCATCGCTGGCGGGGCAACGCTCAGCGAACGCCTGCCGAAGGGGTATCTTTCGGTCTCGCAGATCGGCCAGTACATGAAGTGCGGCCGGGCCTACGAGTTCCGCTACGTCCTCGACAAGCCGATCCCGAAGACGAGCTTCACCGCCCTCGGCTCCGCGGTCCACGCGGCCGCCGAGAAGCTCCACGTCGGCATGATGGAGGCCGCGCTGCCCCCACCGCTCGAGTTCGTCGAGAGCGCCTTCTCGGACGCCCACGATGCGCACTTCGAGGACCCCGACGTGATCATCATGGAGGAGGACGCGGACGGCAAGACGAAGGACGTCGGGATGAAGCTGACGCGCCTCTACTACAAGGGCGCGATCGGCGAGCTCATCGATCCCGAGACGAAGGAGCCCCTGCGCAAGATCTACCCGATCGCGGCGGAGCGCGTCGTGCGCACCATGCTCAAGCCGACCGACGGCGACGAGGTGCCGTTCCTCGGCATCATCGACCTCGAGGAAGCAGACGAGGTCGCCGACCTCAAGACCAAGCGCAAGAAGGGCAACCAGGGCGAGGTGGACAACTCGCTCCAGCTCTCCCTCTACGCCCACGTCACCGGCAAGAAGACGGTCCGCCACGACCAGCTCATCAAGCCGAGCGCGAAGCTCCCGGAGCGCCTCTTCCGGATCCGGTCGACACGCACCGACGCGGAGATCGAGCACGCGGTCAACATCGCGGCGGACGTCGCGACCGACATCGCAAGGGGGCGTTTTCCCTTGACGATGCCGGACAACTGGTGGTGTACGGAAAAGTGGTGTCCGTTCTGGTCGGATTGCCGCGGCAAGAAGCGCTGAGCCTCTGCTAGGCTGCTTCGGATGCTCGATCCTACGCTGTACACCAAGGTCATCGAAGAGCTCGAACAGGCCCGCGCCTATGCGAACCTCGCCAAGGCGGCGGACAGCCCCTACGAACGCAAGGAGCGTGAAGGGCTCGAGCGAGCTCACCGCGCTCTCGCGATGAAACTACTCAAGGAGGCCTCGTGACGCATCCGAACAGCTTTCGGCCCATGAAGCCCGGCAACACCGCGGACATCTCGAGGGCCCCGGCACACATCCAGCAGGCGTTCGACAAGCCCGTCCCCCGTCAGGAGGGCGAGGTCAGCGCGATCTTCATGATCCGCCACAAGAACGTCAACTACACCCAGACGAACACCCGCGTGCGAGCAGAGTTCGAATACGTGGGCACGACGTCGACGCCGCGCGCGGTGTCGTTGCGCGTGCTCGACCATCGCGGTATCGAGTTCCTCTCGCAGATCGAAATGGACTTCTCGGAGTTGCCGACGCTCATCGCGCGGCTGACCGAGCTGCAACAGACACTCGAACAGAAGGAATAGCCACATGGCCGACAAGGAACTGACCACCATCGTCACCGTCCCGATGACCTGCAGCCGGTCGCAGAAGGAGTTCCCGCTCAAGCTGCCGCTCGACGCGGTCGGCGAGCACGTGGACCTCTCGAAGCAGAAGGTGAAGGTCGCCGTCGAGCTCTCGAAGGCGCTGCAGGAGCTCGAGGGGCGGCCCGACCTGATCGTCTTCTACAAGGGACGCGGGGTGGTCTTCGCGAACGTGCACGAGTCGCAGGACGTCCCCGTGCAGCGTCTCGTGAACCTCATCGCGAAGCGCGACATCTTCGACCTGCCCGAGCCGACGAAGCGCAAGGGCGGGGCGAAGGGTGAGAAGGGCGAAGAGACCGAGACGTCCGTCGAGGTCGACGAGGAGGGCTGAGACATGGAGAAGTACGGCGTCGAAACACCAGATCATGCGCGCCGCTGCCCGCGCTGCGGCGAGACGCCGCTTCGGCAGGGCGCCGTACTTCTCTGCCCGATCCACGGCAGTGAACCGTTCGAGAAGACCAGCACACGAGGGGTGGAATCCACGGAGCCTGGTGACACGAATCGAACTACGTGACCGTACGAAGGCCTTCCTCGCGAGCCCTGTGACTCGCGCGGCGGCACAGATCGCACTGACCCTGCTGCTGCACTACCTGCGCTCTTGGGCGCACCCGGCAGCGAAACTCGCCCAGAAGCTGGTGATCGCCGCAGGCGCTGCTGAGCGCGCGTCGAGCATGGCTGCCTGGATCCAGAAGGAGCTCCCCAAGGTAGAGCGGGAGCTCCGCAAGCTGAAGAAGACGTACCCCGAGGTCGAATACCTGCTGCTCATCACGGGCAGGGTTCGACAGGGCTGGAAAGGCTAGCAACACATGTCCATCAAGAAGGTTCCGTTCGACGACATCATCTACGACGAGCACTTCAACCACCGGCCGATCGACATCGCCTACAAGCACGAACTGCGCGGCGACATCGAGCGGAAGAAGGAGCTCCTCGAGCACCTGAAGGTGGCGAAGGTCATCGTCGCGGGAGACGATGGCGCGTCCGAGGTGAAATACAAGATCGTCGACGGTGCGCACCGGTTCCACGCGCTGCTCGACCTGCGGCTCGAGAACGCCGACGTCTTCCACACCCTCGTCCCGGGAGGCAAGCTCGAGGTCGAGCTCGTGGAAGGCGACGTGTCGGCGCTGCGTGATCGCAGCGTCCGCCACAACACCTACCGCAAGGCCCTCGAGCCCTGGGAGGTCTACGGCGAGATCCGCCGGCGGATCGCCGAGGGACAGGACCAGTACGAGATCGCCGAGGTGCTGCGCATCCAGCAGCCGCGCGTCGCCGAGTACCTCTCCTTCGAGAAGGTCCTGACCGACGGGCACATCTTCTGGAAGCAGGGGCTGCTCTCGCACGCCGACATGGTCAAGCTCGCCTCCCTCGACACCGAGGACCAGGAGAAGGCCCTCGAGGCGTTCAGGGCGGCCACGGGAGCCGTGGCGACCCTCGGAGGGGATGAGACCTCCTCGGCCCCCACGGCGCCGCTCAGCGCGAAGGAAGTGAAGGCCGCGAAGGCCGCCGCGCGCAAGAACCTCGGCAAGGTCGCGAAGGAGAAGGGCCAGCGGCGCGAGTACGCGAACGCCGGCAAGCCGACGCGCCAGAAGCTCGCGTCGTACGTCCCGGTCGTCGCCTCGCGTGCCGTGCATGCGAAGACGGCGGGTGACCGTACGTTCTTCAACGCGGTCGCCGCGGCCTTCAAGGTCTTCAACGGCGAGCTCTCCTTCGAGAAGCTCGATCCGGCGAAGACCTACGTGAGCGAGAAGGAGGCGAAGGAGGCCGAGAAGCTCCTCGCCGAGCTCGAAGCGAAGGAAGCGAAGAAGGCCGAGAAGGCTGCGAAGGCGGCCGAGAAGGCCAAGGCGAAGGCGAAGCCCAAGGGCAAGGCCAAGGAGAAGCCGGCGAAGGCCGCCAGCAAGGCGCCGAAGTCGCTCAAGCGCGTGAAGAAGTGAACTTCTCCGCGTTCTGCGGTAGAAGGGATGTGCACCGTGTGTAGGTGCAATGGCATGCACTCAAGGACATCTCGATGAGCAACAGCAAGGACACCCAGAAGAAGCCCGCCACGACCACCCCGGCCGCGCCCGTCGCGCCGGAGCCCGCAGCGGCAGCCGAGGTCATCGACGCGGAGGTCGTGGAGTCCACGACCACTTCGACGGCCCTCGCCACCCCGACGGCCTCGGCCGTCACCGCGCCGGCGGCCCCGGCAGCGCCGACCGACTTCGAGGGCCGCCTCGCGCAGATCGGCGAGACCCTCGCCGACATCGCCGCGCGCAACCCGGACCTGCAGGAGGCGATCGAGGAGCTGATCCTCTACACCGTCGCCAAGGTCGATGGCATCGAGGGAAGCCGGGGCATCACGATCCCGAACGTGAACATCCGGCAGAAGATGACCAAGCAGGAGTCCCTCCCCGGCGAGGTCAAGGAAGGCGAGCTCTACACGAAGCAGGCGGTGGTCGGGAAGGAGCTCGACTTCATCCCGCTCTTCATCCACCGCAAGCGCGTGATGTTCGAGACGGGCAAGGAGCGCCCCGTCTGCTACTCGAACGACGGCATCACCGGCAGCGTGCACGGCTCGTGCGAGAAGTGCGCGTACGGCCGCTACTCCGGAGACACCAAGGCGGACTGCTCGGTCGGTCGGGCCGTCTCGGCGGTCTCGAGCGACTTCTCGCAGCTCTACCAGATCGACTTCATGAAGACGTCGGCCAAGACGGGCGGACGGCTCGAGACCCTCGCGGCGAGTCCGCGGGGCATCTACTCGAGCATCTTCAAGCTCACCACGGAGAAGGAGAAGAACGCCAAGGGCGAGTTCTACAAGCTCCAGGTGTACGCCACGAACACGAAGGTTCGCGGCGCGCACTACGAGCTCGCCAGGGCGCTCTCGCAGCTCTTCAAGGTGAAGTTCGACATGTCGGTCGAGAACGCGCGCAACGCGCGGGCGCGGACGGCAGCGGGCGGCGCCATCGACGGCAACGCGGGCTTCGTCTCCTCGGGCGAGGGCGCGGACTCGGACCCCGACTTCGCGTCGGGCGCGCTCTGAGCCACACGTGAGAGGATGCGCGGGGACTCCTTCGGGGGTCCTCGCGCATTTTTTCTTTAGTCTCTTGTTGTCAACATCGAAATACCGTTTTAGAGTGCCCAGCGATGACGGACTTCTTGCACAGCTTCGCACCATGGTCTCTCAGCAAGAGCGACCTCGCCGCGAAGTGCCCCTATGCGTTCAAGCTCCGCTACCTCGACAAGGTGGCGCGGCGAGAGGGCAAGGAAGCGAAGATCGGCACGGCCGCACACACCGTTCAGGAGCTCATCCTGCGCGGTGAAGATCCGCGGATCGCTCTGCAGGCTGCATTCGACGAGATGCCCCAGCTGCTCGAGGAAGAGCGCGCGGTCGTCGAAGAGCTTCTCCCCGCCTACACGGCGTTCTACGAGCGCATGCAGCGCTTCAAAGATCGCTACCCGATCCGCGCGGAGTACTTCGAGCAGGAGTGGGCGGTCAACGAGAACTTCGAGGCCGTCCCCTACGACTCCCCCGAGGCGTTCTTCCGCGGCATCGTCGACTACGCGCTCGTGACCGAGCAGAACTACCTGATCGTCATCGATCACAAGAGCGGCAAGCGCAAGCCCGTCAGCAACTACGCGAACCAGCTCGACAGCTACGCGGTGCTCGGCCTCGCCGTGCATCCGGAGTTGACAGGAGTGCACGCTGCGCTCCACTACATGAAGGCGAAGGAGCTCGACTGGCACACGCTTCGGCGCGCCCACGAGATCCGGAGCATGCTCAAGAGCTACACGCGGGACTTCCTCCGGAAGCGCGCGGAGAAGCTCGAGGGCTACCCGACCCAGACCTCCCCACTCTGCAAGTGGTGCGACTACCTGCAGAACTGTCCCACCGGTAACGAGTACTTGGTGCAAGCCAAGTCTCTGAAGCGCTCGAAGAAGTCGAGCTAGCGCAGTCGAAGAACGTATCGACCTGCGGTACAAGGAGCTAGTCCATGGCGAAGTCCCCGAAGAAGGCCTCGAAGAAGGCCGCGAAGAAGTCCGCGAAGAAGGCCCCCGCGAAGAAGCGCGCTGCGAAGAAGGCCCCGAAGAAGGCCCCCGCGAAGAAGCGCGCGGCGAAGAAGGCCCCGAAGAAGGCGGCCAAGAAGCGCGCCGCGAAGAAGGCCCCGAAGAAGGCCTCGAAGAAGCGCGGCCGCAAGCCGAAGGTGACCTCGCCGGTCGACGGTCTGCCGACGCCGACGCCCTGAACAGCGTCGAGAGAACGACAAGCGCCCTTGACGTCTTCGGAGGTCAGGGGCTTTTGCATGGAAAGGATAGCCACATGAGCAGCGACCTCGAACAGAAGATCCTGGAGCACTGGGAGCAGAGCAAGCAGCTCTGCGACGAACTGCGCGCGGAACGTGCGGAGCTCGTCGCCCGCGTCACCGAGATCGACAACCTCATCCGCCAGCTCGGCGGAGCGCCTGCGAAACCCGAGCCCTCACCTCGCGAGCGGAAGCGTACGGCACCCGTGCTGAGCGGGATCCAGGAGGAAGTCGTCACCGTCCTCCGCAGCGCCGGCTGCGCTCTGCGCCTGCGCGAGATCGCCGAGCGGCTCCCGCAGCGGAACTACAGCCACCTCGCCCACGTGCTCGGCCGGCTCTGCCAGAACCCCCCGGAAGGGTGGTACTTCCGGAAGACCCCGAGCGGGAAAGTCTACGGATGCCGTAGCATCTGACCTCTCACCGTCGCGCGAGCCGCAGCATGAACGACGATACCTCCACTGCACCTGAATCGATCGAGACACCCCCCGAGGAGACCGCCGAAGAAGCTGCGGCTCGCGAAGCGGCGGAAGCCGCTGCCGCGATCGCCGCCACGAAACCGCCCGAGCACTGCCCTCTGTGCCCCCGCTACACCACGGGGCATCGTTGCCGCGCCTCCGTGCCCCGCTCAGGGGGCGCGAGCGACATCCTGTGGGTCTACGCCCAGCCGGAGCTCCTCGACGCCGGGGCGGCCAATCCTGGGTCCGCAGGGCCCACCGCGTCGGTCATGAAAGTCGCCCTGAACGCCCTCTGGCAACAGCACCCCGAGTGGCAGCGACTCTCGATCCACCGCACCTACGCCGTCCAGTGCACGCCGCTCAAGGAGGGCGAGAAGCCGCGGAAGGCCACGCTCGACGCCTGCGCGCCGCATCTCGCGGACGTGATCGTCGAGACCGCGCCGAAGCTCGTCGTCGCCTTCGGCAGCGAGGTGCTCAAGCAGCTCGGGGTCGAGGCCAAGTTCTCGGATGTCCGAGGGCGTGTGCTCGAGCCCGCCGTGACGGGCTTTCCCGTGCCGATCCTCGTGACGTTCAGCGACCGGCAGATCGCAGCGGCTCCCGGCGTCTTCGAAACCTTCAAGCAGGACCTCCGCAACGGGTACATGCGCATCGTGCGCGGAACGAGCACCGACACCGCCTTCGAGGAGCTCACCAAGGAGTACGTGTCCCCTGCGACGATGGACGAGGCCCTCGCGCTGCTCGACGAGATCCTGGCGACCCCGGAAACGACGACCCTCTCGGTCGATACCGAGACCACCTCGCTGCGCCCCGAGAAGGACGGGACGAAGATCATCGCGTTCTGCTTCTCCTGGGGCGTAGGCAAGGCGGCGACCCTCCTCTTCGACCACCCGCACGCGCCTCCCGAGTATCTCGAGCGGCTCGGGGAGCTCGAGGCACAGATCCGGCGCCTGCTCGCCTCCCCGCGCCCGAAGGTGCTGCACAACGCCAAGTTCGACCTGAAGTGGATCGAGCTCAAGTACCGGATGCCGGTGGCGAACGTCGTCTGGTGCACGCTCTGCGGCGAGCACCTCCTCGATGAGGACAAGAAGGGCAACTACGGCCTCAAGGCCCTTACCGCCGTCTGGATCCCGAAGTTCTGCGGCTACGAGGACAAGCTCTACGACATCCTCGAAGACGCGGAGAAGAACCCCTACGCAGAGGTCGACGCGAAGCTCGAGACCCTCACCGAGGAGTACGACGGCTACGCCGAGGAGCTCATCGCCTACAAGGCGGCGATGACGGACTACGAGACCAAGCAGCAGGAGTGGCAACGGATCAAGGACGAGTACGACGCGGCTCGCGCGGAGTACGAACAGAAGAACGAGGCCTACAAGGCGGCCCTCGCCGCCTGGGAGGCGCGTCCGAAGCGTGGGCTCAAGCCGAGCAAGCCCAAGGCCCCGAAGAAGGACGAGGCGACCCCTGAGGCCCTCGCCGCACACCTTGAGCACCTCAGGACCTACGACGCGGCTCTCGCGGCGTGGGAAGCCTGGGAGACCCCGCCGAAGCCCGTGAAGGACTTCCTCGCGCCGCCGCGCCCCCTAGCGCTCGAGCGCCCGCCGAAGATGCCGAAAGATCCCCGGACGAAGAAGGAGATCCACTACGCGACCGACGCGGGATTCGAGAAGGTGCCCCTGCACGAGCTCCAGCTCTACGGCGGTGTCGACGCCGACGTCACCCGGCGCCTGTCGTCGATCCAGCTGAACCGGCTCAACGAGGAAGCGAAGCAGTCCGGCCTCGTGAGCTCGCACACGCGCCGGCTGATGGCGACACACGCCGTACCCGCCTCCCGCGTTCTCGGGGAGATGGAGTACTACGGCACCCGGATCGACCAGGCGTACATCGGCGTGCTCCAGAAGGGGCTCACCAAGGTCATCGAGGACAGCCTCGCCGAGCTCGCGAAGATGGCGCCCGGGGTGAACATCAACTCGGCGCCGGAGCTCGCGAAGCTCCTCTACGATCAGGGCTGGACGCACCCGGATGGTACGGCGATGCCGACGGTGAAGTGCCTCGAGCTCACGAAGGGTGGCGCGCGGAGCGTCGCCGAGAAGGGGCTCAAGCCGTATCTGAAGTACGACACGGTCACGGAGAACGGGAAGAAGAAGGAGATCCCGAAGAAGGAGAGCTACTTCCTTCATCACCTCTTCCTCTACAAGAAGGCGATGAAGGCACGCGACACGTTCCTTGTGAACATCCGCGTGCTGTCGCGGCGAGACGGCGTGATCCACACGTCGTTCCATCTGAACGGGACGGGTACGGGGCGTCTGTCGTGCTTCACCGCAGACATGCGCGTACGGACGCAGCGCGGCGACGTTCCCATCAGCGCCGTGCGCGTAGGGGACCATGTCTGGACGCACCGACAGCGATGGCAACCGGTGCTGGCGGTGCTCGACCAGGGAGATCGGGAGGTCGAGGACTTCCACCTGTCTGTCGGGGCGGTTCTGTCTGCCACAGACGACCACAGGATGTACACTACGGAAGGAGAATGGGTCTCCATAGGAACCCTCGCTGATGAGTATTTCCAAGAGCTGGATGGCAGTGCCGGAGAATCGCGCGCGCGTCGTATCGCTGTACACGGACATGGAGCGCCTTTTGACCGTGGAGGAGATCGCACGACGCCTGAAGACCACGCACGCCACCGTGAGTCGGATCTTGCGCGAAGATCTCGAGGAACCCGTGCGCAAGGCCTTGGCGGCGTTGCGGTACTCGAAATCGAAGACTGGCAGCAAGAACCCCATGAAAGGGAAGACGCAGAGCCGGCATCACAACTGGAAGGGACTCTGCGAGAACAGCGATGGGTATCTGACGGTCCTGCACAATGGGACACGGCAGATGGTACACCGCGTAGCGATGGCGCAAGCGCTGGGGCTCCGACGCCTGCCCGAGAAATGGGCCGTACACCATATCGACGGGGACAAGCAGAACAACACGCTCGACAACCTGGCGCTGGTTACCGCAGCAGGGCACAAGGCGATTCACAGTCGCGAGATGCCCTTGTCGGCGCTGCAGTCACGGCGCGCCACCATCGCCGGTACGCTCGCGTCTTTGACCTCACGGTCGAAGGAGACCACTCCTTCGTAGTCGAGGGCGTATTCGCGCACAACTCTTCGGACATGAACCTGCAGAACGTTCCGAAGAAGCTCGCCGGATACAACCTGAAGAAGCTCTTCATCGCGGACAGCTCCGACTACGTCATCGTCAACGCCGACTACAAGGGCGCCGAAGTCCGCGTCTTCACGGCGTACGCGCGAGACCCTGCGCTGATCAAGGCCCTGAACGAGGGCCTCGACATGCACAGCTTCTTCGCTGCGAAAGTCTTCGGGCACCCGTACGAGGACTTCGAGAACCGCGACAACGAAGCCTCGGGTCTGTCGAAGGAGTACCGCGACCTGCTCGGCAAGCTGCGCACGCAGATCAAGCGCGTGGTCTTCGGCATCCTCTACGGCGCCGGCGAGGGCAAGATCGCCGAGACCATCGGCGTGACGAAGGAAGATGGCAAGGCGCTCATCGAGCTGCTCTTCACGATGTTCCCTGCCATCAAGGACTACATCGAAGAGGTGAAGATGCTCGTCATGCGTGACGGGTACGTCGAGACGCTCTTCGGACGTCGTCGCCGTTTCCCGCTCACCGCAACGTCCCGCCACCGCTCGCGCGCCGAGCGGCAGGCCTGCAACTTCAAGATCCAGTCGACCTCGAGCGACATCGTCATCGGCCAGCTCATCGAGATCCGCAACGTGATCTTCTCCGAGCAGACGTGGCCTGAGTGGGGGATCCACAAGCCCCTGCACACCTACGGCGTGCGGCTTCTGCTGACGGTGCACGACTCGATCGTGCTCCAGTGGCCGAAGAAGCTCCTCCCCGCGCTCGAACCGTGGCTCACCCACTACGGTGAGACGCGTGTGCGCGACAAGTACCCCTGGTTGCCTGTGCCCTTCAAGATGGACATCGAGGTAGGCGACAGTTACGGGGAGTGCATGCCCATCCCGAAGTACATCCAGGGTCTGCCCCCGGACTTCTTCGAGGAGGGCGTCATCGAGGAGCAAGAGCTCCTCACCGAGCTGCGTGAAGACGCATTCGAGGGAACATGAGCAAGCGGACACACACGTACATGTACCGCGGCGTTCGCGTCGAGGTGCACTTCACGAAGCCCTACTGGCCCGGGGCTTTTCAGGCGGCAGAGAACACGGACGCCGCGGCGGTTCACTGGGACGTCTTCGTCGACGGGATGCGCTTGCGCTACGCGAGCGTGGGCGGGGTGCGAACCCTCGCCCGCGTCGTCGCGGGGGCAGACGCGGTGAGGCGCGACCTACAGCAGCCGATCAGCGTGCTCGACCCCATGGCCGTGGGGTGGTCCGTTGCAGCGAACAGCTGGACGATCAACGGGCTCCACGAAGATCAGGGACGCCTGTACTACGTCGGGGCCGAGCACGCGCAGGACGAGGCGTCCGTGCCCTTCTCCCTGATCCTCCCCTACGTCGATCACATGCTCGAGCGCCGCAAGCGCGCGCAACTCGAGGAGCGTGTGCAGGACCTCGACGCGGCGATGGCGAAGGGAGGCGGGGAGAAGTGCCCGTCCTAGCCGCGATAAGGGCGAAGGTCACGTGCGCGGAGGTGCGCTTTGCCGATCGTCGCAGTCCGGCATGAGCGCCTCGAGGTGTGCGCCTGGCGCACGGGCGAGCACGTAGACTTTCACGTCGGCCCCTCGCAGGTAGGCAGCTGGCCCTCGCCCATCCGCGAGGAGACCCCGCTGCCCGGCTACGACCTCGCAGCGCTGGGCGCGGCACGGGCGGGCACACGCATCATCGCGCAGCAATGGCTCAGGTCCTGCGGGGCGGAAGAGACCATAAGCGACGCGCTGCGTGCGTACGCGGGGCTTCCGCTGCGCATGCCCAGGAAGGAAGGCGTCTGAACATGCCGATCGTCATGACACGCAGCCAGCACATCACGCAGAGACGCTGGATGCCGGATCTTCGTGTTTGGGACTTCCGGCTCAACGGCAACTCCGTGGGCGGGTGGCGCCCCGACAGCGGACAAGCCTACGAAGAAGCAGCGCGTGCTGCAGTGCGACGGAGCCACAACCTCGTTCGTGAGATCTGGATGAGCTCGTGTCACTCGCCGGTAGCGCAGGATCGGCAGATCTTGCGCTCGTACCTCGGGCTGCCCGTGCTCCTCGCGGGCCAGGAGGTTTGATTCTGATGCCGATCATCGCTACCTACCGTGCACCGCTCGTGCTCGAACACCGCTACGACGAACCACGCAGGGCGCACACCTATGTGGTGTGCGGACAAGCCCTCGCCATCTGGGTCGAGGGGCTCTCGGATCACGCTGTCGTGTCGCGATCGGCTTTGACGGTGTGGAGAGACATCCTGAAGCGCCGGTGGCTTACGCCCCACACGCACCGCGCTCTACTCGACGTCCTGGAGGCGCACCACCATGCCTATCGTCCGTGAGCTCGTCGAACATCTCGTCGACGAGGGCCTGCTCGGCCGTGACGCGTTGCGTATTGCGGGTATCTCCCCGGAGGCCGAAGGGCGTCACTGGTTCGTGGCCGCCGCGGCACCGTACAACGACCCCTGGACGTGGTTCGGCAACGCGCTCCACTACACGTGGGCCGAAGGGGAGGGGCCGCTCGTGTGGAAGATCTGCGCAAAACTCACGGCTGCGCAGCTCACGGCGTTCACGATCCGCGAATGGGCGCGCTTGCCGCATTGGTCGCAGCAACGGCGCGATCTTCTGGTGATCCGTCTCAAGCCCTACGGAGGAGATCTCTATGCCGATCGTTGATAGGGCGGTGTGGCGGCTGTGTACAGGAGCGCCCTCCGCGCTGCTGCGTCGCCTCGCGCACTTCGACCCGCCACATACTCTCTTTCGCCTTGTCACAGAAGACGCGCAAGGGACCGTGTTCGACCGTGCCTGTGGATCTTGGAGATCTGGCTCGACCCTCCCGTACGAGGAATGCGCGCTCGCGGCCGCGCATCGCGGCGTGCGCCCGCCCTACGTGCTCTTCGATCCCGACCGCCGCTACATGAAGGAGCACGCCGATGCCCGTCGTTGAGACCGTGTGGTACACGATACAAGCGCGCCGTACCTCGCCGGTCAGCTGCGAGCTCAGCGCGCTCTGGCAGAACCGAGCGCACAGCGTTGCGTACCAGTACGCCTTGGACCGGACCTCGCCGTACAGCGTCCGGGACACGTGGCGCCATGTGACCTACCCATCTGAGGTGCACTACGTAGCGACGAGCGCCATCGAAGGCGCGATCCGCGATGCAAAAAAGCGCTGGTCGCAGCGGTAAAAGAAAGTAGGAAGGAAACTGTCTGGTTCTGGGGGCCCTTCCACACGCTCCTTCGTCGAGGCGCGGATATCGAACCAGCTGGCGTGCGGGTGTATTCCCGGCCGTACGCTTGCAACCTATGGGCGAAGGACAGAGTCGCCTGGAGCACCCGCGTTGCCTTCACAGCGCGAGTGCGAGGAAACACCGCCACCCCGGCGGGGTGCGCCTAGACGGAATGGAAGTGGTTCCCCTAGGGGAGAAGCAGGTACCCCCTGCTTCTTTTTCGCTCCGAGGCCTCGAGAGCCTCGAGAGTCCCTCAGAGCACTTCCTTCGTGAACATCGGGTTCTGCATCACGAGGTTCGCCGCCATCCACCCGAACACCATCGCGTGCAGCGCGTCATCCGGAGTGCCTGCCGTGCGCCGCCAGATCTTCTGCCCGCTCGGCGAGACGTCCTCGTAGATGCTCAGCACGTGACGGAACACCTCGGCCATCTGCTTCACGTTCGCGAAGCGTGCTCCGCCGTTCTTCACGAAGACGAGGAAGTGGTCGATCATCGTCGTACGCTCGGCCATGAAGCGATCGAGCTTGTTCCAGTAGAACGCGGGCTTCGTCGAGCCTGACCCCGTCGTGGCCTTGTACTGCACCTGCCGCGCCTTCTGTCCGAAGGCTGCCGTCAGGTAGTCGTTCGCGAGCGCGCCGCCGCCCGCGTCGCCGATGATCAGGTCGACGTGGAAGTGCCGGCACTTCGTGATGATGTCGTCGACGATGCCGCCCGAGATCGGGTTGTTCTCCGGGTAGACCTTGAAGTAGAGGGTCTCGAGCGCGAGGCGGTGCATGCCATCCGTCGCGCGGTTCACGCCCCAGATGTAGAGCACCGTGAGCGACTGCCCCTCTGCGCCGCCGCCCGACCAGTCGACGCCCGCGACGACCGCGTCGTACTTCCCGTGCCGCATGGGCACGTCCGTCACGGTGAAGTCCGTGCAGAAGGCCTCGAGCTCCTCCTGGGTGATGAGCCGCGCACCCATCGAGTCGGAGAGGCCCATGACCTCGTTCTTGAACTTCGAGACCGGGTAGGTCTCGTACTTCGCGAGGATGCGGCGCCAGCGGCCGTACGCGATCTCCTGGGCCTCGGACGTCTGCGGCATTGCCGCGGGGACGTTGAGCGGGATCATGGGCTGGGAGATGTGGTAGCCCTTGATCTCCTTGCCGGTGTAGCCCTCGGGGTAGACGCGCTGGTCGACCCAGAGCCCGTTGCGCACGTTGACGTACGCGCCGCAGTGCAGGCAGATCGGGCCGCGCTTCCCGAGGCAGCGGTCGTCGAGGAAGATGTTGAACTTCCCGCAGCCGTCGCAGCGCACCGCCCACTCGGTCTGCGTGCTGTCGTGCCAGAGCCGCTCGATCGTGTTCTCCATCGTCTTCGGCGTTCCGCAGAAGCGCTCGAAGGCGACGTCGAACGAGCTCATGACCTCGGCAACGACAGGGATGACCGCGTCGTAGTCGATGTCCTGCACCTCGTCGTAGAAGACCTCCTGCGCGGTGACACCGCGGATCCGGTCCGCGTCGTCCGACGCGTAGGAGAGCACGCACTCGGAGCCATTCTTGAAGCTCTTGTAGAAGACACGCGAGTTCTCGTCCATCGTCACCCAGCTCCCGCGCAGGCGCGGCGAGAGCGAGATCACGCGGCCGTAGCGGGACTGGGAGAACCGCTGCGTCTGCTCCTGCGAGGGAGCCACGAAGAGCTGCTTCCAGAAGGGGCGGAGGCAGCTATTCATGATCAGCAGGTTCGCGACCGTCGTCGACTTACCGACCTGGCGGCACGTCTTGAGCAACATGCCCGGGTGGACCTGGTCGTAGATGTCCTTGCTGAAGGGGAAGTTCTTGATCGAGAACGGCTTGCCGTCGAGGTTCAGGAAGTTCTGCACCCAGTCGGAGCCGAGGATGGCCAGCGGAGCATTCATAGAAATCGCACGGATGCGGTAGAAGGTGTGGCTAGAGCATAGCTCGATTTGGAAAGGACAAGGAACATGCCCATCTACAGGTTCGAAGCGGGAGATCCCTCCTGCGCGCAGGTGATCTACGCAGAGTCCTCCGAGGAGCTCTCCCAGGAGGAGCTCGACGCACGCTGGGCACAGCTGCTCGCACACGCCGCGATGCGTCTCTACAAGACCCACGAGGTGCACATCGGGCCCTACGACGCGGCTCTGGAGCTGCTCAAGCCCGCGTGCGCGAGGATCTGGGCGCAGCTCGGGCTGAGGATCTTGCACCCTCACGGGTGTAGCCGCGCGTACGGGCTCGGCCGCTTCGACGATCCACGGAACGAGTGCGACGAGATCACGAAGAGGGTCGGCGCCTTCGTGCGGGACGAGCTCGAGAAGCTCAACATCCGCTTCGTGCTCACGATCGACTCCGAGACGGAACAGTACCGCACGTTGCTCGAGATGGGTCAGGGGCGCTTCACCTACAAGACCTACGAGGAGGCGTACGAGAAGCGCCGCGCGCTCTTCAAGAACGGCGAGGAGCGCCTTCGCGAGATCTACGGAGATCGCACGGACGGCATCGACATCCAGCCGACCATGTGCTGGCCTGGGCACAACGACCCTCAGGTGACGATCTTCCCCCTCTTCGACGAGGAGATGGACGAGACCGATGACGACGCTTGAGCAGCGAAGCTCGCGGCTTCGGCAGGTGCCGAACCGCTTCCAGATCCGGCGCACCATCCTCGAGCACCTGGCAACGCGCCTCATCGCGGAGTTCGAGCGCGGCGCCGGATGGCTCTTCCCTTCCTACTGGGGCGAGTTCACCGACTTCCAGAAGGAGATCTACAACAGCCACCTCGAGGACGCGGTCGAGCTCGCGAGCAAGTACCTGCGGTACCGCGAGAAGCAGCGAAGGAAGGAACCATGAAGATCACATCGAAGGTGAAGGTAGCGTGCGACGAGTGCCCGAACGTCACGAAGCTCGAGCTCCTCGAGACGCTCGTCTCCGTCGTCGAAGACGACGACCGGTTCCGGCGCACGGTCCGGGCGGTCATCGGCGTCGACCGCGGAGGTGACGGGTGGCGTGTCGTGCAGGAACATCCGCATGCAGCGGAGCAGACGGTCTGCCCGGCCTGTTACGGCCGCATGGCCGGCATGCGAAGGGACCGCTTCTCGAACGACGTCCCGCTGAACACGACGTTCCGCGCGTGAGCGCTCTTCGCACATCCGTCAAAAATCCGCGCTCTGCGCGGTAGAAGTCTCTGCGAACCCCATTCAGAACAGAAAGATCAGGAACATGAGCAAGAACGCAACCGTCGCCACCACGCAGGCCTGGGAGAAGCTCGGCATCACGACGCTCCCGCTCCCCTCCGTCCCCGCTGCCCTCGACATCCTCTGGGAGATGCCCCAGCGGATGACGCTCTGCCTCATCGGCGACACCGGCGTCGGCAAGACGCCGATCGTCCACGAGTGGGCACGCAAGCGCAACGCCTACGTCCAGGTCCTGAACTTCGGCCACATGTCCCCCGAGGACCTCTCGATGCCGATGTTCTCCGAGGACTGCAACGAGTACGACTTCGTCGCCCCGAAGTGGTTCCTCGCGGTCAACGACGCGGCGGCCCGCCTCGGCTGCGCGGTGCTCTTCCTCGACGAGTGGAACCGCGGCGACAAGCAGATCGTCAACGCGCTCTTCACCCTCACCGACGAGCGTCGCCTGCACAACTTCAAGCTGCACCCGAACGTCCTCGTGGTCGCCGCGATGAACCCCTCGGACGGGACGTACCTCGTCAACGAGGCCGAGCGCGACCACGCCATCCGCAAGCGCCTCTGCTTCACCTACGTGACGCCGGATCTCTTGGCGTTCCTCACGCACGCCAAGCACAAGGAATACGACGACGACGTCATCGAGTTCGTGCGCTCGGCGCCGAGCTTCTTCTACGACTACGGCGCACGCGATGCCGGCAAGGCCTTCCCGTGCCCGTCGAACTGGGAGAAGGTGTCGAACATCATGAAGAGCGCGAAGAAGCTCGGACGGGAGCCCACGAGTGCCGCGGTCCGCGCGCTCGTCACGGGGCAGGTCGGCTACACCGCCGCCGAGAAGTTCGTCGACTTCGTGGTCGACAAGAACACCCTCATCGCCACGAGCGAGATCCTCTACGACTACTCCACGACCGGCAGGGCTCGCATCGCGAAGCTGCTCGGCAAGACGCTGTCGGGAGACCGGCTGATCGACAACCCGGCTGCCAAGGGCATGCGGATCGACGTGCTCACCGCGCTCAGCGAGAGCCTCGCGATCACGCTGCTGAGCGACCGGCCCGAACCCGCAGAGATCGCCGAGTGCCTCGCGCAGTACTCGATGGACCTGCCGGAGGAGGTCTTCGTCTCGTTCTACTGCGAACACCTGCGCAAGCAGGTCGTCGCGAAGGAGCGGGAAGGCGCGCAGTACTCGAACCGCCTCAGCCAGGCCCTGGTGAAGTTCCCGGGCATGGCGGACAAGCTCCGCAACCTCAACGACCGTCACGCGGCTCTCGCGGAGGCGACGTCGTGAGGCGCTACTTCGCGCCGAGCTCGCTGAGCTGACGGACCCGTAGCGCACGGCGATCCGCGAGGAACACCGACACACTCGCGAGGCGGGCCAGCTGGACCCCCTTCGCGGTCTCTGGGTACGGGACATCCCGAACCTGGTGACCGCGAAGGTCGGTCCAGAGCTCCTGCACCTCGCGCTTTAGCTCCCGGGCCTCCTTCGTCAGCCGGCGATCGAGCGCGGGCTGCGCGAAAGCGAGCTCGTCCGGGGCGAGGACGAAGCCTTCCTCGAAGAGCTGCGTCGCCACGACCTCGCAGGGCTCCCGGTCGATGAGCAGGAAGTCGTCGTCGAAGAGCTCGAGGATCTTCCGCGCCTCGTCGACGCCCCAGGCGAGGTGCATCGCGAGCGTGTCGTCGAACCCGTCGACGTCGAGCACCTCGTTCGCGAAGGCCGCGCACGTCTTGTCGAAGATGAGCCCGTCGTAGAAGAACCGGCCGTGCACGATCAGGCCGCGGCCGGCCATGAGCTGCTGGCGGTTACCGACGGAGACGTCGATGCCCCGGTGGTGGAGCTCCTTCCAGATCGTCTCGGGCTCCCAGAGGAGCCAGCCCTCGCCGAGCTCCTTCGAGGCGGCGAGGCAGACGGCGGAGGCGACGGTTTCGTCGCGGTCGAGCGCTGAGGACATAGGCGCAGAGTACGACGCGGGGCTGGGGCAGTCACGGCCTACGCCGCGAACTGCCTCTTCAGCACCAGCTTGATGTCCATCGGCAGGGTCTCGTAGGCCTGCGTGAACGTCGCGACGTCGCCTTTCTCGGCGAGGTCCGCCATCTCGGGCGCGTCGACCTGCTCCCACACATCGCGGGGGAGCTGCATGAGCGCCGCGATCCCGCCGTCGTTCGCCACCTTCTCGCCGGCGTTGAACACGGTCTTCATCGGGTCGAAGAGCTTCTTGCCGTAGTGGCCCTCGAGCCCCGCCACCGCGTCGATGTCCTCGATGCGCGCGGCGAGCTTGAGCAGCGTCTCGCGGTCGTTGATCACCGGCGGCATCCCCCGGAGACCTGCGTCGAGCGCGTCGTAGGCCGCCTGGCACTCGGCGACCTTCGTCGTCGCGGCGCGGGCTCCGATCCGGTCACGGAGCAGTTGCGTGTTGCAGGCGTTCAGCGCCGCGTAGGCGCCGACGTCCGGGTGCAGGGGCATCCCGAGCTCCGCGGCGGCGTGGGCGACCTTGGCGAAGGCGAGGACGCGGTCGGCGAGAGGCAACGTGGCACCGTCCCGGAGCAGCACGTGCTCGGCGACCTTCACCTGCTCGGCGTCGCCGAGGGGGAGGCGCTCCATCTCGGGGAGGGCGTACCGCACGGGCGCCGCGGCGACCTTCGTCGAGGGCGCCGTCGAAACGAAGAGGGCCGGATCGATACCGTAGGCTTCGACGGCGTCGTTGAGCGCCTCGTCGACGAACTTCGGCACCGCTCCTGCGTACTTCGAGCGGTACACGACGCTCGCGATCGTGTCCTCCCGCGTGTGGATCGGGAACCGCCGCTCTCCGTCCCAGGCGAACGCGCGATCGGGCAGCGCCGCGGCGAGCTCGGGGTCGAACGAAGCGGTCTTCACGGCCTCGAGAGCCTGAGGCCGGTCCTCGAGGGCTGCGTAGAGGCGGATGAGCGTCGGATCGCCGTGGTACTGGTCGCAGATGTCGGACATGCGATAATCTAGGCCGAACGCCCTTGCCGAGGCAAGCGCTCAACGAGGTAGCCCGTGCCGATCTCCCCGCCTTCGCAGTCGTCATTCCTCCACCGCATCGCGGCTGCGCGCCCGCCGCGTGACGAAGACACCGGCATGTCGAAGGCGCGGATGGGCGCGATCGGGGTGGCAGCGGCCTCGCCTTTCTTGGGGCTTCTCGGCGAACGGCCGATCATCAACGACCCTCTGAAAGGTGCGAAGGGCCAGGACTTCGCCACCATCGAGGACCTCCAGCAGCACGCGCAGCTTGGCGACGTCCTCCTCATGGGGAAGGATAAGGGGAGCAAGTTCAAGACCTACATCACCCCGTCGGGCGGCTCGGAGTTCTACCACGCGCAGCCTGTGACCAGCGTACGAAACGGCATCGGACGGACGCTGTCTGCTGGCGATCTTCACGAGAGCGTGGACGAGGCAGGCGTACCGCTCAATCGTGACACGTGGGGAGACTGGGATTTCACTATCAAGGACTACGTCGACAGCTCGGAGACAGGCTACAAGGACGTCGCACTGCTGCGCCCGAAGCAGCCGCTCACCGAGGAGCAGCTGGCGGTGCTTCGGCGCGAGCACGGGGACCGCGTACTGCGCGAGTACGATTCCAACAAGGCCCTGTCGACGTTCTTTCGGAACACGTTCGTGCCAAAGTGGGACTGGCTGAACAAGAACCGTCCGGAGACCATCTGCGAAGGAAACGTGTGCTCCACGATGCCTGCACAAGCCTACTACGAGGCCACAGGGCGCTCGATCATCCCAGGCAAGCGCGCGCAAGACGTGTTCCCGACAGACTTCATGCGCACGAACGAGTTCGAGCTCGTAGGCAGCCATATCTCCCCCGAGACGCGCGCCGCTCACTCGAAACTGTCCCGTAAGATGGCGCCGTGGCTCTTGCGCGGAGGGCTTGGAGCAGGACTTGCAGGTGCCACCTACGGAGTCACTGAGAGCCCGGAGACTGCCGCGGGCATTCTCGGGGCCGCTGCGGCTGAGAACGAGCTGTACAAGCTGACGTTCAACAACAAGGTACCCTGGATCAACAGCACCACGGTACCCACGTACTGGGGTCTCGGAGATACGATTGCGAGCGGAGGCTTGTCGACGCCAGAGGGGCGCTCGCTCGTGGGCAAAGTACTTACCCGGCGTGTCCCGGTCGCGCTCGCTGGAGGCGCGCTGGCGTATGGAGGGGCCCGCGCTGCGCATGCCGGAGTTGACCGGCTCAAGGAACGCCTCGAAGCGCGCTCCAAATAAGCAGAGCTTCCGCGGTAGAAGATCCGCGGAGGACCATGCAAGAGATTACGATCGATCTGACGAAGGACCCGGAAGACCGCTGGAAGCACACCGATCCCAGCCACATAAAAGAGCTCGCAGACGCTGCTGAAGCGGAGCTTCACGCTATCTACCCCGTGTGGCTGCTTCGCCTCGCGGAGAAGTGCATCCACGCACTCACGGCCTACACGCCGACGCAGCACGTACGAGAGATCGAGGGACTGGCCGCACATGCAGGGATCACCCCCGAACGTCTGCTGCTCCTGAATCTCAGCTACGACATCACCGCGAGTGGTTGCTCCTTACCGGGGATGCTGGGGTGCACCGGCGCGCTGCACCGAGACCGCCGCGGGGCTCTGCGACTGTCCCGTGCGATGGACTGGGCCTTTCCGGAAGCCATCCGGGACTACTCGATGCTCGTCCGTTTTCAGGGCCCGGGCGTCTCTGTGCTCACCGTCGGGTTCCCTGGGTGCATAGGCGCTCTCACAGGAGTGAACGCCCACGGGGTCGCCGTCGCGCTGAACCAGGCCTTCGTACTGCAGATGCCGAACTGGGCGCCGTCCGTCCCGTGGCTCGTCCGAGAAACGCTGATCCAGGCGTCGTCTTACGAAAGCGCGCTGAAACAGATCACTACATCGCGCGCGATGAGCTCTGGTTTCTACCTCGTGACGGATGGAACTGCAGGAGCGCTCATCGAAAGCACCGGGCTCATCGACAAGCTCTACCACTGCGAGGAGCTGCTCACCGTCGCGAACCACTTCCGCACTGACAAAGAACCCGTGGTGCGTGAGTGGGGAGATTCCCACGAGCGTCACGCGACGCTACACAGCGCTCTTGAACGCGGGTTGCCCGCAAAGAGAGCTCTGCGCCTCAAGCCCGTCGAACACGGGTACACCGCACACCAGATCGTGCTCGATCCGCGCAAGCGGAAGATCGAAGTGCGATGCCCGAACAGCCAGGAACCAAGATGGGAGACGTTCTATGTCGCAAGCTGATGTGAGGATCCGAATCGAGGACGCTCTCGCGTACCTCTGCCGCGCCAACGTGGCGAACTTCTACGCGCTCACGGTGAACAGCCTCGAGCGCGTCTACACGAAGGCCGTGCCCACCATGGGTGTGAGCGTGAAGGACGCGAAGTACGTGCTCTACGTGAACCCCGAGTTCACACAGGAGCTCTCGTTCAAGCACGTCCTCATGGTGCTCGAGCACGAGATGCTGCATCTCGTGCTCAACCACATCCCGCGCATGCTCGACGCGCGCAGGGCGATCGAAGGAGAGCGCATCCAGCACTACTTCTTCCTCTCCGACATGATCTGCGCGGACCTCGCGGTGAACTCGCTCGCACTCGAGAACCATCCGAAGCAGCTCTTCGTGGACGCCGACGCCGTCCTGCCCGAGTACTACGATCTGCCCCGAGGACAGAGCTACGAGTGGTACCTCAGCAAGATGATCCCCCTGCTCGAGGAGATCATCCCGGACCCGCAGCGGCTCATCAAGGAGACCGTCGATGCGATCCAGGAGAAGATCGACGCGGCAGGCGGCATGCCTCCCGATTCGATCCTCGGCGAGGTCTACGCGAGCGTGAACAAGGTGCTCGGGGTGCCCACCACGCTCGAAGAGGCGCTGCTCTCCGCGGAGATCTCCGAGGAGACGCTCCCCGACGGGACGAAGCGCAAGGTGTTTCGAATCCCCGACCACATCCTCGAGGGCATGCTGCCCGAAGAACGGAAGAAGTACGACGACCTCGTCGAGCAGGTCGCTCAGCAGATCGCCGAGCACGAAGCGGAGATCGCCGCGCACGAGGCGGAGATCGCCGCTGCGAACGCGGCGGCGTACCTCGAGAGCGACGCGTGAACCCGTACCCCTCACTGAACCCAGGAAAGGATCGCCACATGCCCGACAACATGATCACGGAGCACGCCCTCGAGGGCGTCGAGGTGTCGCGTGAAGAACGCGAGCAGACCACGATGGACATGCTCGCCCGCGCGCAGCAGAGGCGCGCTGAAGAACGTGCGAAGCCGACCAACTACGGCGTACCCTTCGACCTGCTCACGCCGAAGCAGCGCATGACTCTGCGCGCGAAGCACGACATCTCGCGCTCGATCTACGAGCACCTGATGAAGTACCTGCAGCCGGGCAGTGGTGACCCCGCAGTCGGGAGCCATCTCGAGGCGCACGGCAAGGCGGTCGTGGGGCGTACGCTCCGCGACATGCCGGCGCCCGGGCGTGGCACGATCCCCGCGAACGTCCTCGAGGTGATCAACTCGTTCCTCCGGCCGGCCACGGTCTCCTGGCGCGAGCTCCTGCGCGCCTTCGTGACGCGCACGATCAAGAGCAAGCCGCAGCGCGGGATGCGGCGGATCTCGAAGGCGCGCGCGGCGCTCCGGCTGCGCTTCGCCAAGCAGCTCGCAGCGCTCAAGCGCATGCCGCTCTTCCCGGGCACCGAGCGCGACAACACCTACCGGATCGTGTACGTGCTCGACACGTCGGGCTCGATGGGCGTCGCCGACCTGCAGGCGGGACTCTCGGAGCTCCAGCACATCCAGAAGGTGTCGGACGGCATCGAGATCACGGTGCTCTACGTCGACGCGGGCGTCGGCAAGTCCTACAAGATCGGCACCTACGACGAGATCGACTACGCCCTCACGGGGCGGGGCGGCACCGACTTCGAGGTCGCCTTCCAGTACATCAAGGAGCGAGGGCTCAAGCCCGACGTCGTGATCTACGCGACGGACGGCTACGCGCCCGCGCCGACCACGCGGCTCGGATGCCCCACCATCTGGCTGCTCACCCCGCACGGCGCGTCCGTGATGGAGGGCGTGCCGGGACACATCACGCTGCAGATGCGCGACTACCAGCTCGGCGAGGTTCCGTGAGTCCGCGCGCCGGGGGGCACTACGCCCCCCAGCGCGTGCGGCTGCGCAGATCGCACGAGTGGGGACTTCCATTCCGCACGTTCTACCTCGTCGACACACGCGATCTGCCGAACGTGTTCCGCATGTTCGGCCCAGCGTACAGTGGTCTTCTGACCACTGCGTTTCGCAGAGAGCTGCGCGACAAGCGGATCGAGTACGTCGGAGGCAAGCCCGGCCCTTCGTACTGGCGCGGCGAAGGCGTACCGTTTTCACACGGGCTAGTCGTCGTACCCCTGCGTTTTTTGCGTCGAGACAAGGGCGCGATCTGCGGGCTCTTCTCCTCGCGATTTCATCAGGGGAAGGGCAAAACGGACGAGCAGATCGGAGGGTTCATCGACGCGAAATCGTCGGTTCTCCATGTCGGACCGCGGGGAGAGGACATCCGTCCCCTCTGTGCGTTCTGCTCGAACCAGCTCGGACGACTCATGAACACGTGCACGCCGGGAGGCCCCGTGTGTGCCCCGAACCTGGTGGTGCCCATTGATTCACTCCTCGGCCGCGCGAATCGACGCACTCGAACGCCCTGACATCGACCCCACGCTCGAGTACCTGCAGCCCGTCGACGCGACCACCCTCGCGAGCGCCCTCGGGATGACGGAGCAAGGGCTGTGGGGGCTCGTTCACACGGTCCACAAGCAGTACCACTGCGTGGACATCCCGAAGAAGTCCGGCGGCACGCGCCGACTTCACCTGCCAACGCCCGGGCTCGCATGGGCTCAGACACGCATCCTCGATGCGTTCCTGAACCGCGTTCACTACCCCGAGCACGTCACGGCCTACGTGCGCGGCCGGTCGACGCTCGACGCAGCGCAGAAGCACGCAGGGCATCCGATCTTGATCGTCGTCGACCTGAAGGACTTCTTCTTGTCGACGCCGAGGCTCTGGGTGCGCACTGCGATCGAGACCGAGCTCAAGCAGACGCACCGCGTGGCGTCGCTTCTCGCGACGCTCACGACGGCGCCCACGGAGCCGGGGGTGCGCGGCCGCTTCATCGTGCCTCAGGGGGCGGCCACCTCGGGAGCGGTCGCGAACCTCGTGGCGATGGGGCGGCTCGACCCGCAGATGCTCGAGATCGCAGCGCGGCACGATCTCGTCTACTCGAGGTACGCGGACGACCTCGCGTTCAGCGTGAAGACCGAGATCGGACACGCCGCGACCGGCGAGCTCGTTCGGGAGATCCTCCAAGGCGTCCGCGCCTCGGGGTATCTGCCGAACTACGACAAGGTGCGCGTGCAACGCACAAACACCCAGCAGCGCCTACTGGGGTTGTGTGTCAACGCCCACCCCAACCTACCATGTCGTACTTACCGTACGGTACGTGCCCTGGCGCACAGCGTCAGGGTGCGGGGCGCGGACTACACCGCAGCCAGGTACGGCTACGCGTCTGCGGAAGCACTGGAGGCGTACCTGAGAGGTATGGCAGCGTACACACACCATGTCGCACCTGGGAAGGTCCGAGGCGTTGTTCCGTGAGTGGAAAGAATCGGGCACTGCACCTCTCCGCAATGCCCGATTCCCGCTCCAGGACGCCCTCTGCCGTCTTCAAACTCAGG
>ERZ724522.363-NODE-363-length-30242-cov-9.646537_pt1 | contig 30242 bp, 39 predicted proteins | sample MGYA00376055_ERZ724522 | MGnify/ENA primary metagenome ERZ724522 (study PRJEB28724, sample SAMN07190884) | wastewater metagenome | isolation source: effluent of sewage treatment plant in Hong Hong | place: Hong Kong | collected 2016-03-17 ...
TCAACACCGAAATCAACGAGTGGGTTACAAAGTCTCAGAGCGCAGTCAAAGCAGTCGTCGATGCCGGTGGCACCAACTCCTTCATGCTCGACTTCGACGATGGTACGTCGCTGACCACGCTCGGCTACGACAAGAGTTCCAAGGGCAACAACTGGACGCTGAACAACTTCAGCCTGACAGCAGGTACTAGTTACGACTGGATGCTGGACGTGCCGGGGAATTCGTTTGCGACGTTGAATCCGCTGGACAAGAACACTTCTGCTGTTATTGCTAATGCCAATCTGAACATTACGGTTTCTGGCGCTAGAACTTCGCTCGGTGTTTCATCAGGTTCTTACTACTTTGAGTGTTACATCGTCGCTATCGGCACAACAACGAATGCCCATATTGCAATTGCTGATGCTTATGCAGCCCAAAACCTGTCTAGTGGGTCGTTCTATTTCTACCGAGATGATGGTGTTAGGTCGGGCGGTGCTGCGGTAGCAAGTTATACAACGGGCGACACGATTGGTGTCGCATTCAGCCCATCAGCAGGTACGATTGATTTCTACAAGAACAACGCATTGCAATTCAGTCTAACTGGCGTGGGGTTTTCTACGCCTTGGTTCCCATTGGTATTACCACGCTCGACCTCTGGTGAGATTGCATTCAATGCAGGCCAACGCCCCTTCACCTACACCCCGCCTTCTGGCTACAAAGCCCTCTGCCAGCGCAATATGCCTGACCCGGCGATTCTGAATCCGGAGAAGCATTTTGATGTAAAGCTACGCACCGGCACGGGCGGCGCAGTATCCATCAGCGGAATCACATTTCCCCCGGAGCTTATTTGGACGAAGTGTCGAAACAATACATGGCACAACACCCTATCAGACATCGTTAGGGGAACGACAAAGTTCTTGGAATCCTCGACCACGGACGCCGAGGGAACAGACGCGCAGGCTGTTACTGCGTTCAACTCAGATGGATATTCTCTCGGAAGTTTTGACCAAGTGAATCGAAGTCTAGGGTCTGAAACATACGTCGATTGGCTCTGGAAAGCCGGTGGCGCACCTGTAACCAACAACGCAGGTTCGATCAGTTCGCAGGTAAGTGCAAACGTCGATGCGGGGTTCTCGATTGTTACCTATACCGGCACTGGTGCGAATGCGACGGTGGGGCATGGGCTTGGACGAAATCCGGCGTTCATTATTATCAAGTCAAGAAGTGCAGTAACGCAATGGGGCATCTATTTTGCCGATCCTACGCGATACCTGCTTCTTTCAACTACGGGAGCGGCGGTTACGGATTCCACGTTTTGGAATAACACCGCCCCCGGCACATCTGTATTTACTCTCGGGTCTGCATCTACTGTTAACTACAGTGCAGTGACCTACGTAGCCTACTGCTTCGCCGAAATCCCCGGATTCAGCAAGATTTTCAGCTACACAGGAAACGGTAGCGCTGACGGGCCGTTCGTGCATTGCGGGTTCAAGCCGAAGTTCATTCTGTACAAGCGCAGCGACAATGCGGCCAACTGGGTTATCTGGGATGCCATTCGTAGTCCAGAAAACGTAGTGAATGACTACCTGCTCCCGAACTCCTCTGGAGCAGAAGCAACTCTGGACACGCTCGACATTGTGTCAAACGGATTCAAGCTGCGAACGACAAACGCTGACAACAACGGCGGGACAGTCGTCGGCATCGCCTTCGCAGACGTACCTGGCAAATACGCACTGGCAAGATGATATAAGACAAATCCGTTCAAGAGATCAGAGATAAATAGATAGATACGAATAAACTCAGGAGCACTAAATGAGTGTTAAAATTACAGCAAGTGTCGGAGATGTAGGCACCATTTCTGTTAGTGGTACAGATGTTGTATCGCTGACAACAACCGGTATGTCTGCTGCAGCCGGAAAGACAGTGACTGCCAATGCTTTGGTATCAGGAACTGTTGAGCAGAGCATCGGAGCTGCCCTAGGATTCAGGAACAAGATCATCGGTGGTGACTTTACAACCAATCCATGGCAACGTGGTACAAGTTTTACTGGACCTACCGGGGCATATACTTCCGACAGATTTTATTGTGGTAACTCAACCACTGGTGTTGTTAATGTTCTAAAGACAGCTGATGCTCCGACGGCAGCTCAAGCTGGTGTCTTTACTCAGCATTGCATGCATGTTGATACCACAACAGCAGCTGGATCTATTTCTGGTGCCAACACATGTGGCATCAGTCAACCTATTGAAGGATTGAATATTGCTTGTTGCGGATTCGGCCAAGCTGGAATAAGATATGTAACACTATCATTCTGGCACAAGCACACAAAAACCGGAACATATTGTGTTTCATTCCGTAACTCAGCTATTAATCGGTCATATGTCGCTGAGTACGTACAAGATGTAACAAATACATGGGAGAAGGCCGTTATCACGATTCCTGTTGATACAGCTGGGACCTGGTTATATGACAATGGCATCGGATTGAATATTCGATTTGCAATTGCCGATGGTTCGACTTATCACACATCACCAAACTCATGGTCTGCAGGAAACTATGTAGCTACAGCCAACCAGGTTAATGCTCTCGATAATACAGCAAATGATTTCAAACTTGCACTGATTCAGCTTGAAGCAGGATCTGTTGCAACACCATTTGAGACCAGATCTGTTGGTCAGGAACTTGCATTGTGTCAGCGGTATTACTACAGGATTACACCAGGCGCCGTTTCGATGAATCTTTGTTCATCATGTTATGCAGCCACTACTACCAGTGCCGGAGCTATCGGCCATTTTCCAACATCAATGAGAATTGCTCCAACCGCCCTTGAACAGTCTGGAACGGCAAATCATTATCAAATTTCTTCTGGTGTTTGGGGTAATATTTCGTGTAGTGCTGTACCAACATATGGAAGTGTAACTACAGTAAATAACTGGTTTGTAAATATAACTGTTGCATCTGGATTAACTGCCGGCCAAGCAGGCTATTTCCGCACTGACTCGACTAATGGTGCAGCTGCATACCTAGGATGGAGTGCCGAGCTATGATGTATAAATTCCTAACAGAAACAACACTGGCAAAGATTGATGATGACGGCAAGTCACGCATGTCCTGCACGACCGACAATTCAGAATACCAGCAGTGGCTCGCAGAGGGCAACACGCCGATCCCAGCAGAGGTCCAATCCCGCTGGCCAGCAATCCAACAGATCAGAGATGAGCTGATCGACAACGGCGGATGTCAAGTCGGTCAGTACTGGTTCCACTCTGATCCTAAGTCAAAGCAACAGCAGATGGCACTCACCATGCTAGGAGCAAACATTCCAGCTGGTCTCAAATGGAAGTCCATGACAGGTGTTATGGTTGACATGACTCCTGCCCTGGCCCAGCAGATTTTCATCGCTCAGATTACCAGAGAATCCCAGATATTTGCCAATGCAGAGATTATCAAGAACGATCCAGATATGGATATCCATGCCGGCTGGCCAGAAAGGTTTGTTAAATGACAACAAAAGTCACCAATGATGTATTAGGTCCGGGCGCGGTTACATCATCTCACTTAGCATCAGGTGCAGTTACTGCTGGGTCGCTATCGGCAGGAATGATTAATAACACTCACCTGAATACAACAGCGATAACAGCTCAATCTGAAGATACTACACCTGCATCTAATGATTACATCTTAACATATGATACATCTGCTGGAATGTTTAAGAAGGTTCAGTTATCATATATTGTTGATACATCAACATTGGTGCTTAAAGCTGGTAGCACAATGACCGGAAAGTTAACCGCCACCACAAATGCTTCTGATTATGCTATTGATGGTAAATCAAATACAGCGGCATATGGTGGTGTTATTGGTCGTACAGCAGATGGTACTAAATATGGAATTCTCGGATACAATAACACATATGCAGTACATGGCACTGGGGATATATATTCTACAGCCAACGTGACAGCATATTCTGATATTCGTGTTAAAACAAATATTGTCAAAATTGATCACGCTTTGGATAAAGTAAATATGATTAGTGGTTACACATATGATCGTACTGATTGCAATCTTAGACAGACTGGTGTTATTGCTCAAGAGATTCTTGAAGTCTTGCCAGAAGCTGTTACTCAAGATCCAGAAACAGGACATTATGCTGTTGCATATGGAAACCTGGTTGGATTATTGATTGAGGCTATCAAGGAGCTCAACACAAAGATTAAGAAGCTGGAGGATTATAATGGGTTTAAATGAAACAAAAGCAGCTATCATCAAACAACTACGATCTAATAATTCGGTAACTGAAGCAGAGATGATCTTCATTGAGAATGAATTACTTACATTTGCAGCTTTTATTGACGGCGCCCGTATAAAACAGGAAGATAATAAACTGACGGAAATGCGCAGGCAACTGCAGGCCAAGGATGAGCAGCTCGCTGCCGGTCATAATGCCGCAGGCCATACAGCATTGAAAAATCTGCGCTCCGAGTTGGTCTCATTGATCAACCACATTTCTACTATGAATGACCCTAACGAGTCTGCCACGGTGGCCGGGGTAACACGCGTGATTCAGATCATCGATAAGAAGGTGCCGGCATGACGCTACCAGCTTCTGGCACAATTTCGTTGGCCAACGTCAATACTGAAGTCGGCGCGTCAGCTGGCACAACGCGCGCACTAAGCTGGGTGCAGTCGAACACATACTACGCCTACACGAACCTGAATGCGCTGCATGGACTGATGTGGTTCACCGCGGTGTCGTCTCAGAATAGTGTGAACCGCACTGCTGGCTCAACTACGACGAATTGCACATCAAACTGCACTTCGTATGATGCGAATTGTCACGCCTGCACTACATGTGAATGTGGTCCTGTTGCTTGGACAGCACCAAACTATGCTGTTCCAAACCAATCCGTAAATTGCAATCAGTGCGGCTATTCGCATGGCACCTACCTACAGGGCAATTGCAATTGCAATTGCAATTGCGCAAATTGTGTGTGCTCGTCTAATAATTGCAATTGCGATTGTGGATGCTCATGTTTCCCTGCCGGTACCCGCGTCATGTTGTCTAGCGGCATCGAGATCCCGATCGAACAATTGACAGTCGGCATGCAACTGCTCGGCGGCAATGGCAGTGTCAATACGATCGTCGGCATGGCCTACCCGGTGTTGGCACACCGAGGTCTGATGTCGATGGCAGACGGCTCACTGCTGTGGTCGGACGAGCACCCGCTGTTTGTTCGCCGGGAAGCAGGACAAGGTTGGTGGGTTGCAAACTATGAGAACTGGCTAGCTGAGGTTGCCGGCGGCAAGATCGCCGGCCTCACCGACAATTCTTCGATCTACCAGTGGCAGGGCGGTGGTGAGGAATTCGCCACACTCTACGGATGGCGCCGCCAGTTGCCGGTCCGCGTCTTCGGCGGGCTGGCCCGCCCGGATCTGCAGCTCTACTTTGTGCAGGTCGACGGCGACCGCACATTCTTTGCCAATGGCTATCGCGTCGCCGGCGGCGCCGGCGACTTTACATTCCCCTGCAATCCACAGGCACAGATCACATGCTGATCAAGATCATCGGAGAGCACATCGAAACTGGAGAGCAGCGCCGGTTTTACATGGACAATCAGACTGGCCGCATTGCTGATGACGTGTTTGAGCCGTCTGCCGCGACATCGCGGAAGAGTATTTCAGACAATCGTAAGGTCGGTCCATTCAAGCGTATCAAGATTCAACTCGGCCTGTCGTGCAACTATGAGTGCAGCTACTGCTCGCAGCGTTTCGTCGAGCGGCCGCCCGAAACGTCGAAGAAGGACATCGACGACTTCATGTCGATGTTCGACGCGCTGCCGAAGGTCGATGGTGCTTTTCGCGTCGAGTTTTGGGGTGGCGAGCCACTGGTCTATTGGAAGACACTTAAACCGCTGGCAGAGCGTATTCGAGGTCAGTACCCACAAGCGACATTCTCGATGATCAGCAACGGTTCTCTGCTGACACATGAAATTGTCGATTGGCTCGACTTCATGGGATTCGGCGTGTCGATTTCGCACGATGGACCTGGCCAGTCGGTGCGCGGCCCTGATCCGTTTGTCGAGAATATCGAGGTTTTCCGCTACCTGTTGCAGAAGCTGACATCGCAGCGCGTCGGGTTCAGCTCGATGTTGAACCGGCAGAACCAGTCGCGTAAGGCGATTGTTGAGTATTACGAAGCTCTGTTCCCTGGCGAGCAGATTATGCACAATGAAATGGATCTGATCGACGCTCACGACGAGGGAGGGCTGGATTCGATCGACTTCGCCCTGACCGAGCATTTCCAGATCCGCCGTGATATGTGGGCAGAGGCCCGTTTCAATCCGCAGATTCTTGATCGCTGCAGCGGGCAACGCGGTAAGATCTCGGCGCTTGTACTGAAGAACGGTTCGGAGTCTCGCGAATTACCGGATGAATGGTTGGAAAGTGGTGCCAATATGAAGTGTGGTATGGACGTAGATGGAAACATTGCGCTCGATCTGCGCGGTAACGTGATGACATGTCAGAACACCTCGGCCGTGGCGGTTTCCGATAACGGCAAGTCGCACAAGATCGGCCATGCGACTGACCTGCTCGGTATCCGCATGGAAACATCGATGCACTGGACGGAGCGGCCGCATTGTGCCGGGTGTCCGGTGCTGTCGATGTGCAAGGGGTCATGTATGTTCCTCGATGGTGACAACTGGCACAAGAGCTGCGACGCTCAATTCTCGAACAATGTTGCTCTGTTCGCTCTGGCATTCGAGAAGGTCACAGGTTTCGTGCCAGTTGCCTTCGATGTCGAGCATCTACCAAAGCATCGACAGGATATTTGGGGATCGCGGTTCGACTGGTCTCACGAGCAGGAAAAACCTAAACACAAGATGATCCGGATTAAGGAGGTGTAATGGAACGCACAACCATAACGAATAGCAGCGACAAATGGCTTCGCGTTGTGCAACCAAACAGAGGGTGCCGACCTCAAACACCTGATGCCTTATGTAATTCTGCAACGGCGAATACACATACATATATCCCACCTGGCGGCTCGCTTGAAGTGATCGCCCCATTTAGAACAGAGGAAGTTATCGATGATTAAGCGCATCTTCGTCAATCAATACCACATCCGGGCAAACGATGCGGCCGGTAATACGGCGCTTCCTGTGATCGCCGTCTATACGGGTGATGAAACAATCCTTGGCCATGAGATAGAGATACAGGGGCCGAGTGCTGTCGTTTATCAACCGCTGAATCCATTGCCGTGTGGTGCTCATGTATGGGTAGAAGTAGGACACGATACGCCGATCGTCCTGAATGGCCGCGTGATCTTGTAATAAACTGTTGTATACAACAAATAATGAAACAGATTCCACAAATTGGTCTTGGTATGTTTGGATATCAAAATGTTAAAAGTGATATTGAATTACTTGATCAAGCACTTGATATGGGTTATGCGCTTTTTGATACAGCGGAAATGTATATCGGATCAGAAGATGCATTAGGAACTGCACTCAGAAATCATAATATAAAACCATATATCATTTCAAAAATTAATCAAGAGAATACTAATTCCGAATCCGATATTATTGAACATTGCTTATCTAGTAGGAAAAAACTTAATATTGATATGATAGATTCATATTTGCTTCACGGTATTAATCATAATCTATCAGATAACCAGCTATTAAGTATCATTAAAACACTTAATATACTACAAGAGGGTGGTGTTATTGGTAGTTATGGATATACTACAATATCACCAATAATGTTAAAACGAATGAAATATTTAGAACAGGTGTTTGATAAAAATATGTCTACTGTTTATCAAGCCAGACATTCTATATGCCGTAGGGTTGAAGAAGAAACGCTATTTATTGCAAAAGATTTTGGTATGCACTTGATTAGTGCATCACCACTCGGTGGTACACCAAACGGTCTTTTAAATGTCCGTAATCATTTTAATTCATTTGCAAAGAGAATAGTATCATTAACCGAACAGCTTTCTTGTTCTTCACAACAGATTGCATTATGTTGGCTTCGGAGTATAGGATCTATTTCAATACCTAGAGCAAAAAATGCTAAACACCTAAAGGATAATATTGATAGTTTACAGTTAATGATGACTCAAGATCAATTAAATTTTGTTCAACAGGCAGCCAGATGAAATACATTGACGTCAGAAATCAGATCAAGTCAGGTGACATCCTAGCATGGTCTCATGGGGGATGGTCCAGTTGGTATGACATCCAGGTGTCCATTGTCCGCATGTTCACTCAATCCGAGTACTCCCATGTAGGTATTGCCTGGGTTATTGGCGGCCGCGTGTTCATCATCGAGGCAGTCGGATCTGGTGTCAGAATATTCCCGCTCTCAAGGGAGATCCCATTCTATTGGATTCCTCAGGGGGAAGCAGATTATTGGAACGATGCAGTGGAAGAGCACATGCTGTCACGCATAGGGGATAAATATTCAAAATGGGATGCGATTCTTGCATTCTTCGGCAAATTGAATATCGGATCAAACAACAGCTGGCAATGTGCAGAGCTGACAATTGATTATATGAAATTCGTCGGAATGCTAGTGATCGACATAGACGCCACACCATCCGCTGTTGTCAATTATTTGTTGGATAGCGGATACAACATACACAAGGTAATATGATCAAATTTGGTTTGCTGTTTGCTGTATTCGTTTCAACACAGGTATTCGCTGGATCATTAACGGATAGCAGAGTCTGCGGAGTTGAGAACATTAAGCGGTCTGAGGAAGGTGTAATCATTCGGAGTGCAAGTGTGCTCAGGAATTTCCAAAAGCTACATCCTTGTCCATCTACCGGAAAAATAACTGGGTCTTGCCCCGGCTGGGCAATTGATCATGTTATTCCGCTTGCTTGTGGTGGTTGTGACTCAATCGAGAACCTACAGTGGATGAAGAACACTATCAAGTCATGTGCAGGAACCGAATGTAAGGACAGATGGGAACGCAAGATATATTGTGAACCAATGACTTTAGTCAATTAAGGTGACAAGATGATTGAATGGATTAAACACAACTGGGCTCTAGTAACTACATTGTTGGCCGTTGGTACAGCATATGGTCAGCAGCAGGCTAAGATCCAAACATTAGAAGACGCCGTTAAGCAGAATGCAGTAGTTCAGCAGGAAATTAAGGATATCAAGATCCAATCTGCAGTGTATGATGAGCGGACTAAGTCTATTATTGAATCACAGCAAAGACAGGAACGCATGATTGAGATGATGTTGATTAATCAAGAGCGATATATGACAAAAGAAAAGAGTAAATAAAAGGGTTTGTTTAGATTCTCCTTATAGTCTTCCTAAAACAAAGAATACTGGATTTTCATTAAACGGTTGTAACTCCGGTTCTTATTTTATCAATACTACAGAAATAAAAACACTACTAGCAGAACCTGTCTGGACTTATACTTGCTGGGCAAAGATTGGTGTTTATAATAGGAGTCAGCAAATCAGATTACCTTATATCGCAGGATTGGTTTCTTCTCGTGGTCTAAAAGTTTCTGTTGAAGGGTCTAATGCTTATATCACACTAAATACAACCGGTTCTGATTTGTATGGCAGCTATACAAGTATTGAGCAGTTAACAGGAAACTGGATATTATTCGGAGTCGAAGTTAATTGGACTACAAAAACATATAAACTTTATCTGAACGGTTCTTATGTAAAGACAGAAACACAATCCGGTCTTTCTGGATCTGCACCTGATATATCATCAGATGCGACAATTACATTTTTACGTTCAGGTGGTGTCGCAAGACAAGGATTACTAAAAGATTTTAGGTTTTATACACGCGAATTAACAACAACAGAGCATAGAAATGCCTTTTTAAAACAAAGAATTACCGATGGATTAAAAATAGAATATACATTTCAAAATGATATTCCCGCAGGATATATTGTTGATTCGTCTGGAAATAATCTACACTCAGACTGGGTTGGGGTTTTATCTAGTGATTACAAAAAGGTTATATAAATAGAGTATAAGCTAAAAGGAGAATGCAATGGCTAGGACTTACCAAGTAATTGGTCCTAATGCAACAGAAGATACTAATGTCGCTGTAAATGAGATTACCAGGGATGCGCAATTAGTTGTACAACAAGAAACAATTATTGCACACCCAACCAACGATAATACATTACTTCCTAATGTTGACGGCTCTATCAACATTGGCAACTTCCCTGGAACACAAAACGTTGCCGGCACGGTTGAGTTAGGAGCATCATCTCTTGCTGCATTAGAGAATATCAACGTAACTGTTAGTAACACATCGACAGAAATAACCAATGACTCGGGTAACCCAATTCCGGTTAGTGGTACTGTTACTGCGAACACTGGGTTATCTCAACCTCTGACTGACGCTCAGCTCAGAGCAACTGCGGTTCCAGTTTCTGTTTCTTCTATACCGTCTCACAACGTAACAAACGCCGGAACATTTGCAGTTCAGGTAACATCTGCTCCGACAACCACAGTGACTGGTACCGTTGAATTAGGCTCCACTTCTTTATCAGCATTAGAGAATATCAACGTAACTGTATCAAATAGTGCCACCGAGATAACCAACGATGTGGGCAACCCAATTCCGGTTAGTGGTACTGTTACTGCGAACACCGGTCTTTTGCAACCATTAACCGATGCTCAATTAAGAGCTGTTGAATTATCTATCATCAACGCCCAGAGCGCTCCTTTGTTCATCAACGGCCGAGTCTCCAACGGTACAGGTATTCAGGGTAACCCGGTTCATGTTGCCGGTAGTGATGGTACTAACGTCAGGACATTATCCACAGATACGACGGGTAAGCTAAACGTCAATATTTCGTCTGTTGTCGAAGCTGAGATCAAGAATGATACCGGGAACCCAATCTCAGTCACTCCAACTACTACCCAATACCCAATATTTGGACTAACAGATGGTACATCTCAGCGTCAAATTCAGATAACAAACGGCGGAGCACAATATGTTATGGGAGCAACCACAATAGGTGGAGCAGCTCCAAATAGTGCAATGATCGTTGCAGGATCTGATGGATCGTTGGCAAGAGCAATAAAAACCGATACATCTGGAAATCAAGTTATTGTTGGTGCAGCTGATTCCGGTGCTGCAGTTTCTGGATCCCCAGTTAGAATTGCTGGTTCTGATGGTACTACAACAAGAGATATTAAGACAGACGCATCTGGTAATGTACAGGTGGCTATCACAGGAACACCTACCGTTTCTACAGGTGGCTTAACAGATGTTCAATTGAGAGCTAGTGCAGTTCCAGTTTCTGTTGCATCCAGTGCTCTTCCTACAGGTGCTTCTACTGAAACAACCCTGGCAGCTCTTAAGTCCACTGCGGATGCTATTCAAACCGCGGCTGCTGCAATCCAAGCAGCTGTAGAAGCACTAAACACAAAGACAACACAAGTAGATACAACAGGTAAGGCAACAGAAGCAACAGTTCAGGCAATAAATAATATGAACGAAAGCATGTTATATATGTTGAGCGGTATGCTTGACAAGATGCCAAGACTAACAAGAGAAGATAAACTTCAAGTTGTCTTGGTTAGTGATGGTGTATCCAACAACGAGCCTTCATCTGCTTATTATCCTATAAATACAGGGGCGGTCGGTGATTCAAGCAGCGGCAGACTTTTTTATAGAATGTTGGAACCGTGGAACTTTTCAGACGCTGGCATCGCCAGAATATATCAACAAATTCAGGTAAGTTAAAATGACTACAACAGTAAATCTCAGAAAACTTTTACACAGAAAAGCATGGGAGCTGGCCACACCGGCAACATCCTCAACCAACGCAGGATCTTTTATTGCCGGAGATAAAGCTGGAGTGATGCCGGCAAGAGATTGTTTTTACTATGTTAACGGTGTTTCTTCTGTTTTTAACTATAACGCAGATGAAGATTCGTGGCTTCAACTTCCAAACTCCGGTATTGCAGGGGCATATACAACCGGAGCATGTGGTGAATTTAGGGCTCTGGGTGCCCTTGGTGGCGCATTTGACCAAGCAATAACAGCTGGAACAACTACCACATTAACAACAAACAAGACAGTAACAAGAAATCTGAAAGATTGTGTTGTTAGGGTTATATCTGGAACTGGAGTTGGATATTCTGGTAAGGTTACATCGAATACAATCGGATCAAACTCAGTTCTAACAGTAACACCAGCAAACGGAGTTGCTTTTGATGCAACAACTGTTTTTAGAATTTGGTCTGGATCTCTATGGTTCTTTAATCCAGGAACATCTGCTGTTGGTTTTTCTGTCTATGATAGAGCAACAAACGCATGGACAGCAAAGTCGGTTACTAACCTACCAACTTCATGGGGTACCACAGGTCAGCTCATTTCGACTCCTTCCAGTGAGCAATCATTTGAAACAGGGACATCAACTGGATCAAATACAACCACAACATTAATTCAAACAACAAAGGCATGGGCGACAAACTGCTGGACTAACTATCAGGTCAGAGTTACCGGCGGAACAGGTATCGGGCAAATTAGATTAATCTCATCTAATACAGGAACTACGCTAACAGTTTCATCTGCATGGGCTGTTACACCAGACGCAACATCAACCTATTCCATCGAAGGTAACGATGATGTTTTTTACCTATTGGGTAATAATGCTGTTACACTGTATAAATATATTGTTTCTACTAATACTTGGTCGACAATAACCCCCGGCTCAGCCCGGACTGCTGCTTTAGGTGCAGGTGGTAGTGCGGACTGGGTAGCAGGAGTAAAGGACACAGACTGGGATGGTGGAAAAGGATTGACGTTAACTGGATCCTTTCCAAAACAAAATGGAAGATATATCTATTCATTTAGAGGTGCTGGTACATCTGCACTTGACATATATGATATTACAGGAAATACATGGGTTGCTGTTGCGTACGGCAATCAAAACGAAACGTTTACGACTGGAAGTAGCTCTGTTGACTATAATGGAAACATTTTCATTACAAAGGAAGGTACAGGAAGAGTCTTTAAATTTGATGTAGCTAAACACGAAATGTTACCTCTGGCTTGGAGCCCTTATCCTCAGTCCACAACAGTAGAAGGTGATAAAATGATAATTATCACATTTAAAGACGGTACTGATGAAATTCCGTTCTTATATATGCTACATCACTCAAGAACCGAATTTCTTCGAATGTTATTGATCTAATGCTTCTAACACTTTTTAACTATTTTAAGCGGGCTCTTCAAACAAATCCCGCTTATATTTTTTTGTTTAAGGTTGACTCATTCATAACAGCATTTAAAACCAAAACATTTGTTGTTATAAAAAAACAAAAGCCTTTTTTGATTATTCGAAAGATAAATACTAATAACACGGTTATAAAACCAAGAACATTCAACATATTAAAGAAGAACGGAAATTATGTCATTATCGGTAAAAGATCCAGCTGAAAAAGTTGTAATATCTTTCGATTTTTCTGCAATTACTTCTCCAATTAGTGGAGCTGTTCTTGTGATTAAAGAAAAAGGAACTGAAATTGATTTGTCTGGCACAATGTTCTCTGGTGTTTCTCAAACAACAGGCAATATTGTAAAACAAATGGTTCAGGGTGGAGAAAGCGGAAAGCAATATGATATTAGGTGTCAGGTTGATATTGCTGCTACAGGCGAAAGATTTGTAGCAAAAGATACGTTACCAGTAAAAACATTGTAAGTATAAATATTTAGATAGATTCTCAACAAGGAGTAATAATGGCTATTGCAGATGATTTCACAGTTGCAGCGAACGGCAACATCAGATATGTAGGAGCTGCACATGGTAATGCGTCTGCAGGATACTACTCAGTAATCCAATTCCACCGCTGGTTATCAGACCTGTCAGATAACGCGTCAGCTGCGATCTCGTCTGCCGGCTCCCTGGATTATCTAGACATTACTGACAAGACACCATCAGAAAGATCAACCGATAACATTATCACGCTGCTCAACGGTTTCAACATCGATCAGACAGCATCTGAGCACCTGTATGACGGTTCAATCATTCAGAACGGCGGTACAGACAGATGGGACGGTCTGGTAGTCATCGCGAACCAAGGTATGAAATATGACTTGGTTCAAAACGGCAAAGTGCTGACAAATGACTTCTGGAACTATCGAGTCAAGGGCACTCACACCGGTGCAGCAAACGCATCAGTCCTGACCGACTCAACCAAGACATGGACCACTAACCAGTGGGCAGGTTACTACATTCAGAACACCACTGACGGTTCATGGGGTGTGATTGCTTCCAACACAGGTACAACAATCACCCTAACTGCAGCTGGTCTTCAGGGTGGCACAGAGAACGACTTTGATGCATCAGATGCTTACCGGATCATTGCTGGTCTGAACGCAGATCCAGTATCCGGATATTCACATCGTTTCATGATTAAGGTTCGTTCTTCAGCAACCATGAGCAACCATGATAATGACGGAGCAACATTCACCAACGCAGATGGTACAACAACCGGTGATATTGACGGCCGCAAGCTGCTAGGGCAGACCCGTGTTTGGGGCAAGACATACGGTGAGTTCCGTATCGGTACCGGTACAGCTCAAGGTAACAACGTTATGGCGTTGACTTATGCAGACGACCTGAACAACACCACATTGAAGACATATGTTGGATCAAACAGTGGTTGGACTTCAATCACCAACATGACTGTTGGTTACAACGGCATGGACGTGGATAACAATACCACGAATGAATACTACTATTCAAAGTGGGATCTTCCTGCTCAGGTGGATCGCGGGTCTGGTCTGGTTGCAGCAAAGATCAACGACCTATATGAGAGAATCAAGTGGATCACAACATCAGGAACATCCCAGACATTATATGGTCTGAATGGTGCTCTGTTCCGTGGTATCACACATGAATTCCCATACACAGCAGAAACCGGTGGTTCAGCATGGACTCAAGGTGCTGCAATTACATGGGGTTCAGGCGCAACCGCTGGCACAGGCCAACTGATTGCAGTTAATGATGGTGGTACAACTGGTACAATGTGGATCCAGTACATCTCAGGTGTTGCTCCTGCTAATGCACTGACTCTGACACAGGCATCAACATCAAAGACATGCACAATCGGTACAATCACAGAACGCACTCTATCATATCCACACTGCGGTGCTTCAACCGGTTCAGCTTTGATCGGCGCATACGGATTCGGTGTTAATAACAGCGATCTAACAGCTGCCGATAAGGTTACCGATCTAACAGCAACCGTTATCACTCCACCAGACAACAGACAATTCTCTGTTACTGGTTTGAATACAAATGACTATGTGCTTGTCGGCCCAGAATCTGGTGGTACACTACAGACTAACCAATTCACGCTGCAAACCAGTCTGACAACCGATAATATTACCTCTGTTGTTATCAACACAGCAATTCCTTCAGATACACCATCAACAGGAACCATCCGTGTTGCAGATAACAATGGTAACTATCGCAGACTACACTTCAGCGGCAGATCAGGTTCAACATTCACCATTGATACAACCGATGGTAATGAGGACTTTGCTTCTGTTAATGCTACAGCAGGCAACAACGTGTTCATCAGCTACATTGATACAACCGGTGTAACCTCAGCATCATACACTGCGGTTTATTCAACAGCCCGCAGCTTGTTTGTACGTGTTAGATTCGGCGGAACATCAGGTGCCAGCTATACAGATTCAATCAAGACATTTGAATCGCCAGCTTCATTCCCTGGTTCATCTGCAGCGATCCGTACACCAGACGCATAATGGTTGACTATTATGTAATCTGCCACAAAGATTCTGGAACATATTACGGATTTACAACGAATAATCAAGTAATAGTTCCGGAAGATTGTGTTTTAGTTCCGTTTATGGAAGATGACTATCCTCGGTCCACGTGGTCTTGGGATAGCCATTCGAGAACATATGTCAAACCACAAGTTTCCATCTTGACAAAGCGAGAGTTTTTGGAGAGATTTACGCTACAAGGGCGGATTGGGATAAGAGCGATTGAACAGTCTGATCCTGTAGTTGGTGACTTCATGGCTATGTTAAATATCTCTCAGGAAGTGGATCTAAGTAATGATTTGGTAAAACAGGGATTGTTGTATCTGGTGAGTATAAATAAGTTATCAACTGAACGAGTACAAGAAATAATAGGGGTTATTTGATATGGCAGCGACATATACAGCGTGGGTAAAGAACGCAGTTTTTGCAGCAAACAAGTGCATGATTAGTGTATTCAATGGGTCTAGCTCTCCAGTTATTGTCAAGCCATATCGGATCTATGCATTCAATAATCAGTATGTAGCGGTATCTGGTGTTTTGACTAACCTCGAGGTTAGACTATTGACTTCCGCTTCCGGTGGCACAACAATCACCGCAGCACCACACGATACATCAAACACACTGAACGCAAACGTGACATGTGCTACTAACGCAACAGTAACACCTTCAACCTTGTTTAGACGTGTTCTATGGTCTACAGACGAACCGGCTGCCAACGCGACGATGACGGTGGATGAATTCCAGTGTCTATTGCCGTTTTGCAATATTTGGTCAATGGGGTATGGCGATGCTAACGTGGAACCTATTGTTTTGAATCCAAACGAGGGAGTAGGTTTAATCAATACCGGCGCGGTCGTTGGGCAGGGTGACTTTGCAATAGAATTTACGGCGGCTTAACATGGCGTCGACCTATATTGTCAAGACCCAGGCAACAGCATTTGCAGCGAGTAAACATATGCTCACTGTATTTAATCCTTCCGGTTCTGGTAAGATTGTCCGCGTCTATCGGGTGTGGTGTGAAAATAATCAGATCGGCCCTGCTGTTACTGGTGTGACTGCAATCCTTAAATTGTATCGCTGCACTGCCGCTTCCGCTGGTGTCACTCTGACTCCTGTTACATATGATTCAACCAATACCGCTCTAGGTACAGTAATAGCTGGAACTGGTATGACTGTGACTGCATCAAGTCTGTTTCGGAACTATTTCATCTCAAACGATGAACCAACATCTCTGACCGGAACCAACGACGAGTGGCAGCAATTCAACTCAATTTGTGAGGTGTGGAATTCCAACTCGCTTAATGCGTCGATTGATCCGATCGTCTGCAGAGAAGGCCAGGGAGTGACACTACAAAACTCAACATCCACCACTGTCGGTAACATTGATGTGTTCTTTGAATTCACGGTGACCTGATGGCTAACATCTATACTATCACAGCGCCTGCAACACCATTCCTACAAAACCGCTGTATGATCGGCATCTTCAACGGTGTAGGTTCTGGAAAGGTGATCAAGATATACCGTATTGCGGCACTGAACAATCAGACTGTTGCTGTGACTGGTGTTAATGCTATTTTGAAGATCGTAAGAATATCAACAGGATCAGGAGGTCTGTATCTATCTCCATCAAAACACGATTCCACCAATCCGGTTGTTCCAGCTCAGATTGTGTGTTCAACCAACATGTCATACACAACATCAGCGACCCTAAGGAACTGTTTCTGGTCAAATGACGAACCATTGCAAACAACCATAGGTACATGCGACGAATGGCAAACAATTCCTAAGGTTCAGAACCTATGGGAATCATCATACATAGACACAGCAGTTCAACCGATTGTTTGTCGTGAGGGACAAGGAGTTGCTCTGATAAATACTACAAACACGGCCGTAGGTATTGGTGACTTTTTTATAGAATTTTCAATGGAGTAAGCAATGGCAACATATTCGCTAATGGTAACCGGTCTGGCTAATGCTAACGACAAAAACATGATTGCAATTAGTAATGCTACTGGATCCGGCAAGGTTATCCGAGTGTATCGTGTATGGGTTATCAACTCTGGTACCGGTGCTGTTACTGGCGGTATGACTGGATTCTTAATGGGTAGGATTGCAGGTGTCCATTCTGGTGGTACTGCTATCAACTATCTCCCACATTCATCGTGCGTGACTGCCGGTTCTGCAACACCTTTTACTGGTATCTCGGCCGCGTCCGGTGCAACAACCATCACAGCATCAATCGGAACGGAATTTAGAAGGGTCTTCAAAGCATCTGACGAAATCGCAGCAACATCCGGTACAATGGATGAAATCCAGAACATTCTCCCGTGGGCGCTTGTTTGGGATACTGGCTATGCCGATGCTAACGTAGAGCCATTCGTTATCCGTGAAAACCAGGGATTCTTGTTAAGAACAGATTCATCACCAGCAAACGCAGTGGGTACATTCTCTGTGTTTGTTGAACTAGATATTGCGTAAGGAATAAAATATGGCAGCTACATGGACAGCATATGCGGCAGGTGTTACTCACGCCGCATCAAACAAGGTTTATGCACAGATATTTGCGACTGCATCTAACACGCAGATCATTCAGATCCGTCGGATCTGGTTGATCAATGCTCAATCAGCTGCTGTTACTGGTGTCATCTCTGGTACCATTTCAATCGGATCATTCAGCACTGCTGCATCTGCTGGAACACCAACAACTATTACTCCGGTTGCTCATGATACAAATAATGCCGCAGTAAATGCGAACATCACTATCAACTCCGGTAATACAACAAACGGTACAGCAGTCAATGTATATAGAACCATACCATTTGGATCTGATGAACCTGCAACTGGTACATTCAAGCTGGAAAACTTCTATTCAACACCAAGTACTGCACTCATCTGGGATGCTGGTTTTGAAGACACACGGATTTCACCTTTGACGATCCCTGCTTCAACAGCCGGCGGCATCTGTGTATATGGAACCATGACTGCAGTCGGTAACATTGACGTTGCTATTGAATTCACACTAACATAATATGCCACAATATAGATATACTGGTGAATCAAAATGGATGGGACTGTCAGGTAATGCAGTCCTAGCTCTATACAATACTCCAGGTTCTGGCAAAAAGATTTCGATCCATTCAATTGAAATCACAAATAAAAACAGACTAGGGTATCAGACTGGTGCAGCTGACGCTAACAGCACTGCTCCCATTCGAATCAGGGTCGCCGGTGTCTCGTCTTTGGCTGGCGGATATTCTATCACACCACAAAAACTGAACAGTACAGCAGCCGATTGGCCCAGTACTGTTCAGGTAAAACAAAGAACAACATTCACACCAACATATATCAACTGGAACGGAGCAGTGACATATACTGACGCTACAGTGGCTGTTGGTGATGTTACATTTACCCCAGGTTCAGCTCCGTCATGGATTGCTAACGAACACCGTGATGCCGGCAGATATTTTATTGGCACATCAGGCAACGTTGGTACATATAGAATCACGGCAAACACAACAACAGATTTGACCGTCGAACCACCGTTTCTATCAGCCACATCAACCACCGGCTATGTTGCAGAGATTAAAGAAGTGCTTCACCACGGAGTACTGAAAGTCTGCTCACCTGCTATCAGCTCTGTACCAGTTAGTCCTAACGGGTACATCAATTCCAAGCCATATTCATCAACCGGTCAGGTGTTTGGATCTGGCAACTCGGCTAGTGTTCAGAACATATACATTCGTGCAAATGAAAGTATCTCAGTATTTGTAGATCAAGTCATTAATGCATCAATGCCGATGATTGTTGAGGCAACATTTATTGTTGAAGGAACACCAAACTCAACATATCAAGTGTGTTATTATACATATCTTGATGCAGAGAATGAATCTATCCTTTCCGTCAATAATACTAACGGCTCTGGTAAGGTTGTTAGATTAGTCAGTCTTTCAGTTGGCGAAGTGGGAACATTGGACACGCCATATTTCCAAGTCGTTCCTATTGGTTCTATTGACCCAGCATCGTTTGATGATCCGGATAAAAAACTGACAGTGAGTGCGACAAATTCAGCAAACGGAACATTGAATCCTTCAACCGCTATAATGTTCACCAACGTTCCAGTCATCCCTTATGGTGTTCCTATTTCATATATCGCAGAAGGTGCTCCAGCAGCTGCCGTCCCAAGAGGCTTCAATTATTTGAATTCCAAAGACTTCGTCGGCCCAGTGTTTGCAACATTCTTCCCAGAATCAGCTGCATATAAAACACCTAACGCTTCATTCTGGACAGCAGGTGCACCGGGAACGTTCGGCACTCACGTATCTCAAGAATATTCAAAGATCAAAGGATATGGTGGGGCTCCTATTGTTATCAGAGAAGGCGAAGCACTTGGTATTGTATCCGGTGCAGAAACAGCGACACTTTCAACAGCTATCGGTATTTCAGGCTTCGGAGCATATGAGTTTTCGATGGTATTCAACGTTGAGTCGGCATTCATTCCTTCTGTTTCACTAAAAGCCCAGTTGGTAGATGGTACTCCAGTTGAAGGCGCTCAATTGATGCTGGCTGCTAACAGTGGTGGTGGTCTTCCATATCAGGTGTCTGTAACAATCGTAAACAGCGGAACAACAGCAACAGTTACTCATACATCTCATGGTCTTGAGACTGGTGATAAGGTATTGATCAAAGGTGCTTCCCTCTATCATAATAATGGTATATTCATAATCACTAAGATCAACGCTAACTCATATTCATACACGATGTCAGCTGATCCTGGATCAAGTCCGACTGGTTCCATTGTTTCAACATTTGTTTTCCTCTCTGGTGTGACAGATGTTGCTGGCAATGCAACTCCGGTTGTTAGGGAAATCCCCTCGTCTCAGCCGGTTTATGGGTGGGTCAGAAAATCATCCGGATCACCATTCTACAAAACAACACAAATCACCGGAACCGTCTCAAACTCTGAGAATTCCAGTTTCAGTGCATTGTTAATTGAGGACGAGTAATGTCAGATCTGTCAGACGACAAGCTAACCCAGCTTCACGTCAATACCATGAACATTAAAGCCCTAATTGAGCAGATCAAACTGGTTCAAGAGGAACATCAGAGAAGCATTGATCGGATTCATAGACAAGATGCAATCATTTCATCTCTGACTCTGGAGCTACAGAACCTAAGACAGATAGTCAATGTGATGCGTGCTATGTCTATGGGAACGGGATCTACCGCTCAATAAATATAATTTTGGGCTTCAGGTAAAAATATGTCTATCTCTGTCAATTGGCTAACGAAGGTAATCACAGTTCCGAAATCGTTTATGACGGAACTGAGTCCTACTCTGTATGAGCTGGATGTTAATGCCTTTCGTATTGCGCTGAAAGATATTGAAGATGGTGGTACAGGTATGGTCTATCCGGATACCCACAGACACAACTCACCTGTTACACTGGCGGGTGTTACGTATGCCAGAACCCTGGAAATCATCAACGGATACACAGTAACATTTGAAGACGGTCAGTATGCTGTTCGTTGTATTGGAGCGAACCACAACATCGGTGACGTTAAGAACTTGAACCAAGTATCGCTGATCATCGGTAACGCTGCTGGTCTGATTGTTCATACTCAATCCGTTGGTGGTATCGGTACAGTACAGGAAGTCAAAGATGCCGTCTGGGGAGCAACCAATCTGTCGGCATATGGTGTAGGTTCTGCCGGTGTTACCCTAAAGGGACTAGAAACATCCGTTGCCGCTTTACCTGCTGCAATCCGAACAGAGCTAGAACCAGAACTGGATCACATTATGACCCTGCAAAACGGCCAGGGTCTTGACTCAACACAAGCCACCATGCTGCTGGAAATCTATCGGTTGTATGGTCTTGATCCGACAAAGCCGCTGATCGTCACCAAGACAGCTAGAACAATCACAGGAGCAGGTATCAATCAGGTTATCTCCGGTGATGCAAATACTACAACAGTCACAAGGGTGTAAATGCATAGAGTTTATCAGAACGAGGGTGTATGGAAACATTATGCAGAAAGTCTGGGGTTTAAAGTGGTTGAATGTAGTTGTGAATTGTTAGAATGCCCGAAAGAAAGATTGTGTGATGCTCTGTATGCCCTGGATGAGGAATCTGGAGCGGTTGCTGGCATCTATAAGAAGGCGTTCAAATATGGTTGGTTAGAAGATGGCCGTTGATCCATTCCAGCTTGCAACAGAGGGTGTAGGCCCCGGTTTCAGTACCTATTCCTTTGCCACGCTTGGTTTCGGCTTTGAGATTGAAATCACAGTCCAACCGAAGCCGAATGGTGGTGGTTCTGGTGGTGTTCCGACACTATGGGATGACGCTGTACCGTATGAAATCATCATCCGTATCTCATATAAGGGCAAAAAATGGGAAGAGAAACGGCTGATCAGTCCTCTGATGATGAAGTCCCTGGAAAAGGTAATGGCATCATTCAGACGAATCAGTGTGCCAGCTATTGAGGTATTCGGACAACTAAATAGTCTAATAAAGAAATCAATCAGCATTTTTGCTAAAAGGAAATAACAATGCTACTAGGAAAACTTGAACTAACCGAACACACTGATATGGCTTTCGGTATTGAAATCTTCGGTACAACAGAATCGGCCAAATCTGTCAGATTTGTCATTGAAGGACCAGAATATGACATTGCTTGCAAATGTAAGATTGAGAACGGAGAGGTCATTGCTTCGATTCCAAAGCTGAAGGGTGTTCTTCCTGCTGGTGTTTATGAGTCAAGACTGGAAGTCATCGTGTCTGATAAGATTTTCGTTCCGCTAAAAGAATCCATTGAATTCAATCCGCTGGTTGAGTTTGATATCAAGACAAAGAAAATTGAACAGGTCAAAGAAGGTGTCAAAGTGTCAGTCAAGAATCAGATTGTCTCTGAAGACCTAAAGCCGGTTGAGTCTGCTCTTGAAAAGAACATCCAGAAGGCAGTTAAAGAGGGCTATGAGGTATCTAAGGTTGGTGAACATTATATCATGAAGAAGGGTGAGAAGTATGCCGGACTTATCTCTGAGAATGGTGTTCTGAAGTCAAAGCAGCTGCACGTGTCATTGAATGACCTAGTGGAGTCATTTGAATAATGGGAATTTCATCCAAACAGGATTTCATTGATTACTGTCTCCGCCAGCTCGGCGGCGGTATGATTGATGTTGAGATTACACCAGAGCAGCTGGAAGATGCATATGAACACGCTCTGCAGTATTATCAGGAATACCATTACGACGGCATGGAGCGCGACTTCTATGTCTATAAGCTGACAAATACTGATATCACAAACAAGTACATTACACTACCAGATACCATATCCGGTGTCACTCGTGTCATGTCATTCAGCTCCATGTTTAATAGTGCTTTCTATGCATTCAATCCACAATATCAGCTGATTGCAAACGAAATCCAAAATATGACCAGCTCTGGTGGAATCAATTATTTCTATTCTGTCATGGACTATCTCGCAAACATTGAGTTCGTTCTACAGAAAGAAAAGTCATTCAGATACAACCGCCGGATGGAAAAGCTGTACCTGGATATCAACTGGGGATCTGAATACAAAGCCGATGATTATATCGGAGTTGAGGTCTATAAGGTCCTTGATCCAGAGACATACAACGATGTATGGAATGATCGCTGGTTCAAGGAATATGCTACAGCTCAGATGAAGAAAACACAGGGAACAAACCTGAAAAAATATACAGGAGCTATGCTACCAGGTGGCATTCAGTATAACGGTCAGCAGATCTATAACGAAGCGCTTCAAGAGATTGATGCTCTTGAAGAAGAAATGAAGAATAACTCAGCTGTACTCAACTTCATGGTTGGATAATGACCTCACTTGTAAACCCGTACTTCACTAAGAACAGTGCTCTTGAACAGACACTGTTCAATCGGCTGCGTGTTGAGTCGATAAAAATTGTTGGTAGAACGTATTACTACTTGCCGAGAAACCTTCAGACAGCTGATCTGATCCTCGGCGAAGATGTCATCTCAAAGTTTTCCCTGGCTATTCCTATTGAAATGTACATGGAGAACCCAACGGGATTTGGTGGTGACAGGGAGATATTCTCAAAGTTCGGCCTGCAGATTCAGAATCAGTACAAGCTGACGGTTGCTCAGTCAAGATGGGAAACAGAGGTTAAGAGCCAGTTCGATGGTAGCAATACCAACGGTGAAGCAGCGTTTGTCAAAGCCAATTATGTCAGACCACATGAAGGCGATCTGATCTATGATCCGATGACCAAGTTCCTCATGGAAATTACATTTGTCGACCATGATGAGGAATACTACCAGGTTGGCAAAAACTATACCTACAGCCTGACGTGTGAAGCATTCAAATATTCATCAGAGGACTTCTCAACCGGTGTCACTGAGATTGATAGCATTAACCTACTATCAGATGATCTACTAGGAGAGCAGCTGCTGTCAGAAGATGGCTTCAAGCTGCTGAATGAATACTGCGATGAGTCGATCATTCTTGAGTCCAATACAATTGTAGAAACCGATGATTATCAGTATGGTGATGACTTCTCTCATGTTGAGAGTATTATTGAAAACCCATTTGAGTAAGCTATGAGCCTATTTGCTACACAACCATTCTATCACGCCACCATCAAGTCATTCATCGGTGTGTTCGGTGAATTCTTTTCTGGCATCAAGATTCAGAAGTCATCTACTCTGGTGAAGGAGAAGCTGATCGAGGTTCCTATCGAACATGGTCCGAAGAACAAGTGGATGGAACGCGTCAAAGAGGAGCCGGATTTCAATAACACGAAGGTCTATTCGACACTCCCACGATTGGCTTATGAGATTGTCGACCTGTCATATGACCCGAACCGCAAGATCGGAGCCAGAACCCATTACACAGTTGGCAATATTGCCGGAAAGCGTGCCAAGGTATTCAATCCTACCCCGTATGATGTCGCGATCAATCTGTACTCAATCACCAAGACACTGGATGAGTCATTTCAAATTAGAGAGCAGATCTCGCCGTATTTTGCACCATACCTGACGATCAATATGGAGATGCTTCCGTCGTTCAATGTCCGTAAGGACGTGCCAATTGTCCTGCGGAATACTTCGTTAGAGGATTCTTATCTGGGCACACCGGAGCAAGGTAGAACGATCATTCAGACATTCTCGTTTGTCGCTCAGTTGGATCTGTTCGGACCAATCAATCCAACAGACAACATCATCAAAACCGCATATGCTGATATTGGCACGATCATCCCGGATTCAACTAACAATTTCACGCTTGAATCCAACAATAACTATAGATATACGGCAGCAGTGACACCAAAGAGTGCTATGCCAGAGGATAACTATACTATCAATGAAACATACTTTGGAGAATCAACAACATGAATCCTAAACTGATTGCGGCTGGTATTGTAGCAGCTATTATCCTATGTCTTGGTCTTGCCGTTAAGTATTACAAAGGGAAATACGAAGACCTTCAAGCCGAGTTTTACAAACTTGAGGGCTATTACAATGTCTGCACTCAAAGCATCAAAGATCAGAATGAAGCTATTAAGAAAGCTGGACAAGACAAGAAGGATCTTGAAGACAAGCTAGATGAGATTGCAAAGAAAAACAGGGAAGCACTGGAAAACAACAAGAAGCTGCAAGAAGCACTGTCAAAGCGGCCACTTCCCATGACTTGTCCGGATCAACTCAAAGAGGTCAGAGAAATCGGAGTTGAGCTATCTAAGGGGTGGAATAAATGATTATGAAAACTGTATACCTATTACCATTTGTGCTTGTTGGATGTGCCACCATTGAGCCACCGCCAAAAGCAGAGATTCCGGTCTATGAGAAGCCTAAATTTGAGATGCCAATCAGACCAGTGATGCGCTCAGATGGTAACAAGACAGATGGTGAGACCGTCAGAGAGCTGCATAAGGATGTTATTGACCTCAAAGATTATGCACTACAGCTGGAAAACATACTAACCACTTTGAAATGAGATTATCGTGTCTAAACTCGCTGAAATATTTGATGTTGAGCCCGTAACGGTCTCTGTTGAAACACAGCAGACAACCGCTGTTACAGTTGTCGATGATAATCCAGAGGATGCAGACTTTGAGCACACCAGAGTGGTGCAGCTGGAGCTGATTGAGCAAGGGCGTGCAGCAGTTAACACTGCCATGCGGATTGCTGCAGAATCGGAGAATCCAAGAGCAATTGAGACCCTGGCTGGAATGCTCAAGACGGTCTCAGATATGAATGCTCAGCTGCTCGGTCTATCAAAGTCCAAGAATGACATCAAAGCCGTCAAGGTCGGCAAGGGCCAATCACAGAATCCTCAGATCCCTCAGATCGGCACTCAGAACATCTTGATCCAAACAGACGGCTCGAACATCAATAAGATGCTGGCAGATCGGATCAAGAACGGCACATGACAAATCATCTCCACACAATTGAGTCATATCTAACACAGATTGCATTCAGAGGTAACCAAAACCTCCGCGTGCAAGGGACTGTCATATCCTATACGGATGAGATGATCGATGAGCTGATAAAGTGTAAGCTCGATCCGTGTTATTTCATTTCCAAGTACATTAAGGTCATCCACCCAGATAAGGGTATGGTGACTATGGAGCTATTTGATTATCAGAACAAGATGATCAACACATACAAAGACAATCGGAAGGTTGTCTTTTTGACGGCCCGGCAGCAAGGTAAGACCACTGTATCTGCTGCATACTTCGTCTGGTTCATCCTCTTCAATGACAACAAAACCGTTGGTGTTCTAGCCAACAAACAGCAGACAGCCGATGAAATCATGGGTCGTGTCCGTCTGATGTATGAGAACCTACCAAAGTGGATGCAGCAGGGTGTCTGCGCATGGAACAGAAGATCAATCGAGCTTGAGAACGGATCACGCATCTTCGGTGCTCCAACATCCGCTTCTGCAGTCCGTGGTAGATCACTGTCAATCCTGTACATCGACGAATATGCGTTCGTCGGAAACAACCTCGCCGAGGAATTCTTTACCGCTGTTTACCCAACGATTACAGCTGGTAAGGAAACAAAGGTCTTCATTACATCTACACCCAACGGATTCAATCACTTCTATAAGATATGGAATGAAGCTGAGAAGGGTCTCAATGGGTTTGTGCCGCTTAGAATCCACTGGCACGAAACACCCGGCAGAGATGCCAAATGGTACAACGAGCAAAAGGCTGTTCTTGGTGAGCTAAAAGCGGCCCAGGAAATTGACGCTGAGTTCCTAGGATCCAGTCTAACATTGCTAACCGGTGCCACCATGTCAAGACTATCAGCGCGCACTCCGGTCAAGTGGTACAAGGACGGAATGTATGCTGGTCTCAAGATATATGAGAATCCGTCAAAAGACAAAAATTATGCCATGACGGTTGACGTGTCACGCGGCAGACACCTTGACTATTCGACATTCATGGTCTTTGATGTTACATCATACCCTCATAGGATTGTTGCTTCATTCAGAAACAATCAGATTGCCCCTCTTATGTATGCCGCTATTATCCAAAAGACGGCACATGAGTATAATGACGCATATACCCTGATTGAAATCAATGACGTCGGTTCTCAGGTGGCAGAGGAGCTGTACTATACCTATGAATATGATAATATGTTCTGGACCAAGTCCGGCGAAAGGCTGGGTCAGAAGGGAGCAGATCCATACCCAGGTATCAGAACGACCAAAAAGACAAAACGGATCGGTTGTAACAACCTAAAGGACATCATCGACAAAGAGCAGCTGATAGTGGATGATCAGGACGCCATTGACGAGTTTGCATCCTTTGTCCAATCAAAAGCCGGATCATATGAAGCGGACGAAGGTTTCCATGATGACATGGTTATGTGTCTGGTCCTATTTGCTTGGCTTGTCACACAACCGTGGTTCGTGGACCTATTCGACAAGTCCATGCGTAATCAGATGTACTCAAACCTCATTCATGAAATGGAAAATGACTGTCTGACTATCGAATACTCAAACGGTCTAGAGGATTACCACACAGAAACACCAGAGGAAGCCGGTCTCAAGGTGAACTGGTAAAACACTAAATAGTTATTACGGAACCAAAATCAGAGGGAACTATGCTAACATTCGCAGAATACATTACAGAACAAACATTTGTCATTGAAGAATTATTGCTTGAAAACTCTGCAGACGCAATGGGCAAATATCATGAGCTTATGTATATTCATCACGCAAATGGTGGCAAGTTCATGCCTGATGATCCACGCAAAGCAGATGCAGAAGCAAAAAAGAAAGAGCTTGAAAAGCAATTATCACCAGAAGTTGCTAAGCAAATCAGTGATAAAGCAAAGAAGTCTGCAAATGAGATGAATTCATGGATAGCAAAGAACGGACACGCTCATAAGGGATCGTACTGGTCGAGTCAAGCTGGTGATATCGGAAAGATCACCGGACATAATATGTCTCAGAAAGAGAACGCGGCCGATGTTGTTAGCAGAATTGAAGATGAACATGGTAACACGAGACACATGGGAGTTTCATTAAAGCATCTCGGTGATTCGTCTGGTCATGCTCCTACTTCTAATCCAGGTATTGGTACTTTGGATAAAATGCTGGGGACTAACAGCCAACCACATCTTGATAAGGCCGACAAAGAGATTGATAAGGCATATCCTCAGTATGCAGGGAAATCTCGTGCAGAGAAAAAAGCTGCATCAAAAACAGATGATGAGTATAAGAACTTTGCCTTTTCAACCAAGCGTGTTGCAATTGAAAAGGCAAGAAATGCACATCTAGACGCATTCAAGAAGCTGAACCACGGTGCTCAAGTTGCTCATATTCGTGAGCTAGTACATGCTCACCACACACCAGATGTTCCGCAGATTGTTGTTACAAGTCACAAGACTGGTACCAGAATCGAGAACAGAGCGGACAGATATCACCCAAACAATATCACTGCAGTATCTGCAGAACCACACGGCTGGAATTCCATTAAGCACACAATTCATTTCAAAGACGGATCATCGGAAGAGTGGCACGGCAGAGGTAAGTTTGAGAGTGGACCATTCTCAACACTCAAAGGTTCATTTGAGCGCCGTTCATGATACCATTCAAGTCATACCTAACAGAATCTCCGATGACTATGGAAACTGGTCGTCGGATGGGTCTGTCATACTATCATTTTGGGCGCTGGGGCAAAGATGGTAAGGTCACACACGAGACAAAATTCAACCGTCTTGTTCCAGTGAATTTACCATACGATCCAAAGAAATCCGGTGAAACAAAGCTGCAACATCTTGAACACCTGGACGACGCAATCTTCAACAATGGACATGATGGTATCCGCCACGCAATTGATACACTGCTAGCAGCCAAGCATAATGATGAGAAGCTGCTGACAACCACTAAGTTGGATGGCAGCCCCTCGTTAATCGTTAAAAATGATTCTGGAAGACTGGCAGTGGCTACAAAATCTGCATTCAACAAGACACCAAAGATCAACTATACACCAGATGATGTTGATGCAAACCACGGTCATGCACCCGGCCTAGCTGTTAAACTGAAGCAATCTCTTGAACATCTGTCAAAGATCCATCCGCATGGTACACATCAGGGTGATGTACTATTCGGCGAGCATGACAAGACTATTACGGATATTGATGGTGTTAAGCATATTACATTCAAGCCTAATACTATCAGATACGCTGTTCCGTTAGATTCCGAAATGGGTCAAAAGATTAACCGCGCAAAGTTTGGTATTGCTATCCACTCAAAATACAACGAGCATGGTGTATTGGAACCAGCTCACGATTCAAAGTTTGATGAACACCCAGATGTATTTGTGCTTCCGGTTGAACATAACTCAGAGAAGTATGACAATCCAGCATTTGATGCAGAGATGACACGTCTCGGTAGAATGTATCAATCCGTTCATCCGACAACCATTCAACTTGCATCGAACCCAAACCATGCTCCACTTTTCAAGCAATATCTGAATCATAGAATCCGTAAGGGTGCTGACATTGGTACAGCTGCAAACTTTACAGACTGGTATCATGATTACAAAATGAAAGAGATTAACAAGCTGAAGACAGCTACCGGAAAGCAAAAGAAATTGGATCAATTGAAGAAGGATCTGAAGTTCTATAATGACAATGCTCATCATATCAATGCAGCACTGGCAATCAGTGATTCTATCTCAAAAGCAAAAGAGCATCTTGTTGATCACTTCAACAAGCATGTTACTATGAAGCATTTCTTGGATACAGATAAAGGATTGGAGCCTACTAACCCAGAGGGATTTGTTGTACATACAGCAAAGGGACCAACAAAACTCGTTAAGCGTTCAGAGTTTAGTCGCAATAACTTTCAGATGAGTCAGAACAGATGAATTTCAAAGAATATCTACAAGAACAAAAAGAAAAGACGGCCGTCATGACATTCGGACGTTTTAATCCCCCAACAGTAGGT
>ERZ724522.364-NODE-364-length-30208-cov-6.091964_pt1 | contig 30208 bp, 37 predicted proteins | sample MGYA00376055_ERZ724522 | MGnify/ENA primary metagenome ERZ724522 (study PRJEB28724, sample SAMN07190884) | wastewater metagenome | isolation source: effluent of sewage treatment plant in Hong Hong | place: Hong Kong | collected 2016-03-17 ...
TTTGAACTGCGAAAATTTCTGTTGCGAACATGTTTAAAGCGTTTAACTGTTAATTGATGACACAAAGATACACCGTCTTTCAATATTGCGCAATACCCACACAAAAATAAATCCACCAAATTCGACGAACGAACGTTTTTTGCACCCGAACGACAAAAAAACCGTAAATTTGCGGGGATGGAAAAAGAAATAAGCCTTAGACTTATCAAACCCCAATTCGAGTTATACAGCAAACCAGCCCAGTTTAATCTAATCATGGCCGGGCAAGGGGGCGGTAAATCCTACGGAATTGGCATTATGTCGGGGAGCCTCATATCCGATTGCTGCGAATCCATCGGGCTTGTTGCCGCCAACACCTACGACCAGTTGAGTCGGGCAACCCTAAAAACCATGTTCGAGGTATGGAAAAAAGTGTTTGGTTATACAGAATACGACGCAAAGACCAATCCCGGCGGGTACTACGTCTTTGGCAAAATGCCCCCGCCGCACTTTAAGCCGCACGGCCATACCCTCGTTTCCAACAACAACAACATATACACGAAAGACGGCGGGGTAATATTCACCGCTTCGCTCGACAATTTTACCGCCATTGAGGGCATAGAAATAGGATGGGCGCTGTTAGATGAGACAGCCGACACAAAAGAAGAAGCGGTGAAGAGCGTCATTTTGGGCCGCCTTAGGCAAAAGGGACTTTGCAGGGCAAATAGGGGTTTTGCATACGCACCATCGGGACACGAAGATGCGACCGACCCGGTTAACCCGCTTTTCATTTTTACCAAACCGGCAAAAGTGCCGTGGTTAAATGAAATGTTCGGTTTGGAAGACCACCGCGACGGCATTATATCGAACATATACGACCATAAGAAGTTTTTCCACTTCAACGACGGCCAAAAGCAGATAATTATTTATTCTGCTTACCTCAACCAAAAAAACCTTCCACCAGATTACATAGAGGGCAGAAAGTCGGTTATTTCGCCCGACCTTATCGCCTCGCACATTTACGGCGATCCCTTCGCAAAAACGGGCGACGAGTTTGTGCCCGACTTTGACGCGGCGGTACACGTCAAAAAGGTAGAGCCGTCATACGACTATCCGCTACACGTCTCCATTGACTTCAACGCAAAACCGTATATGTCGGCTTTGCTCATACAACTAATTGAAGACGGCGAAGGGTACGAGGTGCGCGTTTTGGATGAATACGCGCTACAATCCCCAAAAAACACGGCGGGAAATTTGGCAATTGAGTTGGAGCAGGACTACTCCGACCTTTGCGAGATGGGGCTTTTTGTGTATGGGGATGCGAGCGGAAACAACAGCATCCCGATCATGGGCAGGACATCATTTTTTGATGACTTTACCAAAAACCTGACCATCCCCTTTAAATTGCGCGTTCCCAAAAAAAACCCGTCTTATGCGTCAATTTCGCCCGGTAGCATGGGCCGAAAGGCGTTTATCAATTCCCTGTTTTCGGGGGGCAAGGGGGTAAAGGTCGTTGTTGACCCGAAATGTCAGGAATTTATCGCAGACCTGAAATTTTGCAAGGAAGACGCAAACGGCAAGATGAAAAAGGAAAAGGATAAAGACGGGGTAGAATTAAGGGGGCACCACTTGGATGCGTTTGCTTATTTTGTTTGCCACCCGGCGGGGCTTGGCAAGTTTGCAAAAATGCCCAAAGAATGAAAAAACCCGCACCGGGTGAGGGGAGGGTTGGTAGTGTGTTACTTTCCAGAAACATCTTTCTCAAGGCTCTCATACGCCTCTGATACTCGAATCAAGCGATATACTTTTACGGGGTATGTTTGCAGGATTTCAGCGTCTGCAAAGTCTTTGCCCGTCGTAAGAACGTTGCCTACCTTGTCTAAGCAGACCGTTTTTTCGGCTTTGCTTAGGTATGGTGAAAACCATGATTGCGCTTTATTTATCCATTGCTGGATGTTTTCAAACTCAAACAGGTATTCAGCGCGGATTGAATTTATGTGCGACATGTGAGCGATTTTGTGGGGCATTGCCCCATGTGAAATAATGTGTTTGGGTTTTGGGGTTTATTGAGCGGGGGCAAAATATTTCATTCCGGTTGTAGGATGCACGGCAATCCCATTTTCATCAACAGAGGCGTTTTTGTGAATTGATGCACAAATGCACAGGTATTTAAAATACTACACAATACCCACACAAAAATAAATCCACCAAATTCGACGAACGCACGTTTTTTGCACCCGAACGACAAAAAATTATCAAAATCCACAAAAAAAACTTACCTTTGCCCCACAAATAAAATCCATGCGTATAAGTCAAACCGAGGGGGCAGCGCTTATACGGCAACTGGCGCAACGGAACGCGCCGCACCAATACTACCAAAAAACGGTAGATTTGGCCAAATTTTGGACTTCCATCGTTGATGGGATGGGTCAAGATGAGTTAATTCTATCCTATAAACTAAGGGAATCCCCCGAACAAAAAAAACAGCGCCTACAAATAACGCACACACCTACAAAGGCAACCTGTTCCCGATCCATCCGCAACTACGACCGTTTGCAAAGTGCCGAAGGCGCAAAAAAATCCATCAATTACGAAGACGCAAACAGTCCGCAATACACCGCACTTGCACAGCGCCTGTCCATCTTTAGCGGTGACAAAGACTTAGAAACATTCCTATTTGATGCCCAAAAAAGGTTTATCCAAACCGACCCAAACGCCTTTTTGTTGATCCTGTTTGACGGGCAACGCAACAACCAAGGGGCATTTATTGACAAACCAGTACCCCACCCCGAAATAATCCCCTGCTCCGAGGTGTACGATGTGAAATTTGATAACGGGCGGTATTACTGGCTTTGCCGACTTCAAATAATGTCCGGCAAAAACGGGACAAACACAGGAACCTATAAAAGATACACGTTATACGCGCCCGACTTCGTTTTGCAGTTTGTGGAGCAAAACGAGTTTGCCCCCGCCGCGCCCAAAACGGCGCAAATATACTTAATGAAAATTGAAGAAAAAGACGTGGTTTTCTCGCTTACCACATACAGCATTTCTTCAGCAAAACAACTTTCTTCGCCCGATTACGAGGTACCGTTTGCGCCGCTTGGATTTGACTACAATGGAAAATGGTACGAAACCATTTTCGCCCCGTCCGAAAGTCACGTTAGGCAACTTGTCAACCGTTCAAGTGAGTACGAATTGACAATGGCATTGCATGTTTTCATGCAAAAATACCAGTATGTCAGACCATGCACCCATATGGAAAAGGGTGCGGGGCATTGCGATAACGGCATAATGTCGCTATCAAAGCAACCCTGTTCATCTTGCAAGGGCACGGGCAAAAAGATAATGACAACGGTTCAGGATACCGTCACAATCGAACTGCCTGAAGACCGCGACCAGTTTTTCCCGATTGGGGACATGGTTCGATATGTCGAAATGCCTTTCGAGATAGTAAACCATTTGAAGCAGGAAATAACCGACCTACAAAGCGAGATTGAACAGGACATTTGGGGCATAGACTTGCGAAAAACGCCGGACGGCCAATTGACGGCAACAGAGGTTTTAAGCCGTTACGACACGGTGTATGTGGCACTTTCGAGAATAGACGCGCACTATGGCCAGCTTTGGCAAAAATGTGTCAAACTTACCGCTAAGTACGCGGAAATTGAAGAGGGGCTAAGCGTTTCCTATGTGCCACGCAAGACGTACAATATGGAGACGTTGGGCGAACTTGCCGCCGCTTTCAAAGAGTTGAAGGAGAGCGGCGCACCATACCCCGTTTTACGCGCCCTCGAACTTGCGATTATGAAAAAGCAGGGCGGCGTAACAGATGAGCAATTGATTTGGGACGCGGCAATCGAACGTTTCAGGGTTTTCAAATCCAAGAACGATACAAATATCGCATCTATCCTTTCGACCGTACCCGACAACGACTTCCACCGTATTTTGTGGGCATACTTCGATGAAATCTTTGCGGAAATCAAAGAAGAACATCCAGAATTTCCAAAATACCCGCCAATTGCGGGGGAGGGCCAAGTATCGCAACGCGAAGTGGTAAAGGCAAAGGTTGCTCAATACCAACTACTCATACCAGAGGCCACGGCAGAGCCCGCAACCGATACGATAGGCGGGAAAAAAGAAGACCCTTCGCTCGCTTTGCAACGTCTTGCGCTTGCTTCACAGCGGGCAAAGGATACGGGTAACACCGCTTTAGCCAAGCGATTAGATGAGGCGATGGACAGGCTTATAAACGACATAGGCGACAGCGCACCAGCGCCGGGGCCGATACCATCACCAAACGACCCAAATGCCCAACCTTAAAAAACTTAGAGACAACGGCGAAAGCCGCAGCACCCTTATTGAATTTCTAATGGAGGAATTGGGGCGCAAAGCGGACGGTTTGGCCGATTGGCTCGAAAACGAGTTTTGGGCCGACTTTGAAAAGTTGAACGGCACGAACGCGCAACGGATCAGCGGCGTTAACAGGTCGGGCGTGTGGGATCGGTTTTACCGGAAAAGCAGGGAAATTGCCGATTGGATTTTAGGGGGATTAGAGGATATTTTAGGGTTTTTGAAGGGGTATTTTTCGGAATTGTTGGGGGTAAAGGGATTGAACGACGTACAAAAATTTGGTGTTTCTATGCTCGAAAGACTTGGCTACGACGGCAAGAAATTCACCAAGGGAGGCTATTTTTACAACCTTATCAACGACGTGACGGCAGAAAGACGGGTTAAGCGATTGGCAATACAGGCCATCATGGCGGGCAAAGAGTTGAAGGATTTTAGAAAGGATTTGAGGGGCATTTTGAAGGGAGATAAGCAAGCGGGCAGGTCGGGCGTAATCAAGGCACACTATCAAACCAACGCAGGTACGACCTTTGCGGAGTTTGACAGGGGATTAAGCAACGAAATGGCAATCAAGTACGAACTAAATAGCGCCGTTTGGAGCGGGCCGCGCCTGACAACCAGCAGGGATTTTTGTTTGGCAAAGAAAGGCAAGGTTTTCACGCGGGCGCAAATTGAGGCAATGGATGGTCAAAAATGGCAGGGCAAAATACCCGGTCAATCCACCATAATAAGCGCGGGGGGATACAACTGCGTTGATATATTGTTGTGGATAACCGATGAAATGGCAAACGAATTTTAGCAATGACAACCGGAATATACGACTTTGAGCCACACAAGGACGGTGACACGTCCGAAAGTGCAGCCTTTGCAATTAACCTACCGACCATTGACGGGACAGCCCTATCATTAAGCGGTTGCACCATCACGGCAAAGTTTCGAGATGAGAAAAGCCGAAAAACGGCGCTTACCATCAGCACGGGCGACGGCATCACTATCACCAACGCCGGGGCGGGGCAATTCAAGGTAAACACGGGTGCTTTGTCGGAATTGCCGTGCGGGAATTATGTGTATGACATGGAATTTCAGTTTAGCAATGGCATGGTGTTCACCTATTTGGAAGGCAAAAAAGTTGTAACAGCCGATATGACACGCGCATAATGGCAGTAGATGTACAAATATCGCCCGTTGTCCAAAGCGTTGAGGTAACAACCAGCGCCCCAAACGTCGTTGATGTGACCGTGACGGCACAACAGACCGTTGTTGAGGTAACGGTTGAGCAAAACGGAACGGGCGGCGTACAACTTGGTACAGGCACAGCAGGGGCCAACATTAGCGCGGGGCGCGTGGTGAAGGATTTAGGCGGTACGATAACAGTTTACAATCCAAACAGCGACAACATGCCGTGCGGTATGACGCACGAAGCGTACCAAACCGGGGAACTGGTGCAATATTATTTACCCGGATCAATTGTGCAGATAACCGGGTGGGGGTTAACGCAGGGGGCAACATATTGGATAGGCTCAAACGGCCAATTAATCGCAAGCGACAATAACACAACAAAAAGCCAAATAGCGGGGGTAGCGTTGGCAGCGGATCGGTTTTTGTTTGACCCGTCCGATCAAATAATTTTTTAATTTTCAAACTTTTTTGAAACATGGCAGCGCCTAAATATTTAAAGTATGCCAGCGGCAAAATCACACAGGACACGTCCGCAACGACGGGCAATGAGGTAATTGTCTCAACAAATTCGAGCGGCAAGTTGGATGCGGGTATAATGCCCGATGGGTTTGGAGCGGAAACGCAAAGCATTGTCGCGTCGGGAACGTTGGCCGAAGGTGATTTTGTGAACATTTTTTCAGACAGCGGAACATTGAAGGCCCGCCGCGCCGATTCGAGCAACGGACGCCCGGCGATGGGCAGCGTATTGGCCGGCTATTCGGATGGTGCGACCGCTACCGTTTATGTTGGCGAAACGACGGTTACGGGTTATAGCAGTTTGACGGTTGGCGGTGAAGTGTGGTTAAGTACATCGGGACGCGCAACGCAGACAGCACCCACCACAGGCATAGGCCAATCACTTGGATTTGCTCTCTCTGCAACAACTATTCAACAGCAAATCAAAGAGCACATTGTTTTGTAAAAATGGCCAAACTTTTGCAATATCAAAACGGCAAGGTATCAAACTTAACCGTATCATCTTTAACCGAAAACACCGCACCAACGGCGGGCGATTGGCTTGTGTCCGAAAGTTCGGGGGGAAGTTTGGGGAAAATAGATGTTAGTAGGTTTCCAATTGGAGGCATAATTTCGCCGTCTCAAATAACCAGTGATCAAAACGACTATAACCCCACAGGATTTTCAGCCGCCGATATTGTAAGGATAAGTACAAATGCGCTAAGGCTTATAACAGGGTTTGTGGCACCGTCAAATTCAAAATCCAAACAATTGTGCAACATTGGGACGGAAAGCATTGTAATCACAGCGCAAGACCCATCCAGCAGCGCGGCAAATAGATTGGAGGCGCGGCGCGATATTGTTATCGCGCCAAATGCCTCTATTATTATTTGGTACGATTCTGTTTCAAGTAGATGGCGCTTGCAGGGGCAAGACGAGGACAGGCTTTCTTTTAACAAGCAGATTGAGACTGTTTTTAGGCCAGTAGACGCCATTAATATTGGAAATAGCAACGAATACAATACTAACTCTGGCTCGGGCGGCACTACACTTGTTTTAGCGCCAAGTTCAACTATACCAGTATCACAGCGCGTATCAACAGGTACGACAAGTTCGGGTATTGGAAACGTGCTTCTTAGATACTCTTTTGCGAACTCAAATTTTCCTATTTTCTTTAGGGGCAGGATAATAACACCGAGTGCGTTATCAGACGGGACTAATACATATACGCTTATTGTCGGTCTTATACATAACGGTTTTGGCGTAAATGCCACGCCACGCGGCGCATATTTAAAATACAGTCATTCCGTTAATAGCGGCGTTTGGCAATGTGTTTTAAGGGGGGCGATCGCAGAGTCAACCCTAACATCTGGCGTTACAATGGCCGTAACAACGGTGACCGAAATTGTGGTATGTATGCGTCCAGATTCAACCGTCGCGTATTGGGTTAATGGTTCTTACATTGGCGAGATAACTACCAACTATCCAACAGATTCTCCAATGGTTCCAGTTTGTGCGATTGTCAAATCGGCTGGAACTACGGAACGTTTTTTGAGCGTAACGGGCATAGAGGCAAGAGAAACGCGATAATAGGTTTTCACATAAACACCAAAACGGGCAAAGCGGCTTTATTCCGCTTTGCCCGTTTCTTTTTCGAGTGCAACCGATACGCGAACCGTGAAAACGTTTTTAGCGTATTTTTCGATTAACGATATGAGCCGATTTAAACCAAGCGGGTTTCGCCGCTTGCCTTGTGCGGCATACTTTGCCTCTTGAATTTCTTTAGGTATGCGTCCGTTGTTTTCACAAACATACCAGTTTAGGAATGTTTCAAACGCGCTGTTTATGTCCTTTTCGTGTTTCATGGGCGCAAAGTTATGCTTTTTCCAAAGAATTTTGTATTTTTTTGAAAAAAGTTTGCAAAACGCTTGACACGTTCCAAAGTAGTTTGTACCTTTGCCGCCATTAAATCCGTTAGCGCAAAAAACGGTTTAAATTTTTCATCAATTCAATAAACAAGTTATGACAGCGCAACCACAAACTTTAGAGCGTGTGCCAATGAGATATATCATGCAGACGCTCGAAATGTCGGACGACGCGATACGCGCCGCCGGGTACTCAGTAAACGCCCTACTGCACATTGACGAGGCAATAGATTTTCTTTCAAATCGGGTTAAACCGCGTGCGCGGTGGTCGGTTGATAAGGCCCAAAAAACCCAAACGCTTTTATCTGATTTGCAAAAACGTTTACCCGCTTTGCCTGAAACGGCAACGCCCGCACCAGTAGCGGCCCCGGTTGAGGCGCAAGAAATGGAAACGGCGCAAAGCGTGTCAATGACAATACAGGCGTTTTGGGCCATTTGCATTATCGTTGTGGTCGCACACGCCGGGCTTATCTGGTACGACGCCGCACAAATTTGGGGGACGGCGGGCATATTTGGCGGCGGTCTTGCCTTTCTTATTCAACTTGCCGCTTTGCTTGTTTCGTGCCAAAGTGAACAAGCAGGGACAAGCGAATGGGCTTTGTTATTGGTTGGCGCTATTGATTTTGGTGCTTGGTTTCTCCATTTTCCTACGTTTTTGGCAGAAAACGAGTATAGCGGGGTAGTGGTTTCTACTATCCAAACCGGATTTATGGCCGGGTTTATATGTATCTTTTCATTTGGGGCACTCGCAATGTTCCGTAATTCACGCATATAATGGAAGAACTTTTTTTGCAAAATGGCGCGTCTGTTCCTGATACCGGAATGCTTTACATCCAAATTATTGGCGATGATTTTCGGTTAAAACGAACCGCCACAAAGGAGGAATTGGTAAACATGATCGAGGGAATGATGTGCAGAGATGACGTTTTTTGCGAGGCAATTTATGAGGTAATTGATCGAATGGGATACGCTTTACCAACACCGTTTTAACCAAAAACATATTATGCAAGACACAATTTTAGAATCAATCATTTTAGCGCGAAGGGTAAATGACGGTATCGAAGCATACCAAAAAACCCTTGAAAATGGATGCTCCCTGCATTTGGAATTAAGCCCAAAAAACGAGCAAAACCAAATTGATTTTTCCATCGAAATAAACGGCACTAAACGCCAAATTGCCGCCATGTTAGCGCTCGCAATAGAGAATGACACCACCTTTAAAAGCGCATTTTTTGAGACTTTCCACGACGTTTTTAAATGACATATACCAACCTTTCCACACTCAACCCGTCCGACAAAACACTCTCTTTGCTAAACGCAAAAGGGTACGATCTTGCGCCCGGTAAAGTGGAATGGGGGGATTGGGACACGTCAAAAGAGCGGCCATTGCCACCTGAATATGTAGCCCAACTAAAGGCAAAACATGTGCGCAACGGAACGCCATACGCCCCTAATTTACAGCGGGCAAAACTGGTTTTCGACCTTATGCAAGCGGGCGAAAACTCGAATATGGTCGTTCGTAAAATGGCGGCTAAAGGCTTTGGTGAGGCGATGGTAAGGATTGATATGGCAGCGTACAGGGCGTATAAAGAGAGCCTAAGCAAACCCGTTGAAAACACCCCTACTTTGAAGGGGGGGGAGACTTCAAAATCATTCATAATGCTATGAAAACGGGCTTTCATAGGCGCAAAAAATTGACATTCAATTGCTTGTGAGTTTGCTTTTCATAGCACTTTCAGATACAAAGTACTTTTATGAAGCAGTTAATTTGGCTTGGAACCCTAAAGGACTTGTTCGCTTGCTTGACATGTTTTATTGTTATGATGACCATCGCTTTTGTAGTGGCGCAATGTGACAACAAGGAAAAGGAAGCCGATCCTAAAATTGGAGAGCCTGAATATAAATTGGGCATACATGCCGACGAATTTGGGCGCAAAATCTACGTCCTTGAAATTGAAGGGTGCGAGTATATATGTTATAATTTGTATTGCGAAGAGGGTCTATTGACCCACAAAGGAAACTGCAAAAACCCAATTCACATTTACAATAAATAACATGGCAAAACTCACACAAATCGCCCAAATTAGATACGGCTTTTCCGTTTGGAAGTCGCCCAAATTTAAGCCCCAATTTCCGGGGCAAAAGGACGAAAAGCGACGCGGGAAAGTATTTAGCAAATATGGATTTTGCATATTCATGTACAATGAAGACAAAGTTTTCAGGTACGGAGAAGACTACTACAACACAATCACCACGACCGAACAATTGGAGGCTTTGTACTTTCAAAAGACGGGCGAAACATTAACGCCTGTCAAGGGCATAAATTAAACAAACATGGAAAAAGTTGAATTAACAATTTCGGCTGAATTGGAAGACGGCTGCCTAAGCGCAGGGCCTACAATGCTTTTGAACGGTGAAGATGTCAGGGCAATGTCTTTCGACAAAGAAACCATTTTCACGGTTGGAGCAACGGTTGGAACCGCAATGTACATGGATGAAGATGTGCAAAGAATAATGGTTTTTGCGGTTACTGGAACGCTCTCAAAATACGGGTTTAAGTCGCTCGCAGAAGAATTGGCGGACGCATTCAACGAAATAAACGAGCGTGAAGAAAAAGAATTTATGAAAAAAATCGAAGAAAAGGTCATTGAAAGGATTAACAGAATGGCCAAAAACAACTAAAAACCACCAACCTTTTTTACCATGCGCTACATCAAACTATACTCAATTGCAGCGGCCATCGTTGGCCTGCTAACCATCCTTTTTTACCCGCAATTTGCCAAAGTGTATTTCATTAGCGCGGTTGCTTTTGGGTTTTTCCTGTCCACTTGGAAGGTTAAGCCATATATACCAGCATACGCGCAAGATGAAAGCGGCAATTGGTTCGCCACATTCGAGCATGGCGGAACCCGGTATCGAATCGAAAAAGACGCGACGTATATGGTCGTTAATGGCACTTCAATCCCATGCAATTGCCCCGATACCGACGTGGCAATGAAGGTAAAGCGGCTAAACGAGGGCAAGACCGATAAACTCATTCCAGTTCTTTGCGTACTTACACTTGCGTCGTTTTGCGTCGTAGCCCTCCCATCATGCTACCCCTCGCAACTTGCGACGCCCGCACACGTCGCGGCTTTGTCGAAATTTGCTTGGCTTATTAACCTGACGTTTGTTTGTCTTTTGGTTCTTACGGTTGTTATAATGTGGATACGCCTCGTTGGTGGCGCTACCGTAAATGTGGCGATTGGTGAAATACCAGCCTTACAAATTGGCGACACCAACTTAGACCCCTCTTTCGTAGCGGGCGAAAACTTGGTGTTAATGCCGGAACGAAGGGAAAAGGCGAGCCAATATGCCAAGCGCGTAGAAAAGGCAATTGAGGGTTTGAAACACGGACAATATGCCTACATAACCCCGCCAAATGGCAAATTTTTTGCGACTATTACAAAAGATGGTACGCCCGCTATCATGGACAGGTCACAAGGTAGTGACGCCCTGTCAATCCCGCCAAGCGGATACACCAACGAATTAAGTCGCGAATACGAAAGAAGCGTTTTCGAGTTTGTCGCGGCGCACCAAAGCAAGGTGAACACACCGCCGCAAATAGATGTAGAGGATCCAATTGGCGGCATCGTTCGCGGTCTTAGTGCTTGTATCGCTTTCCTGCTATTGCCGATGCTTGGCATTGCCCAAAACAACCACCTGCAAGCCCTCAACTATTTGGGAGCCAACTACGAAGGCGCAAGGCCAACCGGGGAGGTCGTTTTTGTGTTTGAAAAACTTCTTTTGTCTGGCATGGGTGACGGCCAAAAGTCGTTTAAAGACATCCTGACAAACCGCCAAGATTACAGCGACGCCGCACCGTGGGGCACGTTGAAAATGATAAAAGTGTCAGGCATTGCCATTGCCAACATTAGGCATTTGGAAAAGCAGAAAAGCGACACAACGGCGCGAAGAGGCGAAAGCGCAAGGCCGTTAAACGATGTACGGGAAACAACGCCCGACTTTGAACAGCGCGTTACGTCCTATTACAGCACCGCCACAACGGAACAGCGGATAAGGGAACGAGAGGCGGCGGTTGAGCGGTTTAGCCGTGACGTTGGCTCAAACATTATCAAAGACGTTCTTTCGATAATAAACATCATTTCATCATATTGTTTTTGGATTTTGGCGATACCGGGGGCTATCCTTGTGGCCATATCCAAAACCAGCGCAGCGGAAAGCGCCGTCTTTGCAAACGGTTTCCCGATCTTTGGGAGAATGCAAAATTGGGTGCATGGGTTGAGTGCGGGCATTTTGTGGTCAATCGTGCTTTTTTGTCAGATAGTGCTAATAATTAGGGTATCTTTGGGTTGGATAATAAACATTGAACCCACTTGGTTGGCATTCCTAATGCTTGGTTTGTTTTCGTGGGCCGTTGCCGAAGCGGGCAAGCGAATTATCCCCAACAAACGGGTATTGGGCGGCCAGCCATACAGCGGGGGCAATCGCGGAGGGGCCAATCATCCGGGTTTGCCAATGTGAACAACCCACCCCAAAAAACCTGTCACACGGTGAACGGCACCCACCCTAATGCGCATAGGGTTGCCCGCTGACCAACTTTCTTAACAATTCGCTTTTATGACAGCAAAAGAACTCTCAAAATATTTGGATGGTTGTAGTAACATGAAAATCATGTGCAGGGATGATGTTATAACGAGCAAAGGCCGAAAAAGCGGTCTTGTGGTCGTTACGGTTGGATGTTCGGTAGAATTTGCCGGGGCCAAAACCGATGAGGCATACCACAATTTGCCGTGGATCCCAATAGACGGGTTTCCAACAAAGGCAGATGTTTTTTTCGGCAAATATGGCGGTTGGAGGTGTGGAGAAACTGAAAGGAATTGCCACAAAAACGAAGTGTTGAAAAACAAACTAACGGTTGTGCTGCAAGAGTATGACCACCAAACGCCCAAGTACATCATTGAAACCGACATACCGCACGAAAAATTTAGAACATACGAAGACTGTTTCCCCGTTTGCGAGGGTATCGTTTTTTCAATAAAGGACTTAAAATGACATCACAAGAATTGCAACAACAAATCTATGACCTCATAAAACAAAAAGGCAGCGTTTCGACATTTGGCATTGCCTGTTACTTTGCCGATGTGTCCGGCATGGATGTATCTTGGGCCGTTCACTCGCTGATTGAAAGCGGCAAGTTAGAACGCTTTGAAGGCGATGGAATCATATTTTTCACAATTAAAAACAACACACATGAAACTTAGAATTTTTGGTAGAAACGAGAATCGTTTTAAAGACGCTTTGGAGCGCGTTATGAACCTCGCTTGTGTAGCGGCAATGTACGGATATATCCCAACGCAAGACGAAATACAAAACCCTCGGGGGGGGGCGGGCCGATACTGGTATCGCTCCAATGAGGACGGCAATGACCGCTTTAACCTTTTTCCGGCTGCAAATGACCGATGGGCGAACGTCAAAGAAGAGGGCAAAAATAGTATAACGGTACAATTCAACTACCGTTATGATAGGCCCGAAATTAAGTACTGTGAAAAACTCACAATATTTTTAAACGCGGTTTTCCCCGATGAAACGGAGATAATCGAATAAAAAATGAATATGGAAAAGACATTTTTGCAATTGTCCAAAGAGCAAACAGACCCGTTTAAGGCGTTGTATTACGAAATATTGAGTAGGTTTAATTCGCACGACTACGACATGGCCGTATCTTCAATGTCTGAAGGGTTGAATGATATTATTATTCGCTGCAAAATTCAATTAGAATGTGAAGCGGAATTACTAAAAGGGGCAAGGGAGTATATTGAAAAATCCGATAGCCTTGTTAAAAAATTGGAAAGTTCTTTTGCTGAATCACTTAAAATGGTAAACGAATAAACAAAACATCGTTCAAGCATGGAAAAACAAGATTTTTGGAATCCAGAAAAAGGCTTTTTTAGTTTGCAATCGCAAAAAGCATCCGAAAACGAGCAAGAAATCAAAGAAATAAACGCCCGCATCAAATTTGCGGCCCGGCAAGGCGCACCAATATCTAAAATATCAAACGGTTTCCACACTTTCGCCCATCTGTTTGACTGCTTAGATACGTTTGTCGTAGCCATGATTAAGCAAATGGCGGTATTGGAGCATAGGCCGACATTTGGGCGTTATACTACTGGCGACCTTTGGATAAAGGCAACATTGCCTACCATTGCAAAAGCCCATTCATCGGTATGTTTTCTGGTTGGAGCAAAGCACGAAAAAGCCATTCGCAGGTTTGCGGAATTTTCACATGATGAAATCGAATATCCAAATTTAGACGAAAATATAACAAAACTAATAACAGCCTTCTATGTCATTAATGACCTACTTTAAACGCGACTACATTTATTTGATGTGGTCTTGGAGAATGTTTTGGGCGGTTAAGATAGGCGTATCAAATGCCCCGAATCTTAGGCGCTCGCAGGTTGAGGCAAGCGTATCGCAGCGCGAAGGACGGCAAATAGGCATAACCTGTTTGGCGCTCCCTTTGCTGTTTGGCGCGTACAAATTTGAATCCGCTATGCACAATATGGCACCCGCTGCAATGCGCGTAAAAGCGTTGAGGGGGACGGACGGCGGTACAGAGTGGTTTTACACCTATTCTCCATTTTCCACCTGCCTAATGCTTTGCCTTTTGTACGCCTATTTCGGCAATGCAAACGCCTATTGGTGCGGCGTGTTCCTACTCCCTTGGTTGCCATTGGATGCGCTATTGGTCTTGGTCTTGGCTTTCCTGCTCAATTGGGCAATTGTGTTGGCAGGGGCATGGGTTGTTTTCAATATTTTTTCACACTTAATTTTTTGAATATGAGCAAAATAAAGTTTCACGAAGCATTGTTTTTCTGCCAAGACGGATGCGATGTTGAGGCGTTCAATGTCGGAACTCTCGAAAAGCAAAAGTTTAGCACCGCGATTGGTAGTACAACCCATATGCCCATCCTAAAGCCGTTCACCCCCGAAAAATTGCAAATGCTTTCATCTTATATGCTTAGGAATAATGGGGATGTTATTTTAACAGATTGTGCAGTTGGCGAAAGATTAACCGACATTTTGGAAGAAATATTGGTTTTTGCGGCAAATGGATACGACGTGTTTAATTGGATCGGCCAAGGTCTTGCAGTCACGCAGGAACAGTACGACAAAATGAAGTCGGATAGGGAAAAGGACATTAGGTCAATTCCGGGAAAAACAACGCATTTTGCCGTAGTGTGCCGAACACAAAGAGATTTTGATCTTTTTGTAAAAGGCCAAGTATTGCCACAATATTCGGAGAGGCTTTTTGTGATAAGCCGAAGAAAAAGGGTAATAAACAGGCCATATAAAGGCGATGTGTCAACCACAGTTTATTGGCTCGCTATGTCTATGGATCATATTGAGGGCAGGGTATTTAACGATGTTATATATTTAGATGGTTGGTTCATGCTTAATGAAGCAGAACAAATAAAAACATATATCAAAAGTCATTTAGTATCTTTCGACCTAAACGATGTATCTCTTTGAAATCCTAATCCAAAACCCGCTTGGATCGGCGCTGTTTGCAGTTGTTGCAATAACCGCTTTGTCCATCCTGACCAAGGGGTTTAAATGGGCTTGGTTCATCTTGCGAAAGGCTGCCATATTCGCCTATTCGCTTTTGCCGCGTCTCAACTTCGCATTCTTTGCAAAGTGGTTTTTTGCGTCGCTGCTCATATACTCGTTCCGCTCCGAAATAGCGGACGGTATCGGCTTCATTGACCAGTACTATTTTAACCCGGTGAAATTCGCCACGTTCGACGCGGACACAAGCAGCGCAACGGAACAGGCGTTTTTGCGCAAACTTCGCCACAATGTGTCACAACGCGAATACGACACGTTAATGAGCGCAACCGCTCGCATGGCGGCGCGTCACGGGTGCGGAACGCTGCAATTTTTGGAAGTGTACGAAAGTGAGTGCGCCTTAAATCCTTTTGCTGTCAACGTTAACGAAAAGGGCGATACCGTCGCGGCTGGGCACATCCAATTCACACGCGCCGGGGTAGATGGTTTGGATGTAGAAGGGCAAAAGGTTGGCATGTGGCGGGTGCGCAAGGCGATAAGGCAAAGGGATATTTCGTTTTTGTGCCGTCTTGGTGAGGCGTATATGTTGAGGGCTTCGCAGGGTCAGCGCCTAAAAAGGTCTTGTGACGTTTACACCGCTGTGTTTTTGCCTTACTTTTTGGGTATGCCCGATCATACCGTGGTCGCATCGGCAAGCGGGGCAAAACCGGAATGGTACTATCAAAATATTGGCTTGGATGGGTATAGTCTGCAAAACGGGCGGGTTGTGTGGTCTGGTGGGTATAGAGACGGGAAAATAACAATATCGGATTTGGCGTTAAGGTTGGCATACAAAAAGGCAAAGGTCGTTCGAGAGTTTGGAGAATAGAGAAATCCCCCGTCGTTTTGGTAGCGACGGGGGATTTTGTTTTATTTTACCCTTCCATTATAGTCAGGTAAAACAATTGGTTTTTATCTAAAAAATCAAGCGCGTTTTTGTTGTAATCGTGCAGCAATCGAGAAAATTCATCTCTCTTAACTGCTCTCAAAAATTCTATGGGTATTCCATTGCAAAAATCATTTTCACTTATCCAGATTTCGGCATCAGTATTGATTTTACCAAGGCGAACATTCGTTAAGGCGTCGTAAAATTCAGACAGATTTGTTTGGCCAAACGATTTATTATTTCCGCAGTTTACCAAAATATTTTTCAAAACTTCGACGAACGCACGATTTTTGCACCCGAACGACAAAAAAACCGTAAATTTGCCCGCTCATTCATAAACGCGCATCTGTGCAGGTTGCCAGTATTGGCACGGTCTGGGCATGAAAAAACCGCCGCACCTAATCAACGGGTACGGCGGTTTGCTTTGTGTGGGCGGGGTTTATTTAAAGTTGGCTTCGATAAATCGCTTGGTTGCCTCAATCCTTGAAAAACACTTGCCAACCCAAATGTGGACACAGTAGCGGTTTTCCGGGTGGGCTTGTGTCACGCCCTCAACCAAATCCCAATCTTTCTTCACCAACGAAACGGGCGTATCAATACTGACCTCTTGCGAAACAGATGACGTGTCAACCAAGAATTTCCCACATTGCATTGTGATCGAGAAACAAACATCCTCGACCCCTGTCACGGCTTCGACCTTTGGGCTGCCTTGTTTTTGGGGCGTTTGTCCGGCGCACCCCGCCGCCATTGCGCACATCAGCGCAACAAAAAGTACTTTCTTCATTTCTTAAAATATTGGGCAAATAGGTTGTGGCCATTCCTTCGCCCGGTTTGGAATGGTTGTTTTTAGTTTCCCACGCGAAAGGGTTGTCGGGATGCGGTGGGGTACATTCCATGACAACATCTTCAATTATCATGGCATTTGGGCGTCAATAAGTCCGCGAATGAATTGCGCTTGATTTGGAAGGGTTTTCAAAAATTTAACTTGGTCGGAGCGCAGGGGAAACGTCTTATTGACGTATCCAACGGTTTCCCGAACGGGTTTGCCCTGTTTCCCACACGCTTTGCAGTAGGAAAGGTGATACCTTACAATGGTATCCCCCTTTTTTGTTTGGGTTTTGGTGAAGTCTTTTAGCGGCTTTGTTTCGCCGCACCGGGTGCATTGTTTAATGTCCATGTTATTTGTTGTTTAAGCACAAAACGAAATTGGAATACATCCAAACGTTTCATCAATTAATTCAATTCTTGTTTGCCAATCTGGCACATGTTGCCATTCTCGACATATTTTCTGAAATTCTTTGGGGCATTGGGCAAGGATTTTTTCAGAATAATTATTGGCAATTGGAATTAATTCAATGGTTGAGGCGTGATTGCCCGTTGCGGCAAAAATAAGATCATCAAAAAGAACCGTTGGAGGCGTTTTTGAGTATAGCCTACGAGTGTAAAAACTCAAAATTGTAGATGCTGCTATTTGCATAATACGAGTAATTAAGAATGAAAAGATGCGCAAAGATATGTCGTAATTAAATACAAAACAATATAACCATAAAAATAAATCCATCAATTTCGACCAATCCGCGTTTTTTGCGCCCGAACGACAAAAAAAACCGTAAATTTGCGGGGCAAAACGGTTGAGGGGCCGGGCATGGGCTTAAACCATGATTGACGTTTCACTAAATTTCGATGATGGCAGGTTGAACGACCTGCTTCAACTTGCGCTAAAGTCGGCGGACGCCTTAGACCGTAAAATTGACGAAATACAGGCAAGTTTAAAAAAGGGCTTTGCGGCGCAAGGGGGCGACAAATTCAGTAATTCGCTAAAAGAGGGCGCAAAATCCGCACAAGACGCGGACGCCGCTTTAAAAAAGTTTGGCGTAACCGCCGGGCTATCCTTTGCCAAATTCAACCTGCTTGCCGGGGTAATTGAGCAGGTGGGCGGTAGCCTAACATCCTTCATAACCGAACCGATAAGGCAGGGCGCTACCCTCGAAAGTTTGGAAGCGAATTTTACGACGCTCTTAAAATCGGGCGAAGCGGCAAAGCAACTCATTGCCGAAATCAACAAATTTGCAGCCGAAACGCCGTTTTCACAATCGGAACTTTTTCAGCAAACGGAAAAACTTTTGGGATTTGGATTTGCAGCCGAAGACGTTACCGACATTTTGCGGCGGCTTGGCGATATTTCGGGGGGCAGTGCCGAAAAGTTGGATGGTTTTGTAACAGCGCTCGCACAGGTGCAAGCAAAGGGCCGTTTACAGGGTGAAGAACTTTTGCAATTTGCGGAACGCGGTTTGGGCACCAACCTAATAGCCGAAGCGCTCGGACAAACGACGGCGCAATTTACAGAACTGGTAAGTCAAGGCAAAATCGGGTACGGTGAACTCGAAAAGGCGATTAAAGTTTTGACCGATGAGGGAGGGCGCTTTAACGGTGTTATGGCGGCGCAATCACAGACGCTAAACGGCTTGTTCTCAACACTTGTGGGAAATTTCGAGCAATTACAGGGCGAAGTTGGCAAACTGCTATTGCCAGCACTCAAAGACGTTGTTATTGCCGCAAACGACATTATAGCGGGCATAGACCCCAAGCAAATAGGGGTTGCCTTTGATGAAGCGGGACAGGCTGCACAGCCTTTTTTGGATGCTCTTGCAAGCGGTTTTGATGAGAATATTTTGCCCGCTTTGCTGCGTTTTCGTGATGCCATCCAAGACGCTTTAGACCGTGCATCTGAATTTTTCAGCGGAATAAACGAGGGCGGGGCCGTTACCGAATTTTTAAAAAGCCTATTGGACGGCATAACAGAGGCGTTTGGCTCTTTGGTTGATACGCTCGCTTTTGCAATTGAGGGCATCGTTGACTTTGCATCGCCAATAGTATCAAACCTCATACCGGCGATCCAAACCGTTTTCCGGGTTGTCGGCGGCGCTATTGAGGCGTTTAGTAATTTGACGGGCGAAGGCGAACGCGCCGGAACCGTCTTTGACACATTGGCCCAGCCGTTTGCCGTTTTAGCGTCCGCACTTTCGACCGTTGTAGAGGTTGTGGGCGAAGTTGTGGCGGGCTTTTTGAATTTAGGGGATAACGCCCGATCCTCAACACCGTGGATAAGGACATTAGGCGAAGTGGTGGAATTTGTGACCATCCCCGTGCGGGCGCTTGCCGGGTTTTTGTTCGATGCCGGGCAAGCATTGGGCGATTTTCTTGGCATAACAGAAACAGCAACCGAAAAAGCGGCGCGTCTCAAAAAAGAAGCGGACGCGGCGGCGGCAGCGGCGGCACAGGCCAACGCAGGGGAGGATTTTGCAGACAGGCAGCGCCAAATTGACAGCCAAAACGCCGCACAAAAAGAGGCCGAACGGTTGCGAAAAAAAGAAGCGGACGCAAGGAAGGCGGCGGCTACCAAAACACAAAAAGAACTCGAAAAAGAGGCCAAAGACCGGGAAAAGTTTTTGAAAGATCAGGCAGATTTGCGCATCGAACTAATTGAAGATGAAACGGCGCGGGCAATTGAAAAGGAAAAACAACGGTTTGAGGCGGAACAAAAAGAGGTAAAGCGGCTATTTGGGAAAACAAAAGAATTTCAAGCACAGCAGGAAGCAGCGGCCCGCATCCATGCCGCCAATATTGCCGAAATCGAAAAAGAAGCAGCGGACAAAGTGATTGCCGAACGGTCAAAGGTTTTGGAGCGTGAAAAAGAATTTGAGCAAGAGCGGCAAAACATACGGGCCGAAGCCCAATTAAACGCCGCCGACAACGCCAAAAACTTGGGGGATTTGCGTTTGGATATTGCCGAAGCCGCACAGGTCGCCTACTTGCAAAAATTGAAGCAAAACGGCGCAAGCGAGCAAACGCTACAAAAAGAACAAGCCCGCTTCGACCTTATAACGCAGTCCTTGAGACTTCAAAATGAGATCGAATTTCAAGAGGCATTGTTAAAGGCAACGGCGGCGGGTGATGAGCAGCGGCGGGCGCAAATAGAATTGCAATTGCAACTACTTCGCCAACAACTTGCCAACGTCACATTTGAGATAAACACGCCGGACGGTGATTTAGGTTTGGGGCCAATTGCCCAGCGGCTTTCTACCTTCAAAGAGAGTTTGGCCAAGTCCCTAAAATTGGACGTTGCCCAATTTGATACCCTGTTTAGCGGGGCCAAAAGTGCGTTTTCTTCATTTTTTGACAGCATCAACGCCATTCGTGAGGTACAAATAGCCCAAAACGAAAGATTGATTGAGAGTTTAGATAAGCAGATCGCAAAGCAGGAGGAAGCGGTGGAAAAGGAAAAGAGGGCCAAAGAATTGGGCGCATCCAATAGTTTAGACATAGAACAAAGGACGCTTGACGAACTGCAAGCCAAAAAAGAAGCAGCCGAAAAAAAGAACCAAGAATTGCAAGCCCGTTCCGCTCGTTTCCAATTGTTGCAGGATACGGCACAACAGGCGTCGGGTATTGCAACGTCCGTTGTTAACATCATCAAAGGAACATCGGCAGTTCCGTTTGTGGGCATAGCCTTGGCAGCCATACAGGTTGCGGCCCTTTTCGCGCTTATCGCAAGCGCACGGGCGCAAGCAAAGGCCGCAACCAAGTTGTACAAGGGGGGCAAAATTCCGCTTGGCAAAGATGATGAGCATGGCACAGGCTACAAAATTGAGGGCACCAATATTGAAGTGGGCGGCGGTGAATTTGTTCTGAGGCGCAAAGTGGTAGATAAGCACGAAACGTTTATCGAGAAACTGAACAGCGGCAAGTACGACCACTTGAATTTAGAACGCGAATTGAACGAGCCGGGGGAATCCAAGCAGCCTGAACCAAAAACGCGAAAGGAACGCACGGAGCGCGTTTTTGTGGACATTCGCAGGATACAGCGGGAAACGATAGCAAAAGCGGCTTATATCGCGCAAAAGACTGTTTTGGAGGCGTTTAAAAGCATAAACGAAACAAACGAAACGGAAAAGCGAAAACAAGCGATTGAAAGATCGGAAAAAGCCATAAGCAAGTACGACCACTTGAATTTAGAACGCGAATTGAACGAGCCGGGGGAATCCAAGCAGCCTGAACCAAAAACGCGAAAGGAACGCACGGAGCGCGTTTTTGTGGACATTCGCAGGATACAGCGGGAAACGATAGCAAAAGCGGCTTATATCGCGCAAAAGACTGTTTTGGAGGCGTTTAAAAGCATAAACGAAACAAACGAAACGGAAAAGCGAAAACAAGCGATTGAAAGATCGGAAAAAGCCATAAACATTGTTTTGTCCGAAATTACAAACAACGTTTGGCAGCGGCGGGCATCCCTCAAAAGCGACGTTTCGGAGGTGCTGGATGTCTCAAAGAGCATTAAGGACATGCAAGAGCGCAAGATCAGCGACGTTAAGCGCATCGCAAAAAGCGCGATAGCAAACGAGGTTTTAGATGTGTTAAAAAGCAGCGCAAGCGAAAAGACGCGCCGCGAATTTGAGATGGTGAAAATGTCGCAAGAGTTTGCAAGGCGCGAAAATGCGCCTCAAATACCCGTTGTTGCATCGGGCGCACTTGCAAGGTTTGCGCCCCCTGAAATAGTTTTTGAGCAGCAAAAGCGGGTAGAGCGCATGTATGAGGCGATAAAGCCCCCTGTTTTCGCCGGGGTTGGGGGCGGTAACGTTGTCAACCAAACAGAGCCGTTTGATTACGCGAAGTTGGCAAGTATGTTGAATGAGCAGTCAAACAGGATCATAAGGCAGGGTTTTTACCCGCTGCAAAGGCTTGGCGACGCCGTTACCGACAAAGACGGTAAATTGGTCGTTCGCAGTACGGACGCGGCGGGAAATTTAAGAACAGATATTTTGGGATAAAAAAATCCCCTGACGTTGTGAATGTCAGGGGATTTGTGTTTTGGGCGGGTTTATTTGTCTTGGGCAATAAGTTTATCGTGTATATCGTACCAATATGCAAGACCTTGTGGCGATTCCGACCAAGAAAATGCGCCGGTCAAAGCATCCGATAAAGACAACTCAATAACTCCAAGTCTACAAATGTACAACCAATTCAAATACTACACAATACCAACACAAAAATAAATCCACCAATTTCGACCAAAGTGCATTTTTTGAACCTGAACGACAAAAAAACCGTAAATTTGCCCCGACTTAAAAAATATGGTATCGCTCTTAAACGACTTTTCTTTTATACTCGACGTTCCCGGCGAAGATGCGCGAACGTTAACGCCAACCAACGACCGTTTGCAGGTCTCATGGGATAAGATCGGGGGCGAATATTCACGGGCGCGGCGAAAGGTTATCAAAACGTCTCTTACCTTCCTTAAGTCGGATTACCAGTTTTTTAAAGATCGCTTCGACGCTCAACCGTTTGAGGAACTCGAACTAAACATTTACCGAAAGTGCGGGGCCGCTTCCAATGTGCCAACGCTTTGGCACTCTTGCCGCATCCTGCTATCAAAAGCCCGGTGGGATCATGCGGTGGGCCGGGTTGATTTTGATTTGCAACCAAACGACCTTTGGAAGTGTTGGGAGCAAAACAAGAATAAAACCGTTAATATTTTAGGGCAAGGCACCGCCGTAACGGTATATTCTATATACGGGGATGTATCATACCGAACACACAACTTCATTGACCCAATACCGGGACATCCAACCGACGCAGAACAGGACGCGGCGGTACCCGGCGGCGCAAACGCTATGCAATGGGTGAAAGTATCATATAAATATTGGAAAGTCGGGGGCATCCCGCGTGTCACGGTAAAATGGGCGCGTGAGGTGTGGGCCGGGGTAGGTGCGCCCCCCGATAATTCGTGGGTGCAAATAACCGACCCGCTTTTAGGTATAATATTTGCCAGAAAACCCGCCGTCAACGGGCCAAACTATCACAATTTGGACAATGGGTTATATGAGTTCACATGGGACATAATAGACTTTGCCACCCAACAGGGCATAGACAACGGGCGCAAGGTCAAAGAGGTTACGCCCCTCATAATTGCCGCTACGGGGTGCGACTTCGACCAAGTAAAAAGCGGTTTTTTTGAGATCAATCAGGAGAATCCACAAGACAACGCGCCCTATTTGCGGGCATACGCAAAATTAAAAAACCTGTTAATTTTTCAACGCTCCGACATCCTAAAGGCTTTTGCGACAGCAAACGCATCGCGGCACGATATTACGATAATAAATTACGTCGAACTGCTTTGCAAAACGTTCAATTGCTTTTACACAATTCAATACGAAGCGACCGAACTGATTTTTAGGATCGAGCATTTTTCGTATTTCGTTGAAAACGACGGGCTGGACGTTTCGGCGTCGCCTTACCTTCGCAGGTACGCCCGCTTTGAAATTGACAGCGTGGAAGACATACCGCCGTATGAGGAATTTCTAATGACAAAGGGCAGGGACGGCACAATTTTTGCACCTTCAAAGATGGAATATTCTTTGCCCGTCGCATCGTCCGAACCAAAGCCAAACCCCGTTCCAGAATGTACGACCGATTTTGAAGGATTGTTTTTGGCCGATGATGATGATGAAAACGACTTGAAAGGCTCATTTTTGATGGCCGTTTATGAAATTGACAGTTTATTCTACATTGACCGAGAATATAATTCAATAAACGGTTCTTTGTCTTGGTGGGAACTTTTAAGAAAATATTGGAATTACGGGCGTTATATGTCCGGGGCCGTCGTTCGCAGCGGGCCAAATGTTGAGACAATAACGATAAATTCGCCGCGCCGCATCAAAGAAGCCCCCGAAATATCCTTTCCAATTTCGTGCGATGTTGAAGCGGCGTTTAACCCTGACATATTGGTAACAACACCTTTGGGACAAGGCCAAGTTGATACCGCCGTTTACGACACGTTAACCGAAACGCTAACACTAAAATTGATCTACGAATGATAGGCAGGTTAAACCACGGCAGCCCGAACAAACCGGGCATAGGGTTGGGGGTATTTACAAGTTTGGACTATGTGCCGCAACTTCGCCCCGAAATGGCGGAACAAGCGGACACATGGATTTGCCCGACCAGCGCGACGCCTACCTTCCAATTTGGTTTTGGCGCGGCTGCGTTAACATCGTTGACAGCGATAGATGAGTTTGGAGATGATTACCCGTTTGGGACTGCTGGAATTACAAGCGTATCCATAAGTGGCAGCCGAAAAATACATTCTTACGACGGAACAAACCCACTCCCAACCGGAAAGTATTATTTTCGTATTGGCTTTTTTGGTGGGGCAACTTGTTATACAGAACGCTTTGAAGTTGTTGATTGTGCCGACGACCTTTTGAAATTGGTTGTTTATGATAGCAAGGACTACAACGGCGGCACATATTACGGCGGTGGGTTTCAAAACGTCCTTTGGTTTCGTAGCGTCTTGACGCGCCCAAAGGTTGAATTTAACAGCGAAACCAAGGCCGATGGATTTGGCGTTCCATTAACCGTCTATGCAAGGACAGAGGATGTCTATGGGTTTGATGTGCTTGCATGTGATGGGTTATTTTTGACACTTTCGCGGCTTGCCAATCACGATACGGCAACCATCACATACCCCGGCGAAAGTGAAGACATTAGCATCCGCGATATAAGGGCGAGCGATACGGGCGAAAAGTCCGATTTGCTGGCCGTTGTTGAGGTTTCGTTTAAGATGGAATTTATGGAGACCAACACGCAAAGTTTTACACTTTAAGAGTTTTTTTTGGTAAAATAGGTTGATTTTGCCCCGCTCGCGTTTTTAGGCGCGGCGGGGCTTTTTTGTTTATCTTTTTGGAATATTGGCGGCAAACGTTTCGATACGTTCCGCAATTGTGATTTGCACTTCTACATCATTTGGCATCATCACAGGGAAAGCGCATAGTTTCCCCATTTGTAAAAACAACGGTCAAAACCTCTTTGCCGTTGATGTGCATTGTTCCGTTTTTTGCTGAAATTTGCATGTGTTGAAAGTTGATGGGCTTGCGCCCGGTTAAAAAGGTAAAATGTTGTTATAAATGGTAAAAGGGGTTTTGATTTGCTCAATTGGCCGACTTTCCAAAAACTCAAACTCTAAGGATGTGAGCGTCTGCATGAACGCCTTTGCATCCTCAAAAGACTTGGCGACAACAAAGGCAAAATGACCGTCTGTTTTGTCGCGGAATTTATAGACCTGCATTTAATTTATAGTTAAAATAAGGCATTATTTCGCAAAAATGCCCCTAAAAAATTGTTTTGATAGTTCCTGATCGTCATTGAGTGCTAAAAAAACTTCCATTGATTCGGTCAGGTATCCCAAAAAAATGAAGTCTATTTTTTCAAGTTCTTTAACGATTTGCTTTGCCAAACGAACCGTCATTTTTTTGGATGTATTTACCTGAATGCTGCCAGCGTATTCGCTTTTGACGGTCACGCCAAGACTTTTTAATCTTTCCTTGACCTTTGCTACTTCGCTTTTTGTTAGTGGTCGGTAGAATCTTAGCATTTTTGATGGTTGATTTGGGCATTGCGACCGGTGAAAAGATGGATTGGTTTTTTGGGGCTGATGCGGGGTAATTACGAATTATGTGCGCAAACTTTTTCAGTTTCTTTAACAGTAAACCTTTTGCCGGAATTTACGCAAATAGCGTAAGCAATTCCGCCTACGATTACCTTTTGATAAAGCCCGCCAAATCCTTGTGTATTGTTTTTTCCAAATTTGAAATATTTCAAATTTTGAAGATTTTTAAATTGAATCATTGTTGAAAACGTTTAATCGTTAATTGATGACACAAAGATATACCGTCTTTCAATACCGCACAATAGTTTACCAAAATATTTTTCAAAACTTCGACGAACGCACGTTTTTTACACCTGAACGACATAATTATTTTGGTTTCGCCGTAATTTCCCGACAATTGCGCCCACAAATTAAAAAGAACTTTGCGCCACAAAGTAGTTTAAACTTAAAAGCACATGAGGGAAGCAAAAAAGGGGATGGTTTGGTATGTTTCGCCCGATGGCAGGGCCAACACATACCCCGACACACCCGAAAACCATAAACGCCTGACAGAAAAAGGCTACCGTCGCACAACGCCGGAAGATGAGGCAAGGGCCAAGACGCCGCTGCCAATCGAAGCGCCGCTGCCAATAGTCGCGCCCGTTCCCACGCAACCCGTCGCGCCCACGATCGAAATAACCGACGGCCTCGCAGAACTTGGTATCAAGGAATTGCGGGAACTTGCCAAAGCGTTGGGTATTGACCCGTCGCAAAAACGCCCCGACCTTGAAAACGCCATAAAAGCGGCAAAAGCAAATGGTTAGATACACGCATCCCCACAACGGAACAAGCGGCGTAACAACAGATGAAAAAGCCGCCATAATGAGGGAATCCCCCGCATTTGTCGGCTACACTTTCGAGAAAATCGAGCCGCCACCGCCACCGCCACCGATTGAAAAACCGCAAAGCGATACCAACGCGCTTGGTAATCGCAAGGGCCGCAAAAAATCCAAATAACATCACCTTAACGGGCTTTATACGAGTATTTTAGCCCAAAAACATTACGCGATAATGGAATTTAGTATTGATCTGGTTGCCGCGCTCATTGGAATGGGGGCGGACGAACTCAAACGCCAATTTGTCACAAAAGACGAAAACGGCGAAAAGACCTTAGAAGGCGACGCGCTCGCAGAAAAGGTAAAGGAACTCGCAAAACAGCACGAAGCAAACATCTTGGAAGCGGGACGCAGGAACGGCGCACGGGACAGGATGACAGATTTTGAGCAAAGTTTGCGCACAAAGTACGGCGTCAACGTAAAAGCCGAAAGGGAGGCATTGGTTGAGGCGATTTTAGCGGCAAAAACGGCGGAACAGGCGCAAGAATTGGAGCGGCTAAGAAGCGAAGTGAACGCCAAAAAAGCGGCAAAATTAGAAGACTTGCCGATTGAGGAACAAAAGAAGTTTATCGCGCAACACCCGTTTTTTTCCGAGCAAACCGCACAATTAAAAGCCGAAGCCGAACAACGGGCGCAAGAGTTGGAGCAGTTCAAAGCACAGGTACAGCAACGGGAAATAAGCGGAAAATTGCGGGCGCGGGCATTGGAATTTTTGCACAACGAATATCGGGCCGTATTGCCCGATGACGCGGAAATTGCCAAGACAATAACAAGTGCTTGGCTTGAAAGTCTTGAAAAGGCAGCGGTTTGGAAGGTTGAAGGGGACGACATCTTGCCTTTCAACAAAGAGGGCGAAAGGGTTTTAGACAATTACAAACCAGTTGACACGCCGCAATTCTTTGCGATCAACGCGAAAAACTGGTTTAAGCAACACCCGGCAGACCCGAACAAAGGAACACCAAACGGAGGGGGAACGAGCGGCCAAAACGGCATAAACATGCCCGATTGGTGCAAAATGAGCAAAGACGAAATTTTTCAAACGGTGCTGAACGAAAAAGACCCGGTAAAAGCGGCAGCCCTCGAAAAGAGCGCAGCCGAATTTCTATCCTAAACAAAACGGCGGCACCGCAAACATTTTTAAAACATGGCAGTAACTTTAACCGCGTCAAACTCTCTTGCGATTCAAAAGAGGGTGCGCGAGAAATGGAACGAGGAGGGCAGCCAAGCGGGCCGTCAATACTTTGCCGAAAACACGACAGCCAAGGCGCTATTGTCCAATAATAGTTTGGGCATGGAAGAGGTTTGGCAAAATGGCCGCTGTGTTGAGGTAAAACTTTGGATGGTTGACGTATCGGACGGCGCAAATGCCGTTGATAATGTCGGCACGACCCCGCCCACTACCGATTGCGATTTGGTGGCGACCAAAGAAGTCGGTACGCGGGGGTTTACCTACACGCCTAACCTTTATTTGCAGGACGGTTTTACCGTTTCGGACGCCCTTTGCGGCAACGACGCGCAATTTACGGAACTGGTATCCGCCGGGCTTGCGCAGCGCTTGCGCGATCACCGTGCCCAACTTAACACCAATACAATCAACTTTTTGAACGACAACGCAAGCGCCAACTTGGACACGCGATTTGTCGGCAGCGAGTTTACGGTTGACGGGGTTAAAACCCTTATTCCTGAAAACTATTGGCTTCGCGAGGACTTCCTTATGAAGTTGGCTATTATGGCCACAAACAACAAAATGGGCCAAGACTTTTTGATCGTTGACGGCTCAAACTTGCTCCTTAACCAGATGATGGCCCCGTACTATGGCCAAAACGACAACCAGCGCTCTTTTGGGGCGGCATACCGCGACATGCTCAACCGCTATTACAGCGACATGTTGCGCTTAGATACGGTTGTAGGGGAATCCACGACTTTTTTGGTCAATCCCAACATGTTCGGCTTTATGAACATGGCCCAATACGGATTAGCCCCGACCGTCATTGACCCGTCGCGCAACCGTTCCGCGTTCTCCATTCCCGACCCCGAATTGACCTACCGCCGTGTGCGCCGCGATCCAAACACGGGCCGCACGTCCGTTGAAACCGTTCCCGTTATGTACGATGTTTACTACGAATATGCCTGTTCGGGCCGTGACGCCCGTGGCACTATGACTTATGACCACAAATGGGAGGTTGATTTTCGCGGTGCAATGTTCTTGGGGCCGACTTCACAAAGTGGATTCAGCGCCAATACAAACGGTATTTTGAAACTCGTTAGGGAGATCGGTATTTAATCGCGTTCCCTGACCAAAATTTTTTCTAAAAACATGAAATCTTTCATTTTTGCGATAATCGGGGTTTTGTTTGTGGCGGGCGCTTCGTTCTTGGGCGGTGCTCCAAGTCTTGACAACCGAAACCCGGTATTGAAATCGTTTGACGCCGACACGATCACCAACGCCGAAAAGGACACATTGGCGATACCGGGCACATACATCACAAACTACCAGATTAACGTTAGCGCCGTGCGCACGTCCATATCGGGTACCCACAACGTTAAAATTTACCTTGACGAAAGCGGCACCAGCACCGGAAACACCGATTGGCGCGTCATTGACAGTACCAGCGCAACGACCGCGACCGTTGGCGTAATTCGACAATCCACAATGTACGCCCGTCGTTTTCGCCTTCGTGTTTCCGGCACCGGAACGCAGTCGAGCCGCTACAAAATAGACGCCACCATAAAACCGATCTGATGTTAAACCCGATAGACTGCCTAAAGCAAACAATAGGGCTTGCGCCCGACAATTGCCCGTGCAACGGACTTGTGCCCGATGGCGTGAGCGGCCTATCGGGGCTTTATATCACGACGGGGCAAGGTATTCCCGTGCAATTCGCCGGGGCGCTTTCCGATTGCGAAAAGGGAGGCGTTTGGGATATTCTTGCCGAAGCAAGGGCGGCGGGCGCGTCCCGTTTTTGGATTGACTATACCAAGGAATATTCGAGGCACCATAAGCCCGTGTATCAAAAATACGCGGGAACCATTGGGCGCATCGAGAACGCGATGGCTGTACAGTCAAGCCAGCGGCGGGCCGTTGTTCGCATGGAAAGCACCCAACTACCTGCCTACCTTCGCATAAAAGGGGCTTGGATGTACTCAGCCGTCGGAGGTGCCGTTGATTTGGAATTTCACCAAAGCACAGACACGGGCACGGCGATAGCGACAAAGGAACTTACTTTGACGGCAAGCAAATACGCCTATACCGCGTTTGATACGCCCGTTATCTTGAATTTGTACGGGCCGCAATACGTTGACGGGCCGATTTATTACGCTTCGTGGGCTTTGCAGGATGGGGACTATGCCCGCAAAAACACGTTCTTTTGTTGCAACAAAAAGCACGGGGAACACGCCGGGTTTTTGAAATGCGACGGTTGGATGGTTGATGATATTGCGGACATGGAAACAGACAGCGCAA
>ERZ724522.365-NODE-365-length-30178-cov-5.142482_pt1 | contig 30178 bp, 31 predicted proteins | sample MGYA00376055_ERZ724522 | MGnify/ENA primary metagenome ERZ724522 (study PRJEB28724, sample SAMN07190884) | wastewater metagenome | isolation source: effluent of sewage treatment plant in Hong Hong | place: Hong Kong | collected 2016-03-17 ...
CCACTCAAAGTTACTTATGAGATGGATGGAGACTCAATAGCCGTTCTTCATCCATTAGCAGTAAGAGCTAATACCGTAGCTCGAATGCTTTATGAGTACAGGAATGGCACCAAAGAGTTTAAGAACATCCAGAATGCTATAAACAGCTATTATGTTGAATTAAGCAATACAATCTTTGGGAAGAGTGGTGTATTTAATAGATACATTATGGGTCCCAGACTCAAGAAAAGCTTTAGAGCTGTTGCAATTCCAGGTTGTTATAAGCTTGATATCTATGGAGAATCATATGAACATGTCGGCATTCCTAGAAAAATCTGTAAACATTTAAAGATAAATGATGGCGACATTGTTCTAATTGGTAGAGATCCTACGATTTGGATGGGATCTGTTGAATTTCTCTATGCTTATCCTGTTGATCATGAAGCTCTTGAAATTCATCCTCTAATACTGCCACAATTTGGCGGGGACCATGATGGTGATCAATTCTGGGGTTATTATCCTAAACAGGAACTAATCCCTGAAAACATTATATGTTCATTCACTAGAAGATATTCTAAGTGGAATAAGAACTTTAATCTCGACAAAGAAACCAATATTGTAGATTGGAAAAACTATAGTACTGATGAGAGTAGTAGAATTAAAACCACAGGTTTTTCTATTTCTCCATTGGATATAGTCGAGAAGAATAAAGATCTCGAAAGAATCACAAACTATTGCAATATTGGTTCTCGAGCACGAGGTTTGGCAGACTATGAAGAACTTCTAAAGTATGCCAAAGGTCTTGATATCAAAGAATGGCAATCCATTACAGAAGCTATTAATAGAGCTCAGCTGTCCATGAAAATATTCATGGGCCCTGTTGGATTGCTTGCATTGAGACTTATTGTTCTTGGCAATCTATTTGAGTCTATTAAGCATAGTGCTCACATTCTTGCCGAGAGATGTGCTCAAGGTTTGCTTGATGCCAAACACCTTTCGTTTGAACAGATCAAGAATTTTAAGCCAGCTCGTATATTCGAGATCTTAAATCTGAGGGATAAGAATATCAAGTCTAGTCAAGACATGCTCAAGGCTCTAAGAGAGATAGTCCCCTGCAGTGAAGAAGTTCTTCCTGCTTTGGACTTTATCTTTGTAGATGGCAGAGGCATCGCTAAGATGTCTAAAGAAGATTGCGAGCTCTTTGAAGGTACCACTTCTACGGCAAATATGAACCCTAGCGGGTATATGCCGCAGATTGTCTTTGATACAATCGATCCTAATCAGGATATCTTTAACTTTGCCTTCTATGAAGGCGCTAAGGAATGTTATTCAAATGATTCAAAATGAAGTTCCCAAAGATAAAGATCTATTGCCTTTTATGAGAGGCTTTTTGGCTTCTATAGAAGAACAAATGTCTTTTGAGTCTCCTTATATTAAGGAGATCTTAGAAAACGCTATCACAAGGATTGAAGAACTAGAAAAAAAGGCAAGAGAAGCAGGAATTAAAGCAATTCAAAAGCTTTATTCAGATTCTAAAAATATAAGTATTGAACAACAAGCTATTTCGAATATTTCTAATAAAGAAAAATGTGAGTGTCGAAACTGTTTAGATGATTTTGAGAAATTGAACCCGCCTGGACCTGGTTTAAGCCATTGGACTACACGAATGGTAGTATGTTCAATATGTGGTAATAAACGTTGTCCACACGCTAATAATCACAATAATCCTTGCACAAATAGCAATGAACCTGGGCAGCCTGGAAGTTCATATTCCATGAGTGAAATTAAAAACAAAACAACACAGCCGCCCGCCCATCAGGATCAATGCCCGAACTGTGGTGGTGGCGTTCACGCAAAGGGGTGCGGGGTTTTGCCAAGCTACTCACCGGAAAGGGGATGGACAGATGGATAATTCGCAAGTGACCTACGACTACTTTTTTGTGGACGTGAGCGATCCGAAGCTGACGCACCTGTGGGTGCTATGCCGCTCGGACTTCATGCCTGCGCAGGGCTGGCGGCACAAGGTGATTTCGGCTGACGTGCCGTTCGTGGACTGGCTGGCGAAGCCTGAGAACTTCCGCCCGCTGGAGTGGGATCGTGGAACGCCGCCGATCCGCGTGATGAAGAGTTTTCCGCCGACGCCCGAGGACTGATCGTGACTATCGAACACTTGGAACTTCTCGTTTGGATGCGCGACCTGTACGCACGTTGGGATGAGGCAATACGCGTCGAAATCCGCAAGGTGCCAAAGAAGAAGAAGGGGAAGAAGAAGGCGTCGTGAACAACAGAGCATGCGAAGGCGATTGGCCTGGTGTTGCTCCTCACTCGCGACGTGCGTGCCACGACATTGCAACGCTTGATGTCGGCGGCAAGCGCCTGTGCTTGATTCACGGAACGCGCGCGCTGACTGAACTGCTATCACCGGAAAACTTCCCACCGCTGGACCCGCTGCTAGGTCGGGCGCTCGAAGAGTTGCAGGCCATGAAGCATGCGCTGCGCAACTTTGACGGCAAGAAAGAGGGATGAGCAAACACGATAAACTAGAACCACCTCCTGAAAATACTACTTGCGATGCCTACATTGGTATTACAAAAGATAAATGGGGCACACCACAAGTAATAAGATGTACAAATATAGCTACAGAAACAAGAATAGGATTTCCAGCAGAAAATTGGTTATGCAAAAGTTGTGCTGAAATTTTGGATAAGAAAAAAAAATAATGATGATTGAATACTTTTGTGTTATAATGATAATTGCAATACCTGTAATTGTTATCGCTGGAGCAAATATAATTATGGATTGGGTTAAAAATCCATATAAAAATAAATAATTATGACTCATTGGAATTATCGTGTTATTCGTAAAAAATATCCTCCTGCTATAGATGGAATTGTTGAAGAAAGTCTTCAAATCCACGAGGTATACTATGATGAGAACAATAATCCTAAAATGGTTACAGAAGAAGGAATGGAACCTCATGGTGAAACCTTAGATGAATTACGTAATGATCTAAACAACATGATTAAAGCATTAGATAAGCCAATACTAGATTACAATTCATTCTAGTAATGATTGGAGAATTATGAAAATCATAGACAATAGAAATGAACCCAAAAAAACTGTTCTTGCAGGAGATACTAAAATTAATGAAGTATATTCTAATGGTAAATATGATATTTTGTTAAGAGTAAATATAGACAGTATAAAAGATACTGATTATTATAAAAATTATATCTTTTTTATAGAATTAAAAACAGGATTTTTAATTAAATATCATCAAGATGACAATGGATTTATTCATATGCCTGATGTAACATTAACTTTGAAGTAATCTAAGCTTAAAGGCCTGCATCCTTAGAAATGGAATTCGAATGATCCACAATGAAAACTGTCTCCCTGATGATGCTTGGTCTAAAATGCATCCTCTGGGAATGCAAGTTGAACTAGTTCAAAGAAATGTTCTTCAAGGTGAAGAATTTGAAGAGATTGTCTTAAGACTTTCTCACAACAGAGCAGGTAAATTTACTGATATTAGATTTACCATTCCGAAGTTTAATGCCAATATCATCAAATGGCGTAATTCTAAAAAAGCCTTGATGTATTTGGCCACCATTCTTATCGATTCAGAATTCGACATTGCGATGTTCGAAAAAGATGAATCTGAAAGAATGGATATAGAAATCACTAGTCCTAATCAAGTTGCTATTCAACGTATTGAAGAAGCAATAACACATGGACTGCGAAACTGGTTCTATAACACTGAACCGGATTTTAGTGATCATTCTATTCAAAATCAAATAGATCAATGGATCTCCAATGGAGAAGAATGGAGAGTCCTTAAGATTTCGCCTATTGCTCAAGAAGATCAACATAATGGTGTGATCTTCAAGACTAAGATTCCTGTTCAATCTCATATTGAACGTTTGCTTGTTAAGATCTTTAATCCCAAGCTTTGGGATCTTTTGGATCTTAACTCCACTTCATTTAGTGATAAAGCAAATGAATCTTTTAGATTTGTTGTAGGCGTTAAAATGCAGAATGGTCAGCTTATGAAAGCTGATAACTCTGAAGCGCCTATTTGTCAAATCCTTAAGAAGCATGCTATCTTCTTGGAAAACAATCCTAGAAGAGCATATCTTCTTAGGAATACCTTTGAGCAAGCTCTTGATATTATCAATAGCGAGCTTCCTATAGTAACTCCTTATGAAGTAGATGAAAATAATGTACTCAATGGTGCTAATTTGATTACTGCCATTATGCATATTGATCATCATACACATGAAGATAGTATTGCTATAAGCGAGAGTGCTGCAAAGAAACTACGCGCCGCTCGTACCATTACTCAACTCATTGAATCTAATAGAGTTATTACTCCAAAGATTGCCAAAGGAGAAGCAGTTAGTCCTGATACTGTCATTGCAATAGATGGAGATAATGAAGTAACAGCATCTAAACTGTACATGCCTGGTATAGTTGAAGAACTAGTTATAAGTAAAGGAAAGCGATTTGGTATTCAAACCAATCGTCTATGGTTTAAATTTACATCTTTCTATAATCTAGAAAGTGGAGATAAACTGTCCAATAGACACGGGGGAAAAGGAATCTGCAAAGTTTTGTCTGATGAACTATTCCCTGTTTCAGCTGATGGAACAAGAGTTGAAGTTGCTATTGGTCCAGAAACCATTATAAATCGTAAAGCACTGAGTATATTTAAAGAAATGATGTTGACTAAGTATTGTGCTGAAAACAACCTTAGTTCTATTAAAGTAAACGGCGGCTTTAACCATGATGCTAAATATGAATGCTTCTCTGATTCTTCTAATGGCAATTCATTTAAAGTAGACGCCTTTGATTTCAATACTCTTGCTCAAAAATATGGCAGTAAAGACCAACTTTACATTAATGGCGTTTCTTTGCCTGAAGCAACTTACGTTAGCAAATTGTTCTGGATAAGACTCGATAAGATAGCTAAAGAAATTATCTCTTCTGTCAATACCAGACGTCGTAAGTCAAGCTTCGGTGGCGTAATTGATAAAGCTAAACTCTCTGGTCAAAGATGCAATATCGCAAAGATTCTTGCTCTGACCGGAAGAGGTGCTGATCAAATTGCTCAAGAGATAATTGTTAAGAATTCTAGTGGTCATGAATTCTTTACTGAATTAGTTAAAGCAGTACAAAACAAGAAATTCATCAGCAAATAAACCAATTGGGGCCATGGCGAAATTGGCAGACGCATCAGACTTATACAATTTGAGCACCTAGTCAAGAAATTACTAGGTGAATTCTATCTAATTCGGTGAAACCTTTAAAATGGCAACGCCGAGCTAAGATTTCTTTTTATTTCTACCACGGAAGGTAGAAGTCATTGAATGACAATTTGGACACAAGATTCTAAGATTGGATAAATTATTGTTTTTGTGATTTCCATCAATATGATCTAACTCTAATGGAATTGGCCTACCTTTCCATTGAGATAGATGACACTTCTCACATTTACGCTCTTTTAAATGTTCGTCAAGAAGACGAACTCTAAGAGCATGAGAAGTAATACTATATTGATTAGAAAAATAGTCACTAAGAGGACGTTTAGGACCAAAGGTTCTACCTTTATTCCAAACCTTTCCTCTAAAATGACTAATATCAATATTGTATAAATCGATGGCTTTATTAATCACACGATAATTGCCACCTTGTGATGCAATCCCAAGCTTTTGTAAAGCTTCACGCTTTGAAAAAGATTGAGATATTGCATTTCTTAGATCTTGTTCTGAATATTTTCTATGACGCATAAAAAGAAATAAAGTGTAGAGACTGTATGGTAGACACCTAAGTAGTGCTATTGTTATCAATTCCGTTAGCACTATATGGCGAAGACACAGTCCAGACTACAAACCATTTCGGGTAGCGAAAGCTATAGTAGTAAGAAAATCTGAAGGACTTAGTCCGTGAGGGTTCAAGTCCCTCTGGCCCCACCATTTCAAAAATGTTTAAATCTATTCATACTCCTATTAATAACTTAGGTTATGGCCTTTTTGGATTAGGCTTACTTAAGAATATAAACATATTAGCTAAACAAGCTAATAAGCCATTTTGGACTGGCAATAAATTAGGTGGTCATCTTTTTAATAATTTAGATATAAAATATCTAAAAGAAATTGATCCTGATAGAAAATATACTCCATTTTTTCAAGATGGTACAGCAGGATCACTTAATGGTATTTCTTATGATCCTAATGAATTAGCAGGTATTAATTTTACTGTTTTTCATGCCGAATATTTAGCATTACATCCAAGTAAAAATATTAAAAACTGGGGATTTATACATTTTGAAACTGATAAACTTTCAGGAATAGCTGTAGATAAACTAAAAATTTTTGATAAAGTTTTTGTTACAAGTACCTGGGCAGAAGAAATTCTAATAAAACACGGCATAAATGCCTGTAACATTGTTTCAGGAATTGGTATTGTTTTACCCAAACTTATTGAAAATTATAATAATGAACCTAATAAAGATATAATTCAATTTTATAAGAAAGCAAAAAAATATCTTGGCAGAAGAATGGTTCTGAATGTTGGAAAATGGGAACATAGAAAAGGTCATCCATTATTGATTAAATCCTTTGGAGAATTAGAAAATTCACATTTAACTTTAATTGGAGCTTGGCATAATCCATTTATTCCTGATGGAGGAATTGCAGAAATAAACCAAGAATTAATTAATAATGGATTTTCATTGGCTTTTACTGGATCAGTCTTAGAAAAAACATTGTATATATATAAAAATACAATTGGAACAGCAATTGTTATTTTTCCAAGACTAGATAATTATTCTGAAGTATTAGATTTAATCAAGGATTGTGATATTTATATAGCTCCTACTAGCGGTGAAGGATGGAACATGCCCGCTGTTGAAGCTTTATCTTTTGGAAAGTTTAGTATTCTTCCTAAGAATACGGCTCACCTTGATTATATAGATACAAATAGTCCTACACATTTAAACTGCAATCTTGCATTAGCTAATGACAATAGGTGGTTTTTAGGCAATTCTGGTAATTGGTATCCAGTCAAAAAAGAAAGCTTAGATGAATCTTTGAGAGCAATACATTTTCATTCAGATATGGATTTATATACACTGGGTATCGAACAACGTAAAATATTAAACAAATATCTAATAAAGTCTGAATATTTACTTAATTCAATTCTATGACAGTACAATATCTTTTTGATACAATTAATAAACATGAAAATTGTATCAAATGTGAACTAGGTAAATTAAGAATCTCTAACAATGAAAAAGTTTCCTTTGGTACTGGAATGGTAAATGCTAAAGGTCTTATAATTGTTCCTAAACCGCGTTTCAGTGCCGGTCGTATGGTTGGTCCTTACTCAATGGATAGCGAGGAAGTGAGCACACTTAAAAGCCTCTGGAGCGCTATCAAGATGGATCCCGACGACTGGTACATTACTAGTGCAATTGGCTGCAAAACTGAAGAGATAACAGATGATCATATTAGAAATTGCCGCGATCGTCTTGGGGATATCGTTAGTAGTATTAGTCCTCTGGTGGTTGTATGCTTTGGCAGGACATCCTTGCGAGCCTTCGCAGGAGATTCTGATGAAACAAAGGCCGCCCAGCCAGGACTTTTCGACTTACAAGACCCAAACATTTACTACAAAACTTACCTTACCTACGACATCACGCAATACATCCAAGGTAAAGCTAGAAACGTCGAAGGATGGCAACAAATTGGAAATCAAATATTAGAAGACTGGAAGAATATAAAAGCATTATTAAATGATTAAATATGCCTTTTTTCAAGGTTTTTTAATTGGTATATCAGATATAAATTTAAATGACCCAAAGATTATGCATCTAACACCTAAGCATTGGAAAGAAATCCAAAATATGCTTACAGATCAAGATGCTTATAATACAATTATATTATTAAATAAATTTAACTCAAAACTATTAGTATATGAATATAAAAGCAAAAGACTTAAGAAACACCCCAATTGAAGCTTTAGCAAAGAAAGTATTAGGAAAAGATTTGCTAAGCGATCAAGAGCTGGAGAATTTCTTTGATTTAGAATCAAAGATTGCGATTGGTCAAATGACAGTTTCAGCAACTGAGACTAGACAAGTAAGACAATATGAAACAAATTCATATTTCTTCTCGATCCAATTTGATCTAAGTAATCTTAGAACCTATATGGAAGAGATAGCCGCAAGGCAATATAAAACTGATGGAGAAGCAGTCCAAGCTTTCTTGGATGCAAAACAAACCATCATTAAGACATTGAATGCTAAATATGTTGCAACAGAAAACATGATCAGAGATATGATCAAAGAGCAACAAAAAGGCGATGGTATTAAGGTATAATTATATAAGATGAATTTAAATGAACATTATTTTAATGGACAAGTTGAATATGTCAAAGAACGAAGAATACCAGGACAATCTTGGGGTTCTTTGAATACTAGGATATTACTTGATACAAACTGTTTTAAATTTAATGATGAAATAAAAATTATTCAAAATCCAACAATCTGGTTAAATATAAAAGTAGATTACGACTCTAAATCTTTAAAGAAACAACATCAATATGTATATGATATGTGTCAAGCAAAGTCATATGTATTTATTAATGGTGCAAAGATAGTAGATTTTAAAGTTGAACCTAAAGACGAAAATAACAAACCAATTCCTGGTGCCCCAATGAAGATACGCTATAGCGCAGAAATTGGAGCCTCAGGAGTAAGCTGTTCATCGCAACGCTATAGACAGTTTAATAGATCACTTGTAACTGGATATATTGACGAAGTTGGAGAGAATGGAAGTCTCAAGATAAAGTCAGCATATATGGTTAAAAAGGAAATTCGCAATCGTGAAATTTTCGTTATTAGTCCAACTAGTACTACTCTCGGACCATCACTTCTTAAAAAGAAGGTTTTCGTTTCCGGGTCTATCTTTGGTAAAACTCCAGATAGAAGCGACTTAACTTACGTTGCAGCCGATTTTATAGAAATTATTTGATAACATGCTAGAACCTACCCCGTCATTATTCTACTCTATAGTAAGTGAGGTCTTTAAAGACCGCGCAACATTTGCTACTAGATTAGTTCAAAAGATACAAATTGTCCCTGGTGACAATAAATACGTCAAAACTTTAGCTATTGGCAAAGATGGCATCATCCTTGTTAATATTGAATTTTGGCGAAAAATGATCCGGACTAGACTCGATGCTAAGATTGTTATCTTGCACGAACTATTCCATGCAATGACGGGGGATATTTCAAAACTGTCTGATATGTCTAAAGATGAATTGCAAATTGCAAATCTTTCGATGGACATGAGAATCAATGCGGCTATTACGCAATGTTTCTTAAGACAAGATCCTGCATATAAGAATGCAATGTCATTTGGAGGGGACATTCTTACGAGAATGTACCCCAGTTCTGGCATTGCAGGCTTATTGAGACCACGATCTGTATTCGGAGTTCAATCTAAATATAAAGCAATCTATTCTGCTTTATATCAGAGTGCAGATACCAAAAAACAAGCTCTGACTAAAGAATCTAAAAAGATTTTCCAGAGCGAAGAAACTATTAGAGCTGCTCTTAAGTTATTGATCCCAAAAGACCAAAGAAAACAAATGGAGAAAATTGTTTTCCTTGGAACTCATGATGTATCTGAAGAAGCAACAAAATATAAAGGTGAAAAACATCAGGATGTTCCGGACAAAGATCCTGATGTAAAAGAAGAAGAATATTCTGACATCAGTCAACATCAAATGACTGATGACTTGAAAGATGAGATTGCAAAAGAACTAAAAGATCAACTTAAAGACTTTGTTAAAGAACTAAAGTCTGCTGGTTTTAGTACTTCTTTGTTTGACAATATCATCAAAGTAATTGAATCTTCAAGAAGTATTAACTTAAAAGCTCTAGAAAACTTTGTTTGTAACCATAAGGTTAATGAGATCAAACAAATGTGGAAGAAAGAGCGCCGTGAAAACAACGTTGTACCCATTAGACCTAGTGGCAGAGATCTAGCTTTAGTTGCAGCAGATATCTGGCCTGTTAATTGGCACAATTTAACTGACCAAGATTGCGAGAAAAATAAGAATATCGCAATCTACCTTGATGTTTCAGGTTCGGTCACTTCTTTTTTGCCTCAACTTCTAGGTATTATTAAGAATCTGCATAAAGGTATTCATACAATTTATTGCTTTAGCAATGAAGTGCATGAACATACTATTCAAGACTTAAGTGCAGGTAAGTATAAATCAACTGGTGGTACAGACTTTGATTGCATTGCAAAGCATGCAATAGATAACGACGTTGATAAGGCAGTCATCTTTACTGATGGCTATGCTGATGTTTACAAAGTATCCAAAGAAGCTATTAGACAGCAGCTCGAAGATGTTGCTGTAGTTTACTTTGGTGAAAGTGTAAATAAAAAGAACTTCTTCCATAACGAATACAAAAAAGGCTTCGATTTACAGGAACTGACTCAATGATTAGTATTTTTGAAATGCTCGGTATTTACGGTCTAGAACAGGATAAAGAAGACGCTATCCTGTCTAGTCTTTTAACTGGTGACCCCGTTCTACTTATTGGTAGACAAGGTACTGCCAAAACTGCCCTTATTGAAGCTATTGGAAGCGCATTCCATGAAGCATCTAAACGGCGATTCAATAATGTCCTTAAGGCTAAGGGCAATGTTGAAAGCATGATGACTGAAGAAGAAAAAGAAATCTTTAGTTTTCATATCTATGATGCATCTAAGATTAACTTCGAAGACCTGATTGGATTTCCCAATCCTGAAGAGATGAAGAAGGGCAAGATGTCCTTCATTAAGTCTCCTATGACGGCATGGGGAAAAAAGTTAATTGGCTTTGACGAATTTAACCGTCAAGAACCTGCTCGACAGAACAATATATTTGAGCTTATTCGCTCAAGACGTCTTCAGGGTATGGACACTGGTACCATTTGGATCATGAATGCCATGAATCCTTATGGTATGGCAGGAACCGAAGAACTTGACGAAGCTCTCGTAGACCGTCACCAGTGGTTTATATACGTCTCCAACTTCGTTGAGATGAGCGATGTTAACCAGGAACGTATCGTTAAGCATATTGGCGGAAGTGACGCTATAGGCCTTCGTGAGTGGGCTAATCTCCATAGCAAATACGAGGTCAATGATGGTCGTAAGCCCAATGAGCCTTACCTCATCAATGAGACCTTAGCCAATACTGGAGAAATCATTCAAAAGATGATGGTAGAAGCTTCTAAGAAGTATCAACAGCTTTCTACTGAAGTGGGAGATCCGTATTCTTGGTTTATCTCAAGATACTGGAAGTCTGTTACCACTGAAATGCAGGGCAAGCCCTGGAAGGTCGAACTATCCGGTCGCCGTGCAGGCATGCTTTTGAGAGCCTTATTGGCTTTTAGAGCTATTGACCTCACCAAGTGTGATATGGATAGCAGCAGAACTTGTCGTAACCTTCAGGATATGTTCAAGTCTGTCATTAAAATGACTATTCCTATTGGTATTGCCAATGCTGGTAATGGCATTGATAGCAATGCTCTCAATTCTTTGATGACCAATGTTGACATCTATTCTTCCTTCTTTAAGGCTGGAAAGGATGGCAAAAAGGCGCGTACTGCTCTTGATGCAGTTTATGAACTCTTGACCACTAATGAACTTTCTCGTAAAGTTGAGCTTCTCATGAGTGATGAAGCTGATGAAGTGGCAAAGAACACGATTTGGAGCACGATACTTAACAGCCTCAAGAATGATCTTAAGTCTCCTGAAGATCTCAGGAACGCGATCACTCTTGGTATCGTTGCTCATATTATGACGGTGAAGCCTAATGCAGTCCCTTTGACTATGCAGGCTTCGATTGCTAAGCATTCTTCTAAGATTCTTAAGCTTAATGAGCTTTGCGAGAACATCTCTATTACGGGACAGTTCGTAATGCGCATTAACGATATTACGAAGATTGTTGAATCCTATGACAATATCTTTACTCGGTTGCAGTGCAAACTCTTGTTTGAGATTGCTTGCAAAGAGAATAAAGATGTTGATCTCACGAATGATATGTTTAACAACATTTGTGATAGCATCAAGCTTAAGTGCAGCCAGCTGTCACGTCTGCTTGATGAAAAGAAGATTGACTCTATGAAGGTCAAATCTATTACTCCTGCCTCTACCTCAGCCATTTCTGTATAATATGCTTTTAAAAGCTTTAACTGTTACTTTTAGGTACCCTAAGCCTGGAGAATTCGGTTTTAATCACTGCTCTGGTAAAGTTTGGTATGCCAGCTTTTCCTTAGAAGGTAAGCCGATTTCCTGGTTTATGGACAAAGCCTATCCAGTTTGCTGGGCTTTAACAACTCCTATTAATAAGGTTAATAATTCTATTATTAGGAATATTAATCTTATTGACTCTAACTTCGTCAAAGATGGAAGCTATGACATCGATGATCTAGAGTTAGAGATAATGGATATTGACGATATCGTCGGTGGCAAATTCACTGGTATTGCCGATAAAGCCCAAGCAGCCATTAAAGGCACCGGGCTTAATATGCTAGTTCTTACTGGTAAGTTAAGCAAAGAAGACTTTATTAAAGAAATAAAGGACTTCTTATACATAACTAACAGAACTGAATTTAGTGCAGCAGAAGAGTGGTTAACTAAGCGCCGATTTGAAAACAATTCGTTTGCAAATAAAAAACAACTCTTAGAAACCATTATTCCTGGCGCAAAGACTAGAGGATCTGTACAGATAGATTTAGCTCTTCAGAGTTACTATAGTCAGAAAATGGGAACTGCCGCTAAAGCAAGACTTAGCGACATGCTTCCTTTTACTGACGAAGAAATAGTGGCCTTCTTCAATGAAAGACTGGCCAAAACTCTCAATATAATTGACGAAAGAGCTTTAATTGCTGCAGCTGCTAAACCGTGCTCTGAAGTAAGTGATTTTACCAAGATCTATTTAGGTAAGATAACACCGAATAGCATGGGCATCAATTTCGTTATTGGTTCCCAAACTAATAACGGAATCGAAGGTTATCTAAAGATGGATACCATGGATGGGACCATGTTTAGACTTTCCTGCATATCAGGCCTTGGCGGCAAAAACGGTAGCAACATGAAATTTAATGTTGATATCGGCAAAGAAATATGCGAAAAAGTCAAAAAACATATTAAAGATAACGACGGTGTCTATGGCAGAGTCAATTCCATTGATAGAAATGAGATTGATTCCACTCTAGAAATCGTTGCTGAAGGGATGAATGATGGATTCGGCTCAGCCTTTTCTAGTATTGAATTACTCCCTTTAGCTGATGGAATTACCTTTGGCTCTTGGTATGCTAATCTTCAACAGGTAGTTAAAGTTAGTATTGCTAAAGATTCCTGTTATCAAATAGTTCCTAAAGATCTTCCCAACATCGACTTCTCTCACGAGAAGCTCCAAGAGTTTGAAGCTGCTATTAACAGCTTAATCTCCTTTGAAGATCCTAAAGTCGGAAAGATTGACTACACTAAGGCCAATAGTCCTAAGTTAGAAGATCGTAAAGAAAATATTGCTCGTAGACTGACTCATGTCTACAATATATTCTCTGAGTATTTGAAGTATGATTGGTTTGTCTCTTTAGGATGTCCTAACATCCCTAGAGCTTTTATCATTACGGAACTAAACCAAAACACTCCGCGTTATGATAGAACTTCAATCAATAATTTCCATACTTTCTTAAATCTCAAAAAGTCGCATACTAATGTAACTAAGAGTTCTTCAATGAACTTTATCTTCTCTGATCATGATAATCTTCCTTTGATTATGATGATTAAGCAGAAAGCAGGTTCTTGGGAAGAAGCTAGAAAAGCTGCTACTAAGATAGCTTCTAAAACCAATGAAACTTCTTCAACTAAAGTTCTTGACTCAATTCTTGAATATGTTTGCGAAAATACAAAGCAATATATTCCTCAAGTTGCTCCATTGAAGCTAGAAGACGCAGAAAAACAGCCTAAGTATAAGTTCAAAACTGACCTAGGCTATGCAATCATTCAGCTCGACTATTTAATTCCTTTTAATATTTATCAGATTCTCAAGGCCGCATCTTTGATGACCTTAGTAGAAAATGATACCTTTATCAATCTTGGTCAGGAGAGCCTAAAACTTCTCGCTGATCCCTATTATAACATTCTGTCTATTATAAGAGATAATTCTTCTATTTCACCTATGGTGATCAAATCAATGTATGCCGAAGCCTGTAAAGTCAGCTAAGAATGCGAAATCTATAAATGAAATATTGCCCAATGTTGGGCATATTAGCGGTATTAAGCACCCCACGATAAGTACGTATTTATCCATTGACAAATACTTTGGAGAATTAACACGTGGGGTCAAAATAGCTCGTAAATATACTGATGGTAATGCATCATATGATACGGCTGTTATGCAAGAAGATCTTATGATTCTTTCAGCAATCCACGTTAGTACCGCTGAATGCGTAGGCTATGTAGCAGGATATGCTAGAAGAGCCGAAGATACTAGAAAGATATTTAAAAGTAAATACGCTTTAGATATCAGAAAACAAAAAGATAATTACGAAAGCTCCAATATAGATACTATTGTTCAAGTATCTGAACAAGATCTAGACAATGCATCAAGAGTCCTTTCTGAAGAACATTATCTAGAAGCATGTGACGCTGAAACTATATCTAATATGACTAAATCAATGTGGTATAGTATTGGAGACTTTATAAAAGTACTAAATTCAGCAATCAATCGCTCCTTCCAAGAACTGTCTAAATCAAAACAATGAGCCTACATTCCAATGATATAATTGCCCTAGAAACTCTTTGTAATACTCTGAAAGAAAGATTCAAAGATTCTCCTAAGGAACAAGATGCTAATGAAATCATTTCAAAATTTCATGATCTTATCATGAATTCTGAAATTGATGATAATCTAATTGAAGATATGTCTTTGGCTGTTAAGATAGCACAAGAAATATCTGGTAAAATTACTGAAATTCAAGATTTAGAAATCGAAAACTGGGCTCTATACGAAGAAAACAAAGGCGAGTGGCAGCAGTATAGAGCACCAAACAAATCTGAAAAGACTAAATGACCTATGAAATTAGCTGATTATATAACAATTGAACAAAAAGAAATAAATTTGATTCAAAAAGCTTTTAAGGCTTTTGATGAATCATGCAACAATATCAATATATTAGTTTACAAAAATCAGCTTAGCTTACATAGTACAAATTCTATTGGCGCAACAATTGACATTAAAGGTCTTAAAGTAACTGGTAAAGACACTATTAGTTGGGCAATGTCTGTAAGCTTTAGTGAATTTAAAAAAGCTTTAGATAGAACCAACTATGGTCCTACTAATATTAAACTTGGTCAAGATGGAGCAAGTCTAAAAATAAAGTTAGGACACCTTAATGCGTCATTATCAACTAGTAACTATGAAAAGATTGGTATTAATGAAGATATTAAAATAACTTCATTGCCAATTTCATGGTTTTATAATCTTAAAGTTGCTTTAAAACCTTTTGAAATTAATACGGCCACCCAAGTTATTCTCAAAGAAGCAGATGTTCTAGTTATGGATAGCATACGAAGAATTATTTGTATGCATACAAAACTAGAAAATCCATTGCCTAAAAAGATAAAAACAAAGAATGGCAAGGAATTTAACCTATCCTTAGGTATTCCTAATAGTCAATTTAATTTTTTATATAATTCTATTTTATCAAGCTGCTCTAAACTTAATGAAATTGAAGAAATTAGCCTTTACGCTGTTTGCGTAAAAGACGCTATTGTAGGTATCAAAGCAGAGCTCCTTGACAAAGATACTACGATAAATATATACTGTCGTCTTTTAGACGAAGATCAGTATATTAAAAATCTCTCTATTATCAATAATTGTACGTCATTTAAATCTGATTTCTATTTTAGTGTCAAAGCCTTAGACTTGGCTCTAAGTATAGGATCTACTAAAATTCTTTCTTTAGACAATATCAATCTATCAAATAAGGACAATAACACCTTAAGGGTTACGAGTCCTAATAAGGACTTTAGCGATGAATTGCCTATTGAGACTAACGCTAAGTTCACCTTCGGCACCTTTTGTGACTATTTAATCAAAATTCTCTCAGAATGCGCCGGTCCTACTGAGGTTAAGTTCTACATACATCCTCAAAGTAGTATTATTTGTGTAGACTGTTCCCCTAATAAATATTATATTGCGTGTCTTAAGACCACGGAGTATCCTTATTCGGTAGGTCCTAATGACATAAAGCAGGTTGAATCTAAGTCAATGAACCAGATCATACTTGATAAAAAGAAAGAAATGAATGAAGTATTGGTGGATCAGAGTAACACAGAAGGAAAGTAAAGAAAAATTAGCTCATTTACTTGGTTCTGTATTTGCAGAAACAATAGACAATACTGAAATAGTCTATATAGGACCCTTTGACTCTCATGATAAAGCCTGGGACGAGGTTTATAAGACATTTAAGATACCCCCTATTGATCTGTACATTTTTCCAAGTCCTGAGCTCCTAAAGCCAATCGAAGTAGAATTATCTACTAAATCCGAAGAAGTTCTACCTATTTATAGACGACCTAAGAGATTGTAATATGGCAAATAAAGATAATTATAATATGATTACTCCCGAAATGGCGGCTTCGATAAAGAAGAAGCTATATTCAGTAGGTTGTCATAAAGGTTTAGAAAACGACTTCAATAACTTCCTAAAAGAAGAAAGCCTTTGTAAAAAAGACGTTAAAGACGTCATAGGCCTTTACCAGAGAGCTTTAATTCAAGAAGCATTATTTACCTTTGCAAATAATGGTGAATTAACCATTGACGAAGGTCAAGTAAGAACTCTTTCAGAAAGAATGAGAAAAGCTCTACAGTTTGCCTTTTCAATTGGTTTAACCTATGGAAAAGCAAAGATGAGTACCATTGATTTTGAGCAATCTATTAAAGAATCTGTTAAAGATCAAGAAAACGAGTTTCTTGACTTATCTTTAATAGACCAACTCAGAAGAAATAAAGAAATCAATGATGTTTTGAATAAATTAGTCAATAAAAACATAATTGATGATCTAAAGAAGCAAATTGAGAAACAAAAGAATCTCGAAAACTCCGATTTGCCTCCTCTTGACGAAGACGAAGATATTGACGATGACGAAGAACCGTAGAGAACTAGGTGATGATTTTGAAGACAGAATTATTGAAAAACTCGGACCTGGTTTTTCTAAAACGCCTGGATCTGGCTCAGTCTTCAAAAATGGAGATATTAAACATCGCAATTTAGTGGTTGAATGTAAATTCAGGTCTGATGACTCATCTCTTACTATGCCAAAAAAAGAGTATGAGAAATTATATAATGAAGCCAATAAACAAGGCAAAGATTGGCTTTATATTAAACAAATCAATAAATCCACTAAACCATTCATTGTAATGGATCTTGATACGTTTTTAGAGATGACCGAAGCTTGGCGTGAAAAGTATTCTTATTATTGATACAATATATTGGGCTTATACCCTATATTTTTATATCTCCAAAAAATTTTCGTCAAAGGCTTTGTTAAATATCTATTGATATAGGTTTTTAAAATTGAATCATAAAACTATAAAAGATATTTTAGCTAGAGATGTCGGCATCAGTGCTAAACGATATCTTGAAAAGTCATTGCTCAATTTATTATTAGAAAATAAAGATTTTATTATAGAACTTAGAGTTTATATAAAAAATACAATTAGCGCAAACCGTTTCGTAATGGATTCAATCAGTGTCTGCATACATATACTCAAGAAACAAAAATAATAGCGTTAGATTTTGGACTGCATATACTGAACAAAATTCAAATGCTTATTTAGTAGTAGAATATGGTACTCTTACAAAATCTGATCTTGAATATATTAAAAAGAAATCTTTATCAGAAAAAGATGTAATTAAATATATCAAGAAACTAGATTCTACTATAAATAAAACTTTAATTTTTGGCAAGAATAAAAATAGATCTAATAGTACTACAGATATTGAACAAGCTAAGCTTGAAGTTAAATCTGAAACTGATAAAAAGCTAAAGAAGGGTTACAAAAACAGCCTTGCTAAATTATTAGAAACATACTATAAAACAAATGGGCTTGGATTACCTATGCCAATGCTCGCTAAGGATATTAAAGCTATCAATGAAGATGATATAAAATATCCTGCCGTAATGCAGCCAAAATTAAATGGCCATAGATGTCTTAGTTATTTTCACCCAACAAATGGAATCATTATGTATTCCAGATATGGGAATGAAATTACTACTATGCCACATGTGAAAAAAGAATTAGAACATTTCTATAAGAAATATAATCAATGGACAGATGGATCAAAAATACCGAATTTAGATCATATTGTTTTAGATGGAGAATTATATTGTCATAATGTATCTCTACAGGAACAAACATCCTGGATCAAAAAACATCAGACTGCATCTAAAAGAATAAAATATATGATCTATGATTCTTTTTATCCTGATAAGCCAAGCAATTTCAAAGAAAGAGAAGCTGTAATTTCACATATATCACTTCATTATGTTTTTGTTGATGTAGTGGCAGGATATGAAGTAACGAGATCAAATGAATTAACAACTTATAGAAATAATTTTATTTCCCAAGGTTATGAAGGTGCAATTCTAAGACAATTACATTTGCCTTATGATCCCGGTAATAGATCTGAACAATTAATTAAATTAAAGAAATTTGAAGACGCTGAATTTAAAATCCTTGATATTAAAGAAGGAACCAATAGAAATATCAATGACAAAGATGTAACTAGCGTTATTATATATTGTTTAGCCAATCCTAAAAAAGATATTGTCTTCGAAGTTACTGCTCCAGGAACTATTGAAGAAAAACAGAAATTCTTAAAAAATAAGAATAAATATTTAGGCAAACTATTAACTGTTAAGTTCTTTGGATATACTAAATTAGGAAAACCCTTTCACCCAGTTGCTCTTAATCTAAGAGAAGATATATGAATCCTATAGATAAATTTGGAACTCCTATATTTATAGGAAGCAAAATTTCTACTGTTTATTGTAACAATTATTTTCAAACAGGAATAGTAGAAAATATTAAACAATCTAAAAAGAGTAATCTTAACTATAATATTGTAATTAAAGTAGACAAGTCTTATGGCCCAACTACAATTACAAGACCAGCTACACGATGCATTGTTATTGCTTCACCTGATATAATTAATGAATTAATATCTTTGAGAGAACAAGTAGAAAGACTTAAAGCTTTAATTCCTAAAGAACCTCTTGGCTATGACCCAGAAGATGATAGAGAATGACAATAGAGAAAATTGATCAATCTAAAGAATCTGATTCATATACAGAACTAATAGAAGAAATTAAAAACTATCTTCAATCTAATAATAAGTCTATAAAAGATAGATTACAGTTAGAACGTAAACTTTCTAAGTATCAAGAAAGTAATAGCCCAGATTGGCTATTAAATATCATAATATCAGTTTATAAATCATGTCAGACAAAAGAAAACAACTAGATAAAGCTATAAATAAGTTAAAAGAAAAGAATCCATCTTTAAATTTAGGTTTTAACAATATAATTGAACCAGAATACATTAGGACTCCATTTGTTACTTTAAATAGTTTAAATAATGGAGGCATTCCCAAAGGAAAGTTTGGAACTATTGCTGGCCCATCTCAAACTGCAAAATCAACTCTATTAGCCCAAATTATTGGGTATAATATGCAACAAAATCCAGATTTTCATGCGCTCTGGACTGATGCAGAAAATTCTGTTGACAAAAAGTGGTTTGAAAAACTTGGAGTTGATCTCAATAGATTGATTGTCCAAGACTATGATGAACAAGCCCACTATATGGAAGCATTATTAGATGATGCTCTTGCTTTAGTAGACACTAGAGCAATTGATATGTGGGTTATAGATTCCATCGGTGCCTTAGAGCCTAAGGCAGACTCTAAGAAAGAACTTAAAGACGAGAAGATGCTTAATCTTCAACGTAAACTTGGAGAGTTCTTTCGTAGAGCATTAAGAGTCATTGCCGCTAAAGAGTCCTACGCAGGCTGCGCTTGCATTTTGATTGGTCAGGTATACAATGTACCTACCACTACTGGCGTAGGCTTAGAAGAGGTTCGTGGAGGCAATAGCGTCAAGCATTTTGCACACTGGCGCTGGAAGACTCGTCGTGGTAGTAAAGATGAGGGACCGGCAGCAATTAATGTACGCTTTCCTGATGGTAAAGTAGGTAAGATTGTCCCTGGTTGGCCTCAACGTATTAAATTAGATAAGACTAAGATTAACGAAAAAGAATCTCAAGAAATTATATTGCAATTTATTCATGGTCGTGGATTAGATTCTACTAATGCTGCGATTACTGCTTTAATTGCCAATGAGATCGTTAAGCGTGATGGCGCTATGTATAGCCATAGCTTATTTGAAAAGCCTATTAGAGGTAGAGATAACTTAATTAAAATTCTTCAAGATAATTCAGAGCTAAGAGATAAACTTGTGAAAGAAATGGATCAACTATTAGCTCAAAGTCATATTGAAGAAATTAAAGAAACCGAAGATTCAGAAATAGAAGAATTAGAAAATGAACATCAAGATAACTGACGCAACTTGCCCTTCAGAGAAACAGATCAAAAGCAATATCCATGGTACTGTTAATATAATGGTACTTTCAGACGACAACACTCCTGTTGTTAGATTAAGTGGAATTACCTTACGCAAAGATAAGAATGGTAATAGCTTCTTGTCAATGCCTAGTTATAAAGTAGGTGAAGGTGAAGAAGCAAAATATTACAATCATTTTAGTCTTTTCCCCCTCGATAAAAACGACCAGAGCTTATCTGATTCTCAGAAGCAGCGTCTTGAAGCCCTTACAAGTGAGGTTGTACGAATTCTGGCGAATGGGGGAACTCGGACCAATAAAGTGGGAAAGGCTGCTGAAAATGGCAATACGCCTGCAAGAGCAGCAAATAACACTCGACCCGTGTCAAGTAGCAGTTCTCAACCTACTAACGTAAGCAATAAGAATCCCTGGGATGTATGATAGGTAAGTTCAATGTCAAATGCCTCTTGGAAAGATCATGAAAGATTTGTTGCTAAATTCTTTAATACATCCAGAAGAAATAGAGGCAATGACTTTGGACAGTCTGACGTAGAAATAATGACCACCCTAGAAGAATGGCTAGGGTGGCCTACACAATCTACAGTTGGCTTAATAGTTGAATGTAAATATTCTAAAAGACATCCCATCGTGGATGTCTTTAAATCATATGATATATATGATAAGCCTACTATTATAGTAGCAGGCGATACTATGTACATATGGTTAGAAGATTTTTCTAAACTATTTATTGATTATATATGGACTACTAAAGAAGAAAATAAAGATCTCTTTGAGATAGTCTATGACTTTAATATTATTAATATAGCTGATTCAGAACCAGATTATATTAATAAATATATACAGCAGGCTCGCGATTATACTATTAAATATAGTAGTCAAGGCACGTTTCTTCCTATTGCCTGTATCGCTAAAGCTAAAGCCAAAAGAAGATTGGTTTGCGTCAATATAGATGACATATTAAGATTTAAGACTTTATGTCATAAAGAAATATCTTTCGATAATACACAAGATGTTACAAGCAACCGAACAGGCAACTCAGAAAGCCGAACTGACTCTGCCAGTACAACTTAGACAGGATATAGACTCTGTACTAGTAGATGATATGTCTACTAGGTATAAAATATATAAAATTCCTAAAAAGAAATCCGGCTTTAGAACTATTAGCGCACCAGATGATGATCTTAAAAGAGTACAAAGAAATCTTTTAGATTATCTCATCCAAGAATTAAATATTAGTCGCGGAATTCCTGATTGGGTACAAGGATTTATGCCAAATAAATCTATTGTTACCAATGCTATGCATCATGGAATTAAGTTTAAAGCAAACTTTGGAATTGGAAAGAAAGTCTCTAGCTTAGAATTTAGAAATATATTAGGAAAGAACTTTGTATTTTTAAATCAACAAACTAGCAATCTAATTTATATTCAGCAAAACAAAGACGTTGAACATAACTTTAGTGATATTATAAAGAGACAACGCCAAGTATCTGCAATCAAATTAGATATAAAATCTGCTTTTGATTCTGTAGGTCGTACTTTAATTAAAAGAGGTTGGCCTAAAGGCATGAGATTCGTCGAAGAGGACTTCGATAGAATCATGCAATTATGTTTACTGAATGAATGTTTACCACAAGGTGCTCCTACAAGCCCACTTTTATTGAATATTGGCTTATTACCTTTAGATTTTTATGTAAAAAATCTATTAAGGATAGCTCAATTTAGTGGCAAACTTTCGAAAAAACCAGTGTATACAAGATACGCTGATGATATTACGATATCAGTTCCTAACGTAGATCAAAATAAAGAAGCTCATAAAGCTATTTACTACGTAGTTGGAGCTGCCAAGGCCTTAGGCTTAAGTATTAAAATGCCTAAGACAAAAGTAATGTCTCAAAAGAATGGTATACTTGTAACTGGTATTAATATAGTAAATTCTTCTACGCATATTTCTGTATCTCGTAGAAAAAGAAATAATATTAGAGCTAAGATCTTTAATTATGCCAAACATGGCGGCTCTACTAAAGAACTAGATAGCATTATTGGCAATATAACATATGTTAACTCTATTGACAAAGGTCATGGTGGATCTTTGATTGCCTATGCTATCAAGCTCGGTGTTTTGAGCAAAAACCATTCGCTTAATAGGATGACAGCAGAAAGTTGTAATCTTATTGGACAACAGATAAGAAATAATAGAAAAATTATATATGAAAACTACAAATAATAAAATCAAAGTTTGGGTAAGACGATACGTTGATACCAAGAAGATCGCCTATGTTACATCTTCTAGAGCTGAAGCTCGAAAGATTGCAAAGCGGTTTGGCTTAGGTAGAACGACCAAGCCCGAACAGATCAGTGTAAATGTAAACTGATTATAAATAGAGATAAAGGCTAAGAAATAGAGTGATCTATTAATCTAATGTAAGCATTAGAGCTAACTAATGTGAGTCATAAAGAGCAAAGTCTTTCAGACTTACAGCAATACTATAAAGTGAATTTCATAGTTAGTCTTTATCAAGCATTTTAAATACAACCAATATAACTGAGGAATACTTTTTAAGAAGTATAATAGATGTAAGCATCTATGTTAAAATTAATACTATAATAAACGAGTTTATTATAGTATTCTTATTTTAGAACTATAAATAATATTATATTTGACCAATATATTGGCTCGGGGTTTGGTTTGTTTGACAGCTGTTAACCACGGTGAAGATCCGGGAAGACAGCTGTCAAAAGAGCGCTTCAGCGCTCTCTGACGATGTCAACATCTGGATGGTATAAATCTACCAATATATTGACATCGCGGCTGAGATTAGCTCAGTAAAAAAAACATGGTAGAATTTAATCATCTACATACTCATACAGAATACTCGCTCCTCGATGGCGCCAATCGCATCGAAGAAATAGCAAAGACCGCTAAAGAGTACAAACAAACATCCTTAGCAATTACTGATCATGGCAACATGTTTGGTGCTCTGGAACATTACAACACATGTATGAAATATGGAATTAAACCTATCATAGGTTGTGAAGTATATATAGCAAAATATACGCATATAAGTAAACATACAAGAAACAATAGTTATAATCATTTAACTTTAATTGCCTCTAATTTAACAGGATATAAAAACCTTTTAAAATTAACTAGTCTATCTTTTATTGAAGGACTTTCTAATCGCCCAAGAATTTCTTGGGAGTTACTTGAACAAAACCATGATGGGATAATGTGCCTATCGGGATGCTTGTCTAGTAAACTGAATGAGCTCATTCTCGAAGGCAAAGAGAAAGAAGCATTAGACTTTAGTACACATTTAAGAGATGTATTTGGTAAGGGAAACTTCTGGCTAGAAATTCAACGTAATGGTTTGAATATACAAAATAAAGCCACTGAAGGTGTTATGAGAATACACCAACAGACTGGCATACCTTACGTTGCTACTAATGATATTCATTATCATAGACAAGAAGATTGCGACTTCCAAGATACACTCTTATGCATAAATACTGGAAGTAAAAAGTCCGATACAGATCGCTTCAGAATGGATACCTCTACGCTATACCTCAAATCTACAGAGGAAATGGCGAATACTTTTAGAGACATTCCTGATGCTATAAAAGAGACTGCTGTTATAAGTAATAAAATTAATCTAATAATACCACAGGGAAAACATATATTTCCTAAATCATCTTACACAAATCCCAACGATTCTCTAACGGGAATTACTAAGCAACAATTGATTGAAAGAGAGATAGATAATGATATCTATCACGCCCGCTTAGAGTACGAACTCAAGGTTATTAAAGACCTTGGATTCGCAGAATATTTTCTGGTTGTAAGAGATTTAATTATATATGCAAGAAGTAACGGAATTCCTGTGGGCCCTGGCAGAGGAAGTGCTGCGGGCTGTCTTATTAGTTATCTCCTTGGGATTACAAGCCTTGATCCGATCAGACATGGCCTCCTTTTCGAACGCTTTTTGAATTCGGAAAGAAAAGGTCTGCCTGATATTGATATAGACTTCTGTCAAGAACGGCGCAAGGAAGTAATAAACTATTTAAAAGATAAGTATGGAGACGATAAAGTATCGTCCATAATTACCTTTGGTAGATTTGGGCCAAAGAAAGCTATAAGACAAGTAGCTAGAGTATTAAGTGTTCCCTTAAAAGAATCTGATACAATAGCTAAGAAGCTCCTTAGTGATACTATCTCTGATAGTATTGCTAAGGATGCTACGCTTGAAGTAGACAAGCGTAACTATCCTCAACTCTTTGAAGTAGCACAAAAGGTTGAAGGATATGTGGAGTATGCTGGGACGCATGCAAGCGGTATCGTCATCGCTGATAGACCTATATATGAGGTAGTGCCCCTAGCTAGACTCTCCAACGGTGCTGGCGAATCAACCATTGTCACCCAATGGGATTTAGAGTCCTGCGAAAAAGCAGGACTAGTCAAGTTTGATATACTTGGACTAGAAACTCTTACTGTAATTGCTAGAATAGAGAGGCTAATTAAAGAGAGACATAATTTAGAATTAACTCTAACAAAAATAGGCCTCGATCATAAGCCAGTCTATGATCTTCTAGCACGTGGGGATACTGAAGGAGTATTCCAATGCTATAGTGATGGCATGAAAAGGCTTTTAATTCAAATGAAGCCCGATAAGTTTGACGATATTATCGCTGCCATTGCGCTCTTTAGACCAGGTCCGCTTGAATCTGGAATTGCGGATCAATATATTAAACGTAAACACGGTATCGAACCAGTAAGCTATACTCATCCTGATCTTGAGAATGCCATGTCTAATACTTATGGTACCATGGTATATCAAGAACAGATTATGAAATTAGCTTCTACTCTAGCTGGGTTTAGTTTAAACGAAGCTGATGAGCTTAGGAAAGCAGTTGGAAAGAAACTGCCTGAAGAGTTAGCTAAGATTCAAAGTCGCTTTATAGAAGGCTGTAAGAAGCTTAATAAGGTAACTGAAGATAAAGCAAAAGAATTATGGGAACAGATAGAGAAGTTTGGTAGATATGGATTTAACCAAAGCCATAGCGCTTCATATGGTTATCTTACCTATTATACTGCATACTTAAAACATTTCTATCCAACAGAATTCTTTTGCGCTAACCTTACACAAGAGATGAACAATCCAACTAAGTTAAAGGCTTTTATTTCTGATGCAAAGAAACATGGCATCACTATAATTAAGCCTGATATCGAATATAGCCAGAATGACTTTACAATCACTGATAATGGAACAATTTCAATTGGGCTTAAAGCTCTTAGTGGTATTGGCAATAGGCTACTACAGTTTAAGTTTCCTAAAAATAAGTATCCCTGGAATGAAAAAGGTTTACTCCAGTTGGTCGAGGAGTATCCAGAAATTAAGTCTAGGTCAGTCTTTGAAGCTTTGGTATACTCTGGAAGCTTGGATGGCTTTGGTAGTTCTAGGTCTAATATCCTTAATGTTTATAATGATAACCGTAGTAATGCTAATACTAGCATTCATGGGCATGTAGGCCTCTTTGAACAAGAAGAGATCTTTAATAAAAATACTTTAGTTAATATAACTAATGAAGATTTAAAGAATGAAAGAAAAGTATTTGGATTCTATTTAAGTGGACATCCAATGACTGAAGATCTAGTATTTAAAGCTAGATCTATTGGCTGCCTTTCCATAAAAGAAGTTCTTGGATATCAAACTGAGATTGCCGCCGCAAAGACTGCTGGTATCGTAACTGATATCGAAGTCAAAGCTATTAAAAGCGGTGCCAATAAAGGTAAAAAGTATGCAAGAATCTTATTGGAAGACAAAGATGAACAGCTTGTGTGTATGTTGTTTTCAACTTTATACGACAAGTATATTTCGACACTACAAGATAGTGACGATAATGGTACGCCTATTACAGTCTATGGTAATATAGAGATATCTGGTGATAAACCAGCTATAACTATTAAATCTATTAATACATTAGATAACGAAGCTAATGATTCTAGAGAATTTAAATTAAGAATAAACGATAAGATTATCGAACGTATTGATGATATTAAAAAGCTTTGTTTAAACAATCCGGGCGAAAAGGCTCTTATGTTTATTGTCTCGGAAGGCTATACTGTAGCAACTAACATGAGAATAAATGTAACACCTAATTTCTTAGAACAATTAGATAGGATTATAAATTAATGTCTGGATTATTTGATTGGCTTAATGGCATAATGACTTGGCTGGGCTCTTGGATTCCAAGAGTACAGATTATTAGATATTCTGAAGCGGGTATTAGATATCGTCATGGAAAAGATATATCTATTATCAACCCAGGCATTATAGTTTATTGGCCTATATTTACTGAAATAGAATTTATAAATGTAAAGAGACAAGTTTTAAATTTAAGAACTCAACTTCTTACGACAGTTGACAAGCAAACTGTTGTTGCTTCTGGACTTGTAGTATATAGAATAAATGATGTTCAAGTTTATTTAGTTGAAAACCATGATGCCGATGCAGGTATACATGAAGTTACTACAGCCATAATCAGACGTGTCTTGATAGACAAAAGTTTTGATGAGATTCAAACAGAACGTAGTGCAGATAAGTTAGATAAACATTTAACATCTGATGCACGAAAAGTATTAAAATCTTTTGGCATTAGCGTAGAAGCTGTAAGACTAACAGACTTCGCAAAGGCTTTTGCTTTAAGCCACGCAGGTGATGGATTGACTATAAATATCCATCCTCAAAACAATTCCCATGAAGCGTAAAAAAATAGACTATATTAGTATTGGCTCTGGATTAGGTAAATTAGTTCAGGATAAGCAGTTAGCTTATGGAGATTCATTTGGTCGTGCTGGAGAATGCTTACGCCAAATGTATCCGAACGGAATTAAACCTACCCAATATGATGACGTACTAACTATAGCTAGGATTTTAGATAAGCTCTTCAGAATAGCAAATGCACCACAGGCATTTGGCGAAAACCCTTATAATGATATAGGTGGATATTCAATATTGGGATGTGGAAGATATTCTAATCTTAGCGATAAAAAAGATGAGACAATTAATGAAAACAAAAGACGTAAATTTTCAAGAAGAACTAAACAGCGAAGCAAACATCTTAAAAAATCTGCCCGAACCAAAGGTAAGTGAGAACGCTCTTAAAGTTCTTAAGGATAGATACTTAGCCAAGAATGATCTTGGTCAGATAGTAGAAAATCCTAAGGAAATGTACTGGAGAGTAGCAAAAGCTATTGCAGCAGTAGAAAAGCCTGAGATTAGAAATAATTGGGCTATCATATTTTATAATATGATGTCACAAAATGTATTTCTACCTAATAGCCCTACTTTAATGAATGCTGGTCGTAGATTAGGCATGCTTAGTGCATGCTTTGTTCTCCCAGTTAATGACGATCTTGATGATATCTTTGATTCAGTTAAAGCTACTGCATTAGTTCAGCGTGCTGGTGGAGGAACGGGCTTTAACTTTAGTAAGCTACGTCCTAGTGGATCTATTGTTAAAAGTTCTGGTGGAACAACGGCCGGGCCGTTAAGCTTTATAGATGTATTCTCGCAAGCAACAAATACGATTCAGCAAGGCGCTTTTAGACGTGGCGCTAATATGGGGATTCTCAATGTTGATCATCCTGATATCATTTCTTTTATTAAAGCTAAATCTGATTTAAAGCGTTGGCAAAATTATAATATCTCTGTAGCTGTTACAAGTGCATTTATGGATGCTGTTGGTTCTACTCCAATGCAGCATCATGCTGTTCAACATCCTGAATGGGGAACTGGACATCTATATAAGAATGATGCTACTGGAGAAGTAGTAGCCTTTACTTCTAATAAATCAAATCCTACTGGATTCTCTAAATGGACCGTAGGAGATACTTGGAAATTAATTTGTACACGAGCTTGGGAAACGGGAGAACCTGGTTTATTCTTTATTGAGCAAGCAAATAAAAATAATCCTGTCGCACATCTTGGAAAGATAGAAGCCACTAATCCATGTGTAGCATTTGGAACATTGGTACCCACTCCTAATGGATATATACCAGTAGAAAACATTAAAGTAGGGGACCTAATTGGAACTACTTTAGGATTTGAACCAGTTAAAAGCAAAGAAGTACACTATAATTATCCTACCATTAAATTAGTTTTCAGTGATGGTGGAGAACAGGTAGTAACTCCAAACCATATTTATTATGGTATCAGAAAAGGATCACAGTCTAAGCAACTAGAAGAAATTAAGGCAAAAGACTTACTAATTGGAGATTATATTAGAGTATTTCCATCAAAAGTTCTTCAACAGCAAGACTATATTGCATATAATACATGGGCTCAAGCTGGTATCCTATTGGGCGATGGTTCGTATAATAATCCAAACATTCCAATAACAATATCTTGTAATCAAGATGAGATTGATTACATAAAGAACGTTAAGGATTTATTTGGCCAAGATTTATTTAATGCTGATGATAATTGTAAAATATCAAAAGCAGTTAAACTTATTTTTAAATCAAAAGCTAATGATCTAGTTGAAAAATTAGCTCTAACAAGAGATGAATGTCATAATAAGTCCTTTGATATTACTAAACTAACTACTGAGTCTGCCGTAGTAGGACTGCTTGATGGACTAATTGCAACAGATGGCAATATTTTACTAAAAAGCAATCATCCACAAGCACGCATTACTACAACTTCAAAAAAGTTAGCTAGAAATATTAGACTAGCTGCACTTCTCATTGGATGTCATGCTCATATTAATAGTTCTTTATACGATGATGGTGGGACTATTAATGAAAGAAAAATTAATCGTAAGCATACTAGATATGATGTAGTTATATCTGGAGCATCTCTAGGTACATATGCTACTTTGTCTAAACTAAATAACTTACATCCACAAAAAGGTAAATTACTTAAGTCAGTATTGACTGACTGGATAACAAGCGGCAATACCTGGAAAACCCAGGTAGTATCTATTGAGTCTGCTGGGGACAATAATGTCGTTGACCTTTATTGTGAACAAAGCGATACATGGATTACAGAAGGATATGTACAGCGCGGGTGCGGAGAACAACCTTTACATGCATATGATTCATGTAATTTAGGTTCTATTAACTTAGCCAAATTTTTTAAGCCTACTAAAAATTGCACCAGCGGTATTAATGCATTCGATAGCGATACTTTTAAGAGCATAGTTTCTTATGCAGTTCGATTTCTTGACAACGTAATTGATGCTAACAATTATCCTCTTCTTGAGATAGAAGAGATGTCAAAGAAGACTAGACGAATTGGATTAGGAGTAATGGGATTCGCTGATCTCTTATTTAAGATGAAGATCCCATATAATTCTAATGAAGCTTATAAATTAGCTAGAGAAATTGGATTACAATTAAGTAACTATGCATACGAAGCTTCTCATCTCCTTGCCCTTGAGAAGGGATGCTTTAAAGCATGGGAAAAATCTTCATATCAAAATATCT
>ERZ724522.367-NODE-367-length-30129-cov-17.538272_pt1 | contig 30129 bp, 25 predicted proteins | sample MGYA00376055_ERZ724522 | MGnify/ENA primary metagenome ERZ724522 (study PRJEB28724, sample SAMN07190884) | wastewater metagenome | isolation source: effluent of sewage treatment plant in Hong Hong | place: Hong Kong | collected 2016-03-17 ...
TAAACATCCTTCGGGGTTAAACATCCTTCGGGGTTAAACATCCTTCGGGGTTAAAAGAGGTCCAAAACATAAATTTCTTCAAATCAAAATTTGAAGAAATGGAAAGAGAAGAATTTAAGTAAACTTTTTTCCTATCAAAGAAATGTCATCCCCAATTGCATTTATTCAACCTCGTGATATTCGTGTTGTACAAAATACACCAAATAATCCAAATGCACCAGGAGATTTGACGATTCCAATTCCAGGTTATTGTTTTGTGATGTTTTATGCTAATGATTGTGGTATTTGCCACCAAGTTCGACCTTCTTTTTTACAAGTTGCATCAAGAATTCCCCAAATTAAATTTGGTATGGTAAATGTTGCAGCTAATAACAAAGCTGTTGCGTACATGAGTCGAAAATCTAAAACTCCCATTACAAAGACTCCCATTTTTGCCCTTTACAAAGATGGAATTTTTCAAATGGCTTACAATGGTCCTAAAACACCACAGGATATGTTGTCAAATTTTATTCAAATGTACCAATACATTAACAGTCGTAAACCTTTTACTCAAGGTAAAACTTGCAGTACCAATGGAGGTTTGAATACATATTGTGCTGAAGGATATGATCAAGAAGATGAAGGTTGTTATGTTACTTTTGATGAAGTTTTTAATGGACAGCCCAGCGGAAAGAAACAAACTGTTGTAACAGTGCAGGAAGCCTTTGGATTGAGTTAAACATCCTCCCGGGGTTAAACATCCTCCCGGGGTTAAACATCCTCCCGGGGTTAAACCTCTAAATAGAGAAAACAGAGAGAACCACAGAGAAAACAAATATTACCAAATCCTGAAATTTTATTACCTTGTAAATAGTCATTGACAAGCAATGCTCCACAACCAAGGGTGAAGAAAGTACCTCCGGCTAAAGCAAAAGGATTCATTTTCTATTTCTTTCACAGAAAGAAAATTCACTTTTTATTACCATTTCCCTTTACAAGGCAAGAAAGTGATTTTTCTTTCAGAGGAAAGAAAGAAATTTATCTCTTTGTATGGATCTCCTTCAAGTTCTAAATAAGAAGTATCGTTATTTTGTTTACACTCAAACCTCCATATCTAATAAGTATATTATTTCTGAAAAAAGAGGTTTGATGATGATTTTTGCAGTTTTAGCTGATGAAAAAGAAACTGTTGAGATCAATAAGATGTCGCCAAGCGGATTGTCTGAGATGGAAATGGATTTGAGCGAAACTGGCAAACCTTGGGTAGGAAAAGAATTTCCCTTTGAGAAAGTACTTCAATTAGCTTCTTCCCAATTTGGTGAGACTTCTTCTTTTCTTTTAATTTGGAATAAAGCGAAAGAATTTTGGGAGCGCCATCGAATTTCATTCAAGCCTGAACTTCTTACTCGCATTCCTGGTAAAGTTATCAACACGCGGCATAGTAATGTAGCTCGTTGGATTGCTATCCAACATTTAGAGGCAAAAATGTCAACATAATTTTTCCTTTTGCGAAAGGGGAAAATAGAATTTTCCTTTTTGCCAAAGAGCTTTGACAAAAAGAAGTAAGAAAATTTTAATTTTTCCCTTTAAAATGAGCACTTCTGGTCGTCGCAAAGAAGCAGGATCTCTCATTGGAAATCCGGCTGATTATGTTAGCAGTCAAGAATTTGGAAACCCTCAACATCTTTTCCATAACAATATTTCGGGAAAGTCACTGTTCGCCCCTGGAACTCATGTTCAAACTACCCATCTGGGAACTCCTCATGGTGGAGTCAGAGGTGGAACTTATCCTTCGGAATCCTTGACTGAATTTTGTACTGCGGATGCTGCGTACAGCAAATCGAGATGTTAAACATCCTTCCGGGGTTAAACATCCTTCCGGGGTTAAACATCCTTCCGGGGTTAAACATCCTTCCGGGGTTAAACATCCTTCCGGGGTTAAACATCCTTCCGGGGTTAAACATCCTTCTTCTTTTCCTCTCCACGAGAAGGAAAAAATTGATTCTCTTTCCAACTCACTTATCAAAAATAAAGAATGTCGACATCTTTTCGAGGTAATCGGCGAGGTTCTTCTTTTCCTTCAAGGAAAAGAAATGGCGTATTTCGAGGTGGATCACAAAGTTCTCCCAAGAAATCTTGGGCTGATATGACTGAGGAAGAAAATCAAAAAGATGGATACTCTCAGCAAGAGGCAAAAGAACACCGAGAGCGGAGACAAGACGAAAAGAAGTTGTTAACTCAAGAATTGTATTTACCTTCTCGTGGAGAGGAATTTCGAAAATTTCTCCATCATATTTTGTTAAATATTATGCGAATTCCTGAAGAAAAAGTTAATCTTCTTCTTCAAGATCATTTTGCACTCTTCGTTCAAGCATTTACACATCGAAGTGTTGATCCATCCCAAAATTATGAAATCTTGGAACTCTTAGGTGACGCAGTCTTAACTTTTTGTATTTTAGACTATCTTGTCAAAAGATTTCCCCAATTGGAAGATCCTTCTGGTAAACATGTTTCAACTCTTTCTCGCTTGAAGATTAATTTTGTTTCCAAAAAAATCTATGGTGAATGTGCTCGCAATTTAAATTTTCTTCCTTTCATTGCCAGCGACCAATTGACTCGTAAAGAAGATGATGTTTCTCTCCTTGAAGATGTTTTTGAAGCTTTCGCTCGAGCCGTCTATAAAGGTCTTTCTCAAATTGAACAAATTCGGACTGATATGATGATCAGTGCCGGTCCAATTTTAAGAATGTTAACATACATCTTCGATCAAAAACAAATCTCACTTGAATATGAGGATTTATATGATGCTCGTTCACGTTTGAAAGAATTGTCGGAAAAATTATCTCAACAGTTAGCACCAATTGATACTACTCGAAAATATGATCGAAATGGAAGAATAGTCTTTACTTCAGTTATTAAAGAAACAACTGGTACTATTTGGGGTACAGGTCAAGGTCTAACTAAAAACCAGTCTGTGCAAGAGGCCTGTGAAAATGCAATTGCTAATTTAATTAAAACAAACACTGGTAAAGAGTCGTATGATCAATTACGGAAGCGGCAAAACTCATGAAAAGATCATTGTTAAAGAGAATATAAGTTTAACTCGCGAGTTAAACTACTTTTCCTCGAATTAAGGATTTTTATGAATAACAAAAATGTCAATGCAGCAATCTGAACTTCAAGCAAAAGCTTCTGAATTGATTGAGGTTTGTGCTGAAATTAAAAAACTTAATGCGAATTTACGTGAATTGAGGAAAAGAAAGAATGAATTAGAGGGAGAAATTTTGACCAACTTAGAAGAGGCTAAAATTCCCGGATTCAAATATAATAATATTACTTTCCTCAATGACGAGAAGACAAAAAGTATGAGGAAAAAGAAAGGTGAAGTTGAAAGAGATTTAATGGAAGTTCTCGATAAGTACGAAGTTAAAGGTAATCGACATGATATTATTGAAGATATTGAAAAAGCTCGCAAGGGGCCAAAGACAAGTATTTCAGCCTTAAAAATTAAATCTGCAATCTTTGATTAAACATCCTTTAAGGTTTACTTCTCTCGTAAAATTATAATTTCCTTAAGGAAATTATAATTCAAAGTCTTTACGAGAAAGATTCTCTTCTTTTAATTTCAATGAAGAAAAGAAGAGAGTATTCTCCTTGGGAGAAATTTTCTTCTTTTGGCGAAAGGAAAAAAGAGAACATAACAATTTAGGCAAAGATAATAATTGTTTACATTCCTCGAAATCATTTCCTTCATAAATAAAGAAATAATGCTGAGCAAAAATGCAAACCTTGGTATACGTACAAATTAATTGACACTCTTTTTTCTCTTCTTTTGCTTCTTGACAAAAACAATACTCTTCACAGCCACAATGAGCAGAACAGAAACATTCTTGATAAGCATCAGTAGGAAGGAGTCCCGTAGTTAAATTTTGCAATAAATCGGCCGTATACATTGATAAATCGGCCCACACCCAAAGAGTAAAAGGCAGACGAATTTCATCTTTTGGAGGTTGAATTGAATACCAATGACGAGGTTTGAAAAAACGATCTAATTTGAGACAAGTAAAACTATCTGGAATATAAGTTAATTCATCAGTTCTTTTTAAATTAACACAACAATCATGTGAAGCAATACAAACTCCAATATTTAAATCATATTGATTTCGCCTTGAATGAGAAAATCCTTCACAAAGAATAATATCACCATAAGCCGGCTTTAAACTTTGATGGAGATATCGAAGTAGAAAGAATGGAAAATTACCATGAGATAATTCTTGCCCCTCTCCTTGTACATAATAAATCTTTCCGGCAGGTGCAACTTGAGTTGGTAAATAATTTTGTCCTTTTCGTTGGGGTACAATCATATTCAATTTACCTTCATTCAACTCTTGAATCATATTAGTCAATAATGTTCTTAGAGAGCTATTATCGGCAATTTCAAGAGCATTAAAAATATTACGTCCAATGCTTCGGAGTAAAGCTGAATTAGTAAAAGATGTCATTTCAAACAGAGATCTTTTGAATAAAGGTAAATTGTTTTAACCCTGAAGGATGTTTTAACTTCGCGAAGTTAAAACATTTCTTTCGAGAGGGTTTAAACTTCCTCTGGGGTTAAATCTTATATACCCAAATAGGAACTGGTCGTTTTAATTGACCTTTTGCTGTTTTTGTAATGAGATCAATTCGTTGAACAAACTTCCAACTCTCTTCTCGAAATACTCGTTGAAGATCTTGACACAAAGTTGGTGCGGCTGAAGTATCTCCAATGTGAAACATTAAAAAGCCATCTTTTTTAAGGAAGGATTTACATTGTGTCAACAGTTTTCTAAAAAAGACCAACCAATCTTTATATTGGGGATACAGAGAAGTCGACTGTTTTCCTGAAATCGTTTCATATTCTTCAAAGTTATAGAACGGAGGTGAAGTGAAAATTAAATCAAATTGTTGATCTAATTTAATCTCTTCAATTGAAGCTTGTAGAAAAGTAAGCTTTTCTCGATTCAAAGTCTGCAACTTCGCATAACCTGGAACGAGCAAAGGATTGCAATCAACTCCGGTGTAGCTTTTTACTTGTTGAGCCGCAAGAGCCGCAAGAGCTCGATCTCCCCATCCAGCAAAAGGATCAAAGATAGTAATCTCTCGCTTCAAAAGCTTTGCAACAAGATTATAAATTCGCGTTGCCGCAAAAATGTTAAATTGTGTGGCTTCTTGAGAGTTCAAATAGATAGAATCACGTTGCTGTTCGAGAGATTGACCCTTCAATTGTGCTTGATGTTTTTCCCAATATTCATACGGAGAAGAATGATATTGTCGTTTCTTTCCATCCCAAACTTTCGTTCGGACACGGGCTTCTTCTGTAAAAAGATCAGCAAGATAAGCACCTTCCTGATAAATGGAATACAAAGAAATCAATTGATCAGGAAAAATGCGTTTTGTTCTGACTTCTTGCAACAACCTTTGATTAGTAGGGTCACTTTCATGTGCAATATGAGACAAAATTGTTTCGGGTTTTTTGACCTCAAACAAATGGCGATAAGGAAAAGACATTGTTTCAATCTCTCAAAAAAACGTTTATTCAGTAGATGTTTAGCGAATCTCTCAAAATTCTTCTTTTTTCTAAAAGAAAAATCAGTTTTGGTTTAACCCTCGGAGAAAGTTTAACCATACAGAAGATGTTAATTATCATCATTAAAACATACCCGCCATCCCTCCTTTTGGCCTTTGGACTGGTCTGTTAAGGGTAGATGGGAGAGGTTGCGCGAGAGGTTTTGCCGACGCTCCAACTGGAAAAGGTGCTGAATCGATTTGTTCAGCCCTATTTCCTCCCCAATTAAATGGATTTAATCGTCCAAGACCTTGCCAAAGGCCTCTTTTTTCTTCTGGTTTATCAAGAAAAGATATATCAGGTCCCGGAGGAATCAATACTGGAGGCTCTCCAATTATCGGACCTCGAGGAGCTTCAACTCGAGGAGCTTCAACTCGAGGAACTTCAACTCGAGGAACTTCAACTCGAGGAGCTTGAAGGAGTTTTTCTTCTAGCTCTTTAATTTTAGCATTTGCTTCAACTAAATCATTTCGTATTTGTTGAATCCCCGCAGGTGTTTCACCTTTAGTTTCAGCCTGGCGCAATTGTTGCCTTAAGTTTTTTGTTTTCTCGCCAAGTGCAGTCATAGCAGCTTTAAAATTATCCCATCTTTTAATATCTTTTAAAGAATCCAAATCAGATTTAATTTCATTATTGTCTCCCAAACCTTCCAATCTCATGTTCTTACTTATAGCTCCGTGCAAATATTGCAACATTTCAATCTCTCTAGTTTCAGCATTTTGTTTTGCTTTTTGATGTGCCTCTTTTTGATCTGTGATGGTTTTCTTATTTGCTACATTTTCTCGCTCTAATTGAACAATTTTAGACTCTTTATCATTTAAATCTTGTTCCAATTGTGAAATTTTTGCATTTCTTTGTTTAAATTCCTCTTGGTATTTTTGTTCCACTCTTTCTTTTTCTTGAGTTAAAGCTAAAATTCGTTCTTCAATTTGGGGGTTACCTTGAATATTAGCAGCAGAAAGTTGTGCAATTTTTGTTTCGAGATTGGCAATCTTTTCTTGGTATGAGAGTATTTCTTGATTGTGAAGTCGTTGAAGTGCGTCCATGTCTTGTTGCATTTTTTCTACACTTTGTTGAAGAGTACTTGCACTATTAGCAAATTGATCATTTTGTTCTTGAGCTTGTTGCAACAAAGTTTTGTATTTCTCTTCAAGTTGTTGAACTTTCAATTCACATTGTTCTTTTGATGTATTGCAGGCTAATATTTCTTGTGTCTTTGCCGCAAGTTGATTTCGAACTTCTTGTTCCTGTGCAACAAGGTTTTGATGTTTCTCATTAAGCTCGACAATAAATTTATCTTTATTTGCAAGCTCTTGCATTTTGTTCAAAATCTCCTGTGATAAATTTCTAACTTGAGAATCGAGTTGTTCTACACGAGAAATCAATTCTCTTGATTTTTGTTCAAAAACAGTAGGTTCGCCGCTTTGTGGTTTTTCCGAGAGCAAACTTTTCATTTCATTAATAATAGTTTCTTGTGATTTGATTTTTCCTACTCCCTGGCTAATTTCGGTTTGCAATGACATTACTTTGTCCAATAAAGGAGATAAATTAGCCAAGGAAGACGAGGTACCTAATTGTTGATCCAATTTTTCAAGAACGGCTTTCAATTCAACTTCCTTCTTTTCACACTTTTCTAGATTTTCAATCGCTTCGACTTTTTCTTGATAAAGTTGTGCTTCCATTTCCTTTTTCTCAGGGGCTGATAGAGAAGGAAGCACTTCTTGTGGTGAAGAAAGTTTGGCAAAAGGTGCTTCTGATAAAGGTTGAGTAGGTCTCTCTTCTCCATGAAGGGAATAGACTTTTCTTGATGCCGAAGCAATTTCAGGGGATTTTTGTAATGATTTTTGTGGTGCTTGTGAAAGCGAGGAAATTAAACCTGACATACCTGTTTCTTTTTGTGGAGATAATACTACTTTAACATCGGAAGGACACGTTCCACCACAATCTTGAAGTTGAGTCAAAGTAGTCAACATTGCTTTTCGAATTGGAGAAGAGTCACGTTTGCGATATTCCTTAGCCAATTCTCGTAAATGGCGAGTCAATCGATCAATTTGCTCTTGAGACTTACCGATTTTATCAAGATGTTTTTGTCTAACATAATAGCGCTTGGTGAGATATTTCATAATATGTTGTCTCAATTTATCAGGATCATCATACAAAGTATATCCCGGAATTTTTAAAATTTTGGCAACCTCTCGCAAACGAGTAATTCCAAGATGTTGGATAAAGAAGAGTGTCATTCTTTTAGGGAATATAAAAAAATTTTCATCTCGCGAGATGAAAATTACATTTCAACACCTTCAATTTCCTCGGGAACAAGTTGACTTCCATCAGTTGGAAGTGAGGAAGGAAGTTGTGCTACAACAGGATGCGAGGAAATCGCCTGACTTTTGGGCGTTTCCTTTCCTTCAATTGAAGGTTCCTTGACTTCAGGAGTGATTTTTACGTCTTCAATTGGACGTTTAACTTCTCCCATCAGAGCTTTGGCTTGTTCGTCAGAGATATACAAATCTTTACGCACACTGTAACCGAGAAATTCAGCTTGTTTGACCTTTTCATCAGTGAGAGGAAGAACTCGTACTCCTTGTGCCGTTGTTTCGAGATAGCCAGTCACTGCGTGAGTTTCTTTACTCCATACAAAACCTCCCCAAATAAATCGTTTTACACCATTGATTTCTTGAATACGAACAATTGAATTAGGATCATTGGCCGGCTTTGAATGTGTAGGAACTGACAAAACAGTTTCTTGTTGAATTTTAACAGTCAAAATTGTTTTGCGCAATTCTTCGAGATTCAAATGAGGCAATCCTGTATGAATGTGCTTCAAAAAGGTGTCCACTCGAGATTCAATCATTTCACGTAGATGATCAATGAGAGTCATAATGAAGAGTACTTTAGATTTCTTTCTAGAGTTAAATGGAAATTAAGTTGTTTATTTGTCTTGGTCAAAAAGTTCCTAAAAGAAATCAATTTTCTTTAGTCGTCAAAGGTGTTTTTATTTCAATTCCGTAGAATTGAGATGTTATTTTTATTCAATTTTCTTTCCATTGAAGAACACTTTTTCTCTTCGAAGATTTGTCCCTTGGGACGTAAATTATTCTAAGATTTTTAAATGAGAAGTCAATTTTACAGAAAAATGACTTTTCTCTTCTAGCAGAAGTTTTATAGTTAAAAATGAATCAGGCACAACAACCAGCTCAATTTCGGCCCCAATTTCAACAAGTTTTAAGTCATATTGAAATTTTGAAACAAGGAAAAATTCCTCCAGAAATTCAACAAGAATTATTTGTTTGTCAAAAGGAGGAACTTGATAATCTCGTGAAATCAGTGTGTCAAAAAGGTTTTAAATTTCGAGTAAAATTAAATTACAGAAATACTTTAGCCAGCTCAGGGTTTTTTGTATCTTACAATTATCTTTTGAGACAAAATTGTATTGAAATTGAATTGGTTGTTTACGAAAGGAAAATACCTCAAAAAGATTATGAACAATTAGAAAGATTGAAAACAGAATCTTTTGTCGAAATTCATGAAGTTGATCTCACTACATTGTACATAAAATTCAATCATCCTCTCATGTCTAACAGACCTTATAATTTGGAAGATTTCTCTTTGAATAATGAAACATTCTCAGAATTGATAAACAGACTTTATAATTTGGAAGATTTCTCTTTGAATAATGGAACATTCTCAGAATTGATAAACAGACCTTATCATTTGGAAGGTGAAAATTTCCCTTTGATTAATGTTTCATTATTAAAATTACTACAAACTTCTTTTTTATCAATAGCGAAAGATCATTTATTACCCCGTATACTTGAGAAATTGCGTTCATTCCCACCAATTATAACATTGTATATTGATTGTATATATTATCTCGTTCGAGGTATTCTTCTTTACCCAAAGAAATTTGCCATAGAGGAGATTAAATTTATAAATTTAATTAACAAAAACCAAAAAGACGGATGGATTTTCACCGAAATTTCTCTCTACGATACAATGCCTAATTATTATTTCTTTTTACAATGGAAAGCATCATATCAAAATAAAGTCAATTCTTTCCATTTATTCACTTACTATACTTTTATTGAATTATTGGCACTCGGGTTAACTCAAGATGAAGAATCTTTACACGATGATTGGCATATCTTTTTGACTCGAGGTTTGTATGATCCCAGATTGCTTTTGTTAATCAGTAGTTATTTTTGATAAGATATAACTTCAGAAGGAAGTTTAACCCCGGAAGGAAGTTTAACCCCGAAGGATGTTTAATTTCTCGCGAGAAATTAAAGAACAGCACTAAATTCATTAGTTGAAATAGCTTTTCCAACTGGATAAATACTTGAAGAATTTGAATATAATCCTGTGTTGGGATTAAAATATAAAGAACCCAAGTTAAACGTAGCGGGAGTATTGACAATACTACCATTAAATCCGACTTGAACACGGTCACCAACATTACCTTCATTGAGAGAAAATCCATCTATTCGAGTTCCGGTGACTGCTGCTCCATATCCAGTTTCTCCAATCACTTGTAATCGTTGAAACTTCCGATCATCAGCAAATTGGAGAAGAGTATATCCTCCTGTGCTAACTGAACGATTAAAATCAGCTTGACTTGCGACGGCAAAATTACCAAAATTTCCAGTTTGAATATTTAAGTCACTCTTTGCATAGAGTGAGGCAGGACTTTCTCGAAAGAGAAAAGATCTGGAATATAAAGAATTTGTCCCATTTCTCCCAAACAAGATAAACTCTTTTTTATTTTGGGCTGCTCGGTGAGCTAATGCTAATTTGAAATTATCACCGACCGGAATATCAAAAAGATTAGTATAATTAAAAGTAGAACTTCCAATACCACCTGTTGAAATAGATAAAATATTTACAAGACTGGGAGCAGGGAGAGCAAAATAATTAGTACTACCAGTAGCAAAAACATCTCCTAACTCGGGGTAGAGATAGTTAGATGTTTCAACAGTTGATTGAAAGACAATTGATGAGGGAGGTCCAGTTGCAGTGTAAAAACTTGCTGTAGCATTAATTAAAGCACATTGAACTGATGAAATATCATCCCGGTTTGTTACCAATAAAATCTGATCTGTCCCTTCGGAGGAAAGTAACTTTCCGTAACAAGAAGCGGCGGCCAATCCTCCAGTTGCTCTAATGTTTGTAGTCGAAAGAGTTAGATTAGACAATCCGACTTGTTGATTCGTTCCAGAAACCGTCACAACATAAGAAATCATTCCAGCTTCAGAACCGGTCGGATCTTGGAAGAAGTAGTAAGCATAATATTTATTTCCAGTTGAAGCGGCAATAAGTTTATAAGTTATATCGACATCATTTGTTGTAACTAAGGTGGCTGGACCCGAGCTAACCACACGCCCATCAGTCAGATGTAAAGGTATTAATCTTCTCCCATCAAAACTATTTTGTTGTACAATTAACATTGCATTGTTATAATCAGCTCCAATCGCTCCATCCATGTCAGAAATAAGTTCATCGCCTGTTAAACTGTAGTTTATCGTAGAAAATGTCGAACAAGCAAAGGTAAGTGGATCAATATCTAAATTAGTTACCCGAAAATTAGTACTTTCCGCAGAGATATTAACTGCTTTATTTCCTGGAAGCAAAAAGGAAGTAGTTCGTGCCCCTGTAAAAACATCGAGCGTATTTCCAGTTTGAATACGTGGATTTTGTGTATAAAAACTACGGACGCTAAAGTCACTTTGAATTTGAATTGGTTGACCACGATTAATTTCTGTAATGGCATAATATTCTTTAGCTTTTGAGGTCGAATCTAGAGGATCTAATCCAAATATACCAACTGGTCCATTAGATCCATCTGTTGCCGGCGGACCAGTTGGACCAATACCTCCGGTCGGACCAGTGGGACCAATACCTACATCTCCTCCATTAGGACCAGTTGGGCCAATAGGACCTTGAGGGCCAGTCGCTCCAATGAGATGATTATAACTCGTGCCAGTTGGTCCTTGAGGTCCAGTAGGACCAGTTTTATCTACTAATGAACCCGCCAATCCAGTAGGTCCAGTCGGACCCGTTTGAGAATTATTTACTCCAGTAGGACCCGAACGCCCTGCACTTCCTGATGGGCCAGTTGCACCTGTCCCTCCACTTGTAGAAATTTGAAAGTATACATTTGGATTAATGCCTGAATTCCACAATGAAGGAAAACGAATCAGTCGACTCATAATCTTTGTTTATGAAAAATTTTAAAACAAATCTTCTTTCAAAAGAAAGGATGTCCCGGATTATTTCGAATGTTAACTTTCGAAATTCCCAATTACCCCTTTTTTCTCTTTTTACAGCGAATGGAGTCTTAGGTGTCGGTCCACAAGGCCCTTCCGGAGCGACTGGTCCTACCGGTGGAACTGGTCCTACCGGTCCAATTGGAAGTACTGGTCCTACCGGTCCACCTGGTTCAGCTACAGCGACTGGACCCACCGGACCTCAAGGACCCACCGGACCAGATGGATTAAGTCAATTAACTGGCCCCACTGGTCCTCAAGGTCCTACGGGACCGGCAGGAAATGCAAGTGTGACTGGCCCCACCGGTCCTACGGGGCCAAACGGAATTACTGGTCCTACCGGACCAAATGTGGGTTCAACTGGAGTACAAGGTCCTACAGGAATTTCCACCAGTATGTTTAAAAATGTAAAATTTTTCGATGAAATCGAAACCGGATCTCTAATTGAATTAGTTGCAACTGGTACGGAATTTGTGGCACGAAAGTTTGTACAATCGACTGGAGTGTGGGAGAGGATATATAATGTATCTGAGCAACAATTTGATGCAATAACAGTGGCGGTAAAATTTATTTCACCTGGTAGATTTGTCCGTTTAATTGGACGACCATCTTTTCCCTCTGATGGACTTGCAGTTGCTGATATACAACCAGATGGCACATATGTATATAATAATACAATTCTTATTTTTGGTGGTATGGATCTAGATCTTCGGTTTACACCAAGTACTAATCTTCAAAATGGATTTATAACACATAGAGATGGTAATATTTTCTATTTTAAAGCATGCAATCTTGATTCTCCTAATCTTATTGACACAGATCAATTAGCAGCTTTAGAATATGGGATAGCTCCTTCTTGCACGGGAGGATTTTATCTTTATAATTATTTATCTTCTACTGGCGACTCAACATTATATCACACGTCTATATTCGACAATAATCAAATTACAGCATTGCAAAATTTATCAACTAACTTTGTAGCTGGGTTTACTGGAGGTAGTTGTCACATTGAAAAATTATATACTGCAACCGGAGTTGATACTTTATTAGTCATGGCAAGTTATAATCCAACTGGAACCAATTGTCGAGTTTGTCGGGTGGAACCGAAACTTGCCGATGATTCAATTTACACCGAAGTTGCAAGTACCGATTTAAATTTGCAAAATCAAGGTTATTTAAGTTTAAGTAAATTAATTTATCAAACTGGTTCTATCTCAGTGGTAGGAGTTCCGGCATACCAATATGTCAATTTACTACAAATTAATCACATTACTGGTCAAATTACAAACTCTTTAGTTGACACGTCGTCATATCTTTTGGATGGTTATTCTCCAAATGCTATTAATTTGCTTCCTTATTTGGGAATAAACCGAAAGAAATTTTTAATTGCTGGATGTTCAGGCTCAACAGTACCAGAACAATTTATAAGAGAATTTGCAATGTCGGGGACTGATAATTTTTATCCTATCGGAGATTTATATTCATTTTCTAATACAGTCACACCAAGAATTCTGAATGAAAGTTCACATTCACAAATGTTTGACGCAAGTGGGTCTTACACAATTGCAATGTCCTATCAAAATGATGGTATTATTACAGCCGGCGGTGATGTAGAATTGTCAACTTTATTTCTAACAGGAAGCACGGGAGTAACTGGAAGTAATTATAGTGGAGTGGCCACTACTTTTACCTTTTTGAGAGAAACAGGTACTATCGCCCTTAATTCAGCAATTTTAGGAGGATACTCCGGATTGACCCCTGGAATTTATTACATTTCTCCCACTGGTTCGATTACTGAACACACTGGTACATATCGGATGGGGCGGGCGCTTTCAGCCACTGAAATGAGTATTATTGTCGAATAAAAATATCTTTTATTCTTTCAAAGAATAAAAATGTCGAGAGCCGGTTCGCGAATTATTGCATTGTCCGATGTTCGCTCCACGTCAATTCCACTCTTTGCACTCTTTGCTTCCACAGGAGTAATTGGTGCGGGATCAACCGGACCTACAGGAGGAATTGGAGCAACCGGACCTTCCGGGCCTACTGGAGCTGCAGGTCCCACCGGGCCCACTGGATCTACTGGAGCAACTTCTCCCACTGGCCCAACTGGGCCTACTGGAGCAACCGGTCCCACCGGTGCAAATATCAATATTGGACCGACTGGGCCTATTGGAGCAACCGGTCCAGCCGGGGCTGTGACTGCAGTGGGAAATACTGGTCCCACTGGTCCACAAGGTCCACAAGGACCGACTGGACCTTCCGCATCTTTAGCCGGACCAACTGGCCCGACCGGAATTTCTTCCCAAACATTTAAAAACTATCGTGTTATTGACGATGCCGTCACTGGAGATACTATTGAATTAGTAAATACTGGAGGAGTGATTTATGCTCGACAAATGTTTCAAATTCCTCGACGTTTAGCTACTGGTGGTACAGGATTTTTCAGCGGAGGAGATTATTCTAATATTGCACTCGAGGTGTTAGGAAGAGATCGCATTTTAGGAATCAATGCCTCTTCTACAGATATTCAAGCATACAATCTTTATCCCGATACAGGAACCTTTGAAATACTTACAAATGCTTCAACCGGAGCTTTTAATCCAGCTACTGCCATGGAGAGATTTCTTGTGTCAATTGGAACTGGCAGTCAACAAGGATTATTGATGTATCGATTTGGTTCTGGCGCACAATATCGCCGACATGCTCTTTCTTTTACAAGTACTGGTATAATTTGGGGGTCAGCCGATCTCGGTCCAAGCAATATTGGAGAGGTTGATCTCAGTTTAACCAATTCGGGAACTGGTAGTGGATTTTATTTATTTGTGGATTCAATTTTACAACCTCGATTGTATTACATGGAGGCGACTGGAGAAAGATTGGGTACAATGAATTTAATTTCAAATAATTTTACAACTGGTGTGACAGGAGGAAGTTGTTATGTTCAAAGACTTGCTAGTGCTGGAACTACCGATACACTTGTAACTATTAATGGTAACCAATTAAATTCAACGACCAATCTCCAAGTTTTTTCTGTGAATCGAACTGATTTATCTTTGAGCAGTATAATTAATACTTCGAGTTTAAATATCGCAAATAGAACAAATTTATGGCAATCACGTTTAATTTATGCTTCCGGAGCCGATTCTTGGCTAGCTATCCCATCAACATCGGCCATAGATATTATTCAAATTAATACTTCTGGCGGAACTGCTTCTTTAACATCAACAAATCTTAACAATCTAATTGGAAATTTCGAAGCAAATACAGCTATTCCAATTTTACATCAAGGAATGTTTAGTAAGAGATTTTTAATAGCAGCAATGTCGGGATCGACTGGAGTAGTGGCTCGGGAACTGGGTTTATCGGGGGGTAATAGTGTAGCAGCATTGTCGCCTAATTATAATTTTGCTCAAATGGTCAATCCTCAGACAACTTCAAAAATCAACCCTCAATTGTACGTCGGCTCTTCTGGTTATGGTATTATTTGTTCATTTGCTGAACTTGGTGACGCCTTTTACCAATATCTTCGTGTTGCTACAGGAGTTGCCGCATCTGGATCTTTTTATGGTTGTGCCATGTCTCCTATTCTCAGATGGGAAACGGGAAATATCGGTTTTCATACTGCCATTGTAGGTGGATTTTCCGGCTTAATTTCAACTGGATACAAAATCTCAGATACAGGAACTATCAATCCATACGTTGGAACTACTTTAGGCAAAGCCGTTTCTCCGACTGAAATTCAAATTCATCTAACTTAAAATTGATCAAGCTTCATTAAAAGATCAAAGAAAAATGAATCTTCAAGAAGAATATCTTCAAGCTATTCATTTTCTTAATCTCTGCTCTCATGCTTTTTATCAAAAAGAAATGCCTTTCATTGTAAAGAAATCTTCTTATGAAAAAGAGTTAGCCGAATCAATTGACAATCAAGTTATATTGAAAGAAACTCGGTATCAAGATCTTGCCTATAAATCTCTGGCGATTGAAGTTAAGAAAGGTCAGGGAGCTTTTTGGATTCCTGAAGTTCGCATGGCGGAATTAATGTTACAAAAGAATTTACAACATCATTGGACCTTATTCATTCGATTTCAAAAGAATAAAAAACTTATTACGTCCATTGCAATGATTCCAACTTCGGTTTTATTGGCTGACATGCAGATTACACAAGAATGGGCTGAAAAAATAATTGCCCGTGACCAAGAAATGAAAATTCGACAAAGAACTATTCATTGCCAACAAAGTTATTCTTGGACAGCGTTAACTTCCCTTCCAGGCTTGTTAAAATTGGATTTAAAATGAAAGTGTTGTTTAACCCCGAAGGATGTTTAATTATTTCTCTTTTGAGAAATAATTAATTATTAAGAATGTCTAGAATAGATTTTAGTTTTTCTGCTGCTGCATGAGTAAATAGGTTTTTACATCAATATTTTTCTCCAGTTACAACTTGTAAAATGATATCACTCGTGTCACCCGAAGTTTCAACGACTTCAACTGATACGATGTGATCTTTGTTGATATGCACTTGACGTGGTATAAAAGATTTTTCATCTTGGTACGTAAATGCCACAATTTTTTTGCCCATGGTCGTTCAAAGAGATTTTCTACTGCCTTTCTGGAATATTTAATCACTTTTTTTCTTTCTTTCAAAGGAAATGATACTTTTGAACGGTCAACCGTTTGCACTTCGAAGCAATGATACCAAAGAAACAGTCATTGCACGAATTGCACTTCAGATGAAGACACATCCCAGTTTGTTAATTTTCCCTGATCCACTGGAAATGAAATTGCTAGAATCGCAAGACAATGTGTCGATTACAGCATTGGATTTCTATCAAGTTATTTTAAAGGGTGTAAACGAGGGTAAATTTGACTTTTATTCCAATTTGCCAGAACATTATCGATCTCAATTACCTTATTCAAGGGAAGATATTTTCCGGGAATGGTTACGAATTTTAATCGAACGGCATAAAATAGATGCTGATTTTGAGAGTATTTTAAGTATTTTATATGCTGATATTCTTGGTAATCTCGAGATTGACCAATTTATTCGAGAGGGAACTCCCTTCAATAAGTTAATTAGTAACTTTTTAGAAGAGCAAGCTCTTTTTGAAGCAAAATTTGACGATTTTACCAATTTGAAATCGGTTATTACCACCCGTTTTACAATTACCAAAACCACAATTGAAGTTGCATTTCAAACTGATTATGATTTAACTGAATTGTTTGATCAATGTAAAGTTTCTTTATTCATTCCTTATTTGAATATTGACAATTTTCACAAAGCACATCAAACTCTTAAAAATATTCCAGAAGAATGGACTGGTAGTTTACCCGAAATTGTACGCTTTTTTATTCGTCATAGCGAAGATGGTTATGATTTTGAAAAGCATTATTCAGAAGGTTTAATGACTGTAGAAAATGGAGAATATAAAATATCTTTGGAAACTCCAATAGAGGCCAGATTAAATCCAGAGACTTTGTTGCGAAAGATTTTTGAATGTTTTAATTTAGGTTCTCCTGACATGAAAAAAGTAGCCCAGAAAAGTATCAATGCCATGTTTTACATTCCTCACCAACGATTTTCTCCTGTTTTATTTCGCGATGTGATTATGAATAATCCTTTACTTTCAAGTATGTGTTATTCAGATGAATCAGCTCGTTTAGGAAGATTTCGCACGGGATTAAGTTTTTTCTATCATCCTGTTAACCTTCCTCAGAAAATTATGATCAGTATGATTGAGGGAATAGCTGATGCAAAGGATTTTCAGAAAGATCAATTGAATTTTCCTGTCAATTCGGTGTATGTTAAAATGCGTCTTCACCATGCACCGAATCAAGCAATTGCTGAAGATTTAATGAGATTTCTAGGTAGATTATTTACTATTTATAATCAAGAAGAGCCAAAATTAATTAGTTATTATCAAACTTATCTCAATGTTGATCAATTCGATTTTAAAAAGGATGTTGATATTGTGAAAGTAGGAGGAAATCGTTTGCAGGATTTGCTACCCTCTATTTTTCGTTCGGGATATCCGAGAAGTTGTCAACATCCTCCTATTATCAACAAAGACATTCCACCCGAACCCTATCAAGGAAATTACATTGTTCGGCATCCAGTTTATCGTGAAGCTATTCTTTTTCCCAAAACAAAGGAAGAGGGCCCGCAAAATTGGTTCGTCTGTGAAGAAGGTTATCCCGGTTTGAAAAAGAATAATCTCGATAATGCTTCGGAATTTCCTTATTTGCCGTGTTGTTATAAAAATTCACAGATCGGAAAGAAGAATATGATTTCTTATTATCAAAATATCTCAAAAGAAGACGAGAAGACTTTTACTCATATTTTAAAGACTCCAAAATTTTTGTCTGAAAATGAATTAGGATATTTACCAACTGACATTTTTAACTTCTTTCGATTGGTCATTCCTATTGAAATCCTTTATTTTCGGAAAGGAACTCCACGTGGAAAAGATGTTTTCTTCCGAGCCATTGCTAAAGCACTTAATAAAAAATACGATCCAAGTATGATTACAGAAAAACTTCTTCTTTTCGATCGCCAATCAAATTATACACAAACTTTTACCGAATTACTTCAAGAGGTCAAAAATGGAGTTTATCTCGAACCAAGAAAGTATCTCCGCACTGCCGAGGAATTATTTGACTGTTCTATCTTTCTCTTTTCGAGAAGTAAAGAAAATGAAGTTAAAATGGTGTTACCTTATTATGAACATTTTTATGCTTCATTTCCCAAAGAAAAACAGTCAGTCGTCATTTTAGAGCATTTTGGAACCGAATCTGATGCTGCCGAATATCCCCAATGCGAATTGATTGTTGCTGGTGATAAAAATCAACAACATCTTTTCTATCCGAAAGAAATTACTGTTCTTCTGGATCAAGCACAAAACAAGATATTATCATTCCATTTAATTGACAACCCATATAAAATGCCTACTAGAGAACAAAATCTTCCAAGTGGTATCAAATTTCAATTCATTGATGATTTCGGTAAAACGCGAGGTATTCAAATTGAATATCAGGGAAGTAGACTTAATATTTTAACTGGACCATTACCCATTTTACATGTCCCTCAATTAAAAAGTTATACTAATAATGATGCTGACTTGGCCCAAAAATATATTCAAGAGCATAAGTGGACAATCCTAAAGGAAGAAAATGGTTACATTTTTACTCAATCTCCAGAGGGTTATATTTATCAATTTCCAATTAAAATTGGACAAGTTTCGAATTACCTTTCAACCCAACAAGCCAAAAGAATTGCTCGCTTGTTATCAGAGTATTCTTTGTATCTTTTCAGTAAGTTTTGTTTTGAACAAAAGCTCGAATGTAATCCCCAAAATCTTGAGCGATTTTTTACCGAAAAAACAATTGTTTTACAAGAAGTAAACGGTGTTTCGTATCAATATCCCAGAACATATCGAAGATTTGAAAAAGTCCCTTGGTTGAAGGATGGAAAATTAATCTTAAATTCTTCTAAGTTAATTCCAGGTCTCAAATATAATCTTCGATTAAATATGCTACGCAATTTATCAACGGTGATTAATTATCATCACCAAATCTTCTTTAAAAATTTCTTTTTGGAAAAGTCTGATTTTACTGCTACACAAACTGAATCAGGAGCTATCTTATTTTCAAATGCGGAGGATATTCTTTTTTGGTCTGATTCGGAAGCCTCTAAAATTAAAATTGTTAATTTTCCTCGGTATAAAGGAGAGAGTTATTTATTGGAAACATCTGAAGGTAAATTTTTATGTCAACCTGCATATTCGTATGATAATGCGGTTGATATTTATCGTCAATGGAAAAACACTAATGAGCCGATTGTAATGATGGCATTTCTTGATAATAACACTTTACAATTGCTCTCTCCCGGAAAACCAAATATTTTAGTTTGGCGCGAAGAAGGAGCTTTGTATTACAATGCTATCTTGAGTTAAACATCCTTCGGGGTTAAACATCCTCCGAAAGTTAAAATCATTAATTATAAACTCTTCGCAAAGAGTTTATTCATAAGAGGCAGCAAAGCGATGAATGTTAACTTGATGGTCAAGTCCATAACGAATGGCTCGACCTATTGCTTGTTTCTCGAAAGCTCCAGACATATAATTCCAAAGGACAATGTCAGTTGCACATTGGAGATTCATTCCAGAACTATTGCTTTGATCTTTCATAATAATACAATCAAGTTTTCCATCTTGAAAATTACGCAAAATCTTTTCTCTGGTTGCAGAAGCACCTGTAAACAAATTGTAGGATTTACCTACCTTTAAAAGTAACGAGGTAATCTCTTCAAATGCTCCATCACTACTTGAAAAAATAAGAATTTTCTTTCCTTCGCGAATAATTTTCTCTAAATGATCCAACTTTCCTTTCGGTTTGAGGATTTGGGTTGTAGGCATTGCCTTTCTTTCATCTCCTTCTTCTTCAGGATCATACATGGCTTGATCATCTTCATCTTCAAAGAATTCAATAAAGTTGCAATTCTTTTTACATAGAGGACATTTGCTATCAACAGAAGTCAACATGGCAGTACTGCAATTAAGACAATAATTGGCAAAACAACACAACGCTAATTGAGGATGGCGCATTTTTTGTTGACAACAGGGACAAGGAAGTTTCATAGCTTCAACCACTTTTCGATGGAGAGATTGAGTCATTTGAGTGTGTTCTTCTTTTTTCTCTAACCATTCTTGGCAAATTCGTTTCTTTTCTTCCTTTCCTTGATACTTTCGAATCTTTTCTTCAATTTCATCAGATCTTGCTCGGAAAGAGTCAATGACTGCTGTGAAAGGATTTTCACTGGTAGTTGTACGATGAATTTTCTTTGCAATGTCTTTCAACTTTCCACTATCAATCAAACTTACAATCTCTTTACTTACATAAGGATAGATTGTTTGAGTCAGATGATAACCTTCATTTCGGTAATCTGTAATAGTAAAAGTATCAGGTAAAGGTTGTAAATCGCGTAGGTCTTCCGGTGACAAAACAGTAATAGTTTGAATTAAATCCTTTTCTTCATATTGATCACTGAGAATGCGATCAAAGATTTTTTTCAGAAAATGCATATTTCTCGAACGATGAACTTTCTGAATGACAGTTGAAAAGGTGGCAGAAATCAACCAATAATGTCCGGCAACAATGTTAACCATATTAGGAATATAAATACTATCCATTTCGTCAAAATAGAAAGCTTTGAATGCATATTCTGCATATTTGTTTGCAAAATCATTGTACATAGTATCAACGCAAATCAAGACTGAATAAGTAAAAACGTTATCATTTTCAAAATCGTGATGATTGCGAATAGCTTTGTAGGAAATTCCTGCTTGATACAATTCTGTTATCCATTGAGTCAAAATACTTGCACCAGTTACAATTAAAGTGGTGGAAGTTCGGATATACATTTTCTTTCGAATAATTCGAACTGTTCCATCGACATTTGAACAAACTTGACTGATTTGTTCAAAAAATGGAGTTTGCGGCCAAACTAAACCAGATTCTTTGATTGCAAAAACTGCGGTTTTTGTTTTGCCAGTTCCCGGAGGATCTCCGAGAATTCCAACTCGACTTTCGACAATGTCACCATTACTCAGTTCGATACACAAAGTTCTCTCTCTTTCTCTCATTTGTTGAATATTATACAATTGATGGGGAAAAAGAGGAACTTTTGAATCAACTGGTTGAGGTGCCAATTTACCAGCATAGATGGCTAAAATTTGCTCTTTAGTAAGGCCTTCTTGGCTAATCACTTTACTTTCAGCACTCATTCAACTTTCTTAATTTTGAGAGAAAGAAAGTAGACAGAAAATCATTTTTCTTTCTGTTGAAGAGATGAGTGAAAGAAAAATGATTTTTTTCAGGAAGAAATGAGTACATTTTACTTTCATTGATAACATGTCCTTTGAATCTATTCAAGATCATCGATATTTTTGCAACCGAATGTTCCTTCGTCGAATGGCGGAGAAACTTCCCTTTGGTCCTCGTGAGAAAAGGATTTTCGAAATTTTAGTTCGTTATTTCCAAGAGCATGAAAAGAAAAAGAATGTCTCGATCGAAGAAAAGGAAGAATTTCACGATTTGGCTTTAACCTTTCTTACTGATATTCGCGGTTATGGAGCAGCTCGACAAAGAGTGGTCGTAAACTTGAAAAACTTTTTTAAAAGTGTCTTCTGCATTCGACCTCCCCGGCCTCTTATTGACCAAATTTTGAGGGCTTACCGTCTAATTTCAGAAGCTTCAAACAACGTTTATCGCGCAGTTCTAACTAAGATTTTTACTCCCACAGAACGTAAAATCTTAGCTCTGTTGAATTTAACTTCCTCCTTTACTGGATGGGAAAATCACAAATTGGTCCCTGTGCTTGGTCTGCAACAAAATGTTGAATTCTCCTTGTCTTTATGGACCCAACTTGGTGTTCAAATCAATGCAGAACAAAAGGATTTGATTCTATATCTTTGTAAGCAGTAATATTCTTTTCCCGTGGGAAAAGAATCTTTTACTCTGAAAAATGATTTTCTGATTGATGATTTAAAATATAGTAAATGGAAGACTCAAAAGAAGAGGACAAGAGAAACCAATTGATTCAATTACTTCTTAAAGATCAAGAAAAGAAATGTCTTCTTGAATTTACCCGAAGAATGATGCAGCAATTACCTTTTGGCGAAAGAGAAAATCGTTTGAAAGAAATTTTATTCGAATACTTCCCTTACAAAGAAGAGAATGACGAATTCTATTTAATCACAGTTTCTTTCTTGACCGATTCTCGTGGCTATGGCAGAGGAAAGGAAAAGTTTCTTTCCAATTTAAGAGATATGTTAAAGGTCTTAGATATCGAAATGCCAATTCCAATGGTTCACAAAATTAAAGAAGCCTTTTCGCTTCCTTCCAAAGCTTCGGATGATTTATATGCCAAAACTCTCCAGATCATTTTTACTAACCGAGAAAAGAGTCTACTTAAAATTCTTCTTGGAAAGAAATTTTCGGAAGGTCACATTTTAATGCTGTTTACTTCAATTCATGATGATATTGATCTCCAATTATCAGTATGTTTACTTCAAAATGCAAACATTCACATTACTGAAGAACAATATCTTCGAGCTGAAAAGATAGTTAAACATCCTCCCGAGGGTAAACTTCTTCCCGAGGGTAAACAAACCTAATTTTTCCTTGTGAGGAAAAATTGATTTTCCTATTTTTAGCCGAAAAAGAAACGATGAGTGACTCTACCGCACAAATTATTGATGAATTTATTCAAGAAGCCATACTCGCACACCGACTGGAGACAATTATCGATGAAGTTTATTTTCGACTCTATCAACAAAGAAACAAAAGCGAGCGAGATCAAGGTATCGAAAATCTATTTTGCTCTTTGCTCGAAGGTGTGATTCCACATGAAAACATGATTTCTTGCTTGGCAAAGATTATGCTCGGTGGACAAATTGAATCTCGACTTGATGTTATTTCCATGTTCGGAGGGTTATCGAGAAATGTGTTACAGAAAGAACCTGATGATGAATTGCTACAAAAAATTGTAACAGTGTGTGAACTGCAACATCAAGGATATCAAGATCAAATTGGGTATTCTCTTTTAAATGAGACAGAAAAGAGATTGGCTGCAGTACTGGGTAATTATTTTGGTTGTGATCCAAATCATCCCAATCAATGGAAAATTATGTCTCAAACTATTCTAATGAATGATCAAGAGACTATTGATCAATCAATTCTTTTTTTAAAGAAAGAAATGAATTTGGATGTTGATAAATTGCATCAAGGTAAAAATCTTGCCCAACTCCTTTTAGAAACACTCCAATAAAATGATTTTCTTTTTCTCTTAAAAGAGAAAGAAAAATGTCAGCCGAAGATAAGATTCAGGCTCTTCGTGATTTACAAGAACTTGCTAATACACTTTCCGCCAATAAAGATAAAAATCAACGAATACTTCAACAATATCAAATAAGTGCTCGCGATCATCGACTCGCCCAGTTAACTGTTGAATTACTACAAAGTCGCTATCGAAATCAAGAGAATGGTGAAGATAAATTATTTGCCGAATTGATAGGAAAAAGGTTTATTCTCGAACTCCTCCAAATAAGATATGCTGGCAAATCGGCATATCAAGTTTTAGAAATTTTACATAACACTTTACATATGTTTTTCAAGAATACTTCCCTTTCGGAGGAAGAATGGAGAGAATTTTATGAATTAGCTCAACAACCTACATTACCCGAGATATTAAGTGCTATTCCCGTTGAAAAATTACTCACTGACCGAGAAAGCAAAATCGTTGAAGAAATTGCCGCATTGGGAAATCTTTCTGAAGAAGCCTTAAACGAACTTCGTTCTCTCATTTTAATCTCTGATATTTGCAATTTACACAATATTGGTATTTTTCTAGTTGATCATTTCCCCTCAAAATGGCAAGAGGGAATGTGTCTATTTTTCTCTAAATTTGAATAAGTATTATTTAATCCCCACGGGGATTAAAAATCGTCAAAATCATTTTCTACACTTCCTTCAGAAATAGAATCTTCCGAAACGGAGTCTTCAGCATCACTTTGATCAGAACCAACTGACTGATTGTCGTTTTCATGATTCTCATGATTTTCTTGACTTCTTTGAATCGAAAAGAAGATTGAATCTCGGTGTTTGCAATGACGCATTTCATATTCAATTGTAATTTGATCGATAACAGTAGAAATGTCTACAAAAAGATCACTCTTATCACGATATTGTTTAGAAGGGGCAAATCCAGTTCCACCATAGAAAAAGGAAATGATTTGATTTGTTCCACAATTTCGTACAGTGTAATCCTGTGCAATAATAATATTTTTTAAAGCTTCAGTTAATTTTCTTTGAAGGTAACCAAATTTTTGTGTACCAATACTGGTACTAATAATACCTTCTCTTCCCGGTTGTGCATGAAAGAAAAACTCTAGAGGAGTGAGTCCATTGAAGAAAGAATTTGTAATAAAACCTCGTGATTGATAACGAGTAGCCAAATCCTTTTCATCTGCTACATAATGAGGCAAAGATCGCTCTCCGTCAAGATTGTTCAAAGCCATCCGCCCTCCATTGACAGTATTTTGTCCAATAGCAACCATAATTTGAGTTAGATTGTTAATTGAACCTTTAGATCCAGCTTCAATCATTTGTTTGATTCGATTTGAATCAGGAATCAAATTCATAGCAATTGACTGACCTACACTCCTCGCATTGTTCAAGGCTCTTCGAACCTTAATTTCGGCAATTGAGCCATGTGTAATTTCTTCCGAGATATGAGCTTTGAGATAACTTTGTTCAATAAAATTTCGAGCTTCAGGAATCATTCCATATTCGTCAGAAATTGGGGGAATACAATCAGAAAATCCTACCCCAATATTATGTTGGCGAACCCAGTTGTAGGCAATTGTATGAGTTTTAGTTAAAAACGCAATTGTCTCTTTACCTGACAAGAAATGGTGGATGGCACCATTTTTATTACCCACTGCCGATTTGTTATATCCGCCAGACAAGATTACTCCATGTCGAATTTCAAGAGGTTCACTTTTATAACCTTTATTTTTCGAAAAGTAATTGAAAGTAACCGGGAGTGCAGCCGATAATAAACCTCGACCAGTGTAGAGATATTTCTTTCCATCATTGAAAATTTTCTCATAGACTTCTTCAACTTGTTGCAAACGAATTAAGTCAATATTGGCTGCGACAATGATATCATTAAAACAGTCAACTTCAATTGGTACCCAACCTTGAGTCATCTTCCAACAACCCAGTAAAGCATCTTGCACCAAACCGATTAAAGGTCTGGAAGATTGATTGGCAATGACATTGTTTTCAATACTAATTAAAGTACGATACTCGGCTTTAGCCATTAAATTTTGAGGGTTGTGAACATTACTTTCATCACCATCAAAATCTGCGTTGAGAGGGGAAATAATATCAGGAGGTAATCGAATTGATCTTTCTTCAAAACTATATTTTCCCATTTTTTGATTGCTTCTTTTTGCTTTGAGGGCAATCATTGATTGGGCATGAAGTGAAGGTTGGCGATTTACCATCACCCAATCACCATTTTGAACCCAGCGATGAGCAATATCTCCATCTTGTAATTGAAAAGATCTTTTCTTTGGCGTTTCAGCCAAAATCTCTTCTTCGGTAAGAACTCCATTTTTAAGAGTTTTACGTAAAATTAAATCTCCATTTTTTAATTCTGAACTCTTGGTCAATTTAACTTCGTAAACCTCAACAACAGTACCATTTTTCAATGTCTTCTTTTGCATATCATTTCTTAATGAAGAAGGAGAGGTGCGAAAGACTCGATCGCCAGGTAACAATAAAGTACCTTGCGTTTTTGAAACAATTCTGGGATTGATAGTTCTCTTTTCATTAGTTTTTGAATCTATTCGAGTAATGAAATTAATTTCACCTTTTTCTAATAAGGCTTCAAGTTTACTTCTTGAAAAAGGAGTGACAGTTTCGGGAATAGTTACAATTGAAACAATACATTGTGGTAAAAAAATTTCATCGGTTGCCAAAGTTGGATCACCTCCAATCACTGTACGACTTGCCCAATGAACTCTCTTACCCAGTAAAGTAGATCGAAGTAACCCTTTTTTACTTGAAAGGAGATCGCGAATCGATTTATGAGCTCTTCCATTCGGCTGCCTAACTTTTTTCTTTGAATTGTCCATAAAATTGCTAATGTAGAAAACCAAACTGTTAATTTCTTTGTCTAAATCAGCGTATGTACCTGATAGAATCCGATTATTTACTTTTAATATATTTCGATAAAAGGTCATTAAATCGTCTTCTCTCTTTTCATTATCAGTTACAATATATGGCATGGTTCTCAACGGTAAAACGGGTAACACTCTCAAAATTAAATTTTTAGGATGAAATTGACTCGGTTCAATACCCATCAATTTTAAATCTTCATCATGGACAGCCGAAAAAATTTGATATATTTTATCAACAGGAATTTCTACTGGAGCTTCTTCGGCTCCACCCAGAGATTTCATTTGTGAGAAAATCTTGGCTCTTCCCGATGAAGCATCAAGTTTGTATTTTAACGTTTTTTGATTACAATGACAACAGACTGCAAGCTTATTACAAAGTGAGATAATTGCGTCTAATTTTTCTGAACGGGATAAACGTGTTATCTTTTCAATCAATAACATTTCTCGATTCAATAAGATACGATTACAATGAGTGCAAAAACATGACAGTAAGTTGGCTGTAATTTGTGGAAATCGATCTAACGGATGAATGATAGGTTTTGCCAAAACGATATGACCAAAATGCCCTGGACATTTGTGAACATCACATTTACAGGTTTCACAAGGTGTTTCATCAAGTGTTCCCAGACGGGGATCAGCTGGAGTTCCACTGTTATCATCACTTTTCTTGATCTTATCATATTTAATTTCACAAACGGAAAAGGATAAAATTTTTTCCGGTGATAACAAGGCAAACTTTACGCCGTTAATCTCCATGATATATCTACCTCTTTTTCTCCCTAACAAAAAGAAAAATCATCAATTTTTCGTAAAGAGATGTAGTCCATAGAATTTTTTTGCAGAGAGAATTAAGAAATAAGATTCTTTCAAAAAATTATTTCTTTTTGAAATTAAATCTCCCCCAAAGAGAAATGTCGGACATTCGTTTAGATCCCGCATCACAATTCGTTCAACTTGCAACTCCTGGAGAAATTCTTTCCCTCACTTCAGAAGAAGTTAGCCAAATTTGGCCAACTTTTGTTGCTGCGATTGTTGAATGCAAAGAAAAATGTATGGCAGATTTAAATCAAAATTATCGAACCCCTTCACAAAAAAGAGAGGCTATGCATGCTGCTCTTTTAAACGGAAAAACCTTTGTTGAATCTCGAGCCGATCAATTGAATGGAAGATCTAAAGAAGGAAAAAAGGCTGTTATGCGAGATAAAATCTTGCGTGAAGTGTATATTTCCAAATTGAAAGATATGGCAAAATCGCTAGGTATGGCTGGCTATTCTCAATTTCGAGATAAAGAGCAAGATATCAAATTGTTGAAAGGTATGTTGTTGGCTTATCTAGACAATGAAAAATGTAACCTTAACGTGTCACAAGCTAAAGATTTTATTGGTTGCCGTGATGAATTGGCTTGTAATGTCGACAAAGAAACTTGTGAAGCTCCAAGGAATATACCCAAGGAATATCCTACTCGAGTTGCTATTAATGATCGACCAGTTTTTGGTTCCCATGCAGCTGTGAGCAGTTTTGCACAAAAATTAAATCTGGATCCAGCCAGTCTGCCAGCTCTTCCAGGTTCTCAGGTAGCCCCTCGGTACGATGAAGTTTCTCTTGATGGTATTCATTGGCGTGATGTCTTGGATATGAAGGTCAAAGAAATGATTTCCTTTGGTAAAAAGATTGGTGTAAAGATTCCTTCTGGTTCATCTCGAATTGAAGCCTTGGCTATTCTTCGCGAAATGTTTCGTGATATTGCCAATGCTCTCCCAGCTGAAAATATTGGGTATGGACAAAAGTCACCTCGAAGAGCTTTGGTACTTGGTGATTCTTCGGGTGTGGTCAATTTGAGTCTGAAGAGTGCCAAAACTCTGCACCGTATTGCAAAAGATTTGAATATTGCTGGTGAAGAACAGTTGAAGAAAATTGATTTAATTGAGAAAATTAAAGCACAATCAGTAAGAGCTCTCTCTCCACGTCAATATAAGCTCCGTGATATTGAATCGGCCATTGAAGACCTTCCCGTGTCCGATTTGAGAGAAATTGCCAAGGCTGAAGGTGTTCGGGGATATTCCCGTTATTCTCCTCGTTCTTTGAGACGAATTTTGTTGAATAAGGATTACGAAGTAGCCGGAATCGAAGAGAAGGCAAATTTTGTAACTGATTCAGAAATGAATATTCCAAGTGCCGAAGATTTACGCACATTTAAGGTGACTGAACTCCGTCAAATTGCGGATGAATTGAATGTTGAAAGTCCTTCCCGTAAAAAGAAGGAATCTTTGATTCGTTCTATTCGAGCAAAGGCAAGAAAATCAGTCTCTCCTGCATTGCAGGCTTCTTATGGAGCAGGAAAATCTGTCCGTTCTTTGAGTATGGGTAGATTGGCTACGTTGAGTCGAGCCCCGTTGAGTCGAGCCCCTCTTACCACTACTCAAACCTCTCAAGGTAATGTAGTACAAGTTGTCCAACCAACTACTGTAGCAGTACCAGCTGGAACTGTAATTGAAAAACCAGGAGAAAATCCAGTTACGGTGCAAAAAAGTGGTGAATTAACTTTACCAGAGGGAACGGTTATGGTGGCTCCTTCGAGTGCTGCTATACCCTATTCATCACGAGCAGCAGGTCCAACTCGATTTTCACCGCGAGGAGACCGATTTTCGAATATAAATTACAGTTATGTAGGAGATTCTCAACCTTCAGCTCCGCCAATGCCTGAAGCTCCTTTTTCTCCTTCGGCTTCCCCAATGTTTTCAGCCCCTTTGGGTTTTGGACCTTCAGCTCCTCCGGCACCTTCAGCTCCTCCAATGCCGCAAGCAGTAGTTACACCCGCTACCAGTAATGAAGCAGCTAAATTGGACACCGCAGTTGCCGCCGTTGAAAATCAGTTACCATCACAAGATGAGACTACTCTGGCAAAAATTCCTGATGCTGAACGAAACGCGAGAATTGGTAAGGCGAAAGAAAAGGCAGCAGCTTGTGCTGCATACTTGTAAAAAAATTATTTTTCTTTCTTTTCGAAGAAAGAAATGATCAATCGTGCATATTTTGCTCAACCATCTCGTTTTTCAGGTGCCGAAATCATTCCAGGCCTCTTTTTAGGTAACGCTAAAATGGCAAATTCAAATTGGATCTTAAATCAATTGAATATCAAAGTAATTGTTAATTGTGCTTTTGAAGTAAAATCTCCTTTAGCTGGAGTGGGAGATTATCAACATTATTTTCTCTATCTTGATGATAGTTATACACAAGATTTACAAGAGACTATATCTAGAATCTTACCGATCATTGACCAACATCTTAACAAGAAAGAAAAAGTGTTGATTCATTGTGCACAAGGGATTTCCCGATCAGCTTCAATTTTAGCAGCCTATCTAATGTGGAAAAGAAAACTCCCATTTGCAAAAGCCTTGAAAATGATTCAAGAGAAGAGAGTAATTGCCAATCCTAACCTTTCTTTTCAACGACAATTAAAAGCTTTTGAACAAAAGATTTTAACCCCGAAGGATGTTTAACCCCGAAGGATGTTTAACCCCGAAGGATGTTT
>ERZ724522.368-NODE-368-length-30124-cov-5.024244_pt1 | contig 30124 bp, 37 predicted proteins | sample MGYA00376055_ERZ724522 | MGnify/ENA primary metagenome ERZ724522 (study PRJEB28724, sample SAMN07190884) | wastewater metagenome | isolation source: effluent of sewage treatment plant in Hong Hong | place: Hong Kong | collected 2016-03-17 ...
GATATGTTTAAGCCAGTTGAAACCTTCCAAGATGCTCGTCTTGAAGATTCTAATAATGCTGAACTTTCTTCTAAACAAAATTCTGAAGCTCAATATCGTTGGCAAGGTATGGATGAACAGGCTCGTGTTGCAAAACTTAAGGATGCTCTGTATAATTATGATTCAAGCATTTCTCGTGCTAGTCTAACTCCTGCTGATTACGAAAAGGCTGCAAAAGAAGGTGATATTACTAAAGCAGTCGCAATGCTTGCTAATACTGCTAAGAATCTTACTAAGCCTACTACTACGTCTGGTAAAAATACTTCTTCTACAACTACTCCTACTAAAGATACTGCTTCAGTTATTAAATCTATTATTGATACAGCTACTGCTAAGTGAATTACTACTCCTGAACAATTAAAAACTGCTCTTGCAAACTCTACACTTTCTGACGCAATGAAGCAACAAGTTATGACTGCTTGGGAACAGCAAAAAGGGTGGCATGCTCCTCTTGTAGCTGGTCGTACACAGGCACAACAAGATGCTGATGTTGCAGCTTATAAACAATCTCATAACATAAAATAATTATGTCACGTTGACTTCACAAAGCGGTTAATCGCTTCATTACTACATTAAAAACCTCTTCTGCTATTGATAGCTCATCTGATTCTTGAACATTTGAAGTTGAGGACATAACAGTTGGGGGTTTTTCTCTTCCTCAATGAAATTGTAGAATGTATGCTACAATTGATTATGCTCAGACGGGTAAAGAGGAAATCTTTCGTATTAAGAATGTGAATGGTTCAACCCTTACATATGATTTAAGAATTTCTGTTGGTGGATATAATAAGCCTACTCATGTATGAGGGGCTTCTTTCCGTATAAATGACGTATCTGAACTTGTAAATGATATTGGACTCCATGTAGATAATTGTGGGTTTACTGAAAAAATATCTGGTACACAGACTATTGTTGTAAATGGTGGTAATGTAAACTATAAAAATGTTCCATATACAGTAGCTACATCTATTTTTGCTATTACTTCTGGTCAGCTTGTTGATAACTCTACTAACTATGTTCTTCTTAATCTTGTTACTCAAGCTTTTGTTATTAGTGCTACTAATACCGCTAATGGTGCCATTGCTGTTGCTTCTGTGGTCTGTACTGGTGGCTCTCTTGGTGCTATTACTGACCTCCGTCCTGCTTTCAATACAACGTATGAGGAAATAGGTACTAAGGTTGATAAAGCTGGTGGGCTTCGTGATACGTTTGGTGCTAATAAAACCGTTGTTGTTGATAGAACTGCTGGTGCTGAAGTAGTTAAGAATGTTGTTGATATTACACAATTTGCATCTACTGATATTGTACGTCTTCGTCAAACTTCATGAGACTATGCTGATATAACAATGGGTAATCTTGCAGCTACATTAGACAGTACTTCTCATCCATTATATACTCTTACAGCTCTTACTGCTCCAGTTGCTGTTGATACTTTTAATACTCGCACTGTTGGTTCTTACACTGCTGTAAATTCACCAAATTTAGTTTCTGCTAATCCGTCTGCTGGTTCTAATTCTCAAGGTAGTGGTACATTTGTTTTTATACCTAAGAAAAACTTTTTCCTTAATTCTGTTACTGTTGGAAATACTCGTAATACAGGGTTTACTTACACTCTCACTGAGACAGTAAGTTGAACTACGTTATTTTCAGCTGTACAGAATAGTGTTACAGCAACTGATACTCTTTCTAATGCTTTTTGTCGTGCTGGTGTGAGTTATACGTTTACGACTAATGTTAATGATACTCCGTACTGAGGGTATACAATGAATGACACTCCTGACATTGATATGGTTTCATATTCAGGTTGGTATAATAGTTCTGTTTCATTTAATTATACTCAGGCTGATTGTTACACTTTTTGATTTGCTAATACTTCTATAACTACCACTGAGATTGCTACAGGTACTACTGTTTCTAGTATTCAGTTAAATTTAAGAAAGAACTGAACTCCTGCATCAGACGTTACTGTACAACTTTTAGATGCTTCAAATAATGTCATTACTTGAGCGAACGCTACTATCGCACAGACAAGTATCACTACTTCGTTTGCTACGTACACCGCTAATCTAGCTACACCGTATTCTCCTGCTGCATGAACTGTATATAAAATTAGGGTGAGTACTGGTTCAACAAACACCGCTCATTACTATTTTATTCAATGACAGCAATGACTTGATTATGCTGCTGCTAATTCCACAAGTGATACGATATCTAATACACTTTTTGTTCCATATTTTAATAGCACATGAATTCAACAGACTGTTTTTGTACAGGCTCAGAATTGAAGTGGGCGATATGCTGGGTTAGTTCTAAATAATGTAGTTGCTGGTGCACGAGCTTTTGCTAGAACTTCTTGATATGCCTCTATAAGCTGACTTTCAGAAAATACTACTTACTATGTTAATACTGATGGTTCTTGAAGTCTTACTACTTCTACAGCATCATGAATTGTCGTTGGTAAAACGTATGGTCCGAATCTTATACTTAAGATGCCATAAAAACTTGCTTTTGTTCAGAAAAACTTTACACTTCATTTAACATTACTTTCCCCTTATGTCTAATAAATGATTCATTCAGTCAATTCCAGTCGGGTATGACCTTGATGGTCAACCTGATGGAATACTGATTTCTGATGGCTCAGGCGGTGGTATTAAACAGGCTGTTCCTGATGCAAATACCCCAGCTGAAATGCTTTCTCTTTACTAAGGATTCTCATGAGTTGCTTCTTGAGATTTTGTTGTAAGAAAGGCTACATCAAATGGTCAAGTTGTTACCGCCCTTTCTATGAACCCTCTTACTGAGGATACAGAAAGTAATATTACACTTGATGTACCTATTATTCAACCTGCGGCTCTTGAAATTGAAGCTTCAATGTCACAACGTGTTCGTCATGACTTTGCTACAGTTTGTCTTTTTGCAAATGGTGCTAATGGAGCTGACCCTATTCCTGCTGATATCCAAATCAATACGATTTATTAATCGTCTGCTACAAATGGTGCGGCAAATAATGTACAACTTGTAATTAATATTGGTGCTGCTACAACTCCTCCTGCAATTCAATTAGAAGGGTCAGAAGATGGTGTCAACTTCTACCCAATCTGAAGTCCTTTAACAGCTGTTGCTTCTAGCACAGTTCAGCTTACACTTAATGCAACCTCAGCCACTTTTGTGAGGGGGCGTGTATCAACTGCTGGTGTCACGGTAACTGCATGATATGTTGCTATTAAAGCATGGTCATAATCTTTTATTTCTTATATGAAGGCTCTCCATATTCCTAGCCAAACTTTGTTTGACTTAACTTGAGGCTGTTATCTCCGCCACGAAGACTGAAGTCTTTGGATAGCAGTTTCTTACCTTAGTGGCACAGAGACCCAGACAAATGAATTTCCTGTAGAAGAAGAGTCTTGAACTATTCTTCATCCTGATTACGAATTACTTCCATAATATGCAATTCACTAAAGAATTTTTAGACATATATAACCTCGGTGTAAGTATCGGGGTTATAAATGGCTGCGGACAGAAAGGGAGCCTATCATTTTCTGAGATATTTTATCGCCTAAAAGACCTTCCTAATTTCATTCCTGAAAAATGAAAAACATGTTTTGAAGAAATTGAAAAACATTGTGGGATGCACGACATTCTTTGTGAGTTTTGAGGTTCAAGAGCCATGAAATTCTATGCTGATTTATGGTTTACTGTTTGAGTTTATGATAGGCTTTCTTGGGTTTGATTCATTAAGAGATTTTGATTCTGTTGTGGTCTATTTTATGGGCTTCACTACATTTGACATAATGCTGGAAATTTCGAGAAATAAAACTTGCTTTTTTGGCTAAAATCTTTAGCCTTGACGTAATTACACATTACGTCTTTTTTTATGCAAGAACCAGTTTCTACTTTTAAGATTTCTCTCGCTATAGCATCAGTTTTATGAGGTGCTGCATCTCTTCGTTATCTTCGTCCAAATGCTACCTTTTTTGAGCGTTATACTGCATTTTTTATTTCTGCTACTGGTACTTACTATACAGCTCCATTACTTCTTCTTCTTATCCAACATTATTTTAATGTAAATGTTGATGGGATGGAGGCGGTTCTTGGCTTTACGCTAGGTATTTTCTATGTAGAGATAATTGATATTGTTCAACATTTCGTTGCACGTTATCGCAAAGACCCTAAACAGGCTATTGCTGACTTTATGTCACTCAAAAAGTAGTTTTAGTTGCTTTTTTTTTCTTTTTTCTTACAATATTACATATGAGTTACAATCTTTCTCAGACAACATTTGGTGGTCAATGAAATGTCACTAGCATTAATTTTAATTGAATTTGTCCTAATTCAGTTTGGGATGATTCGCTTTTTTTTGATGAGTCCAAAATTTGGTTTGATAACTCTATTGGTACTCCTGTTTATTCTCGTCGCTTAATTTAATATGCCATCACTTTACGAATTTCTCAATAACGAATCGCTTGCTTCTCATCGTTTTAAGCTTAATGAAAATTTCACAACACTTTCTGAGTTTATCGAAACAAGGAGTGTTTATTGGGGTTGAACATATAATTCAGCAATAACTTATGAAAAATGAGCTATTGTTGTGTATGGTGGTGAAATTTATATTTCCAAGAATTTAACTACAGGGATAGTTCCTACTAACACATCTAATTGGGATGTTTTTCTTTCTATTGATGCCCTTATTGATTGAGTTCAGAATAGTGTTTATACACATATTACTCGTAGTGATAACCCTCATTCTGTTACGAAGTCCCAAGTTTGATTATCTAATGTTGATAATACGAGCGATGCTGACAAACCCATATCTACAGCTACCGCTACTGAAATTGGCAAGAGAGTAACTTATTATACTGTTGGGTTTAGTAATGCTGATTATATTGTTGATGGTATTGCTGATAATGTTCAAATTCAGCAAGCTATTGATGCTGCTGCAGCTGCTTGAGGGGGTATTGTCTTTATTCGGCAAGGTACGTATAGTATTTCAGGTCGAATGACACCTAAAAATAATGTTACTATTTTAGGTACTGGTAAAGGTGCTACTAATCTTGTCGGTGGCGTAGCTAGTGACTGGATGTTCTATAATACTCTAACTCTTAGTAACTTTTCTATTCAGCATATAACTCTTAACTGTAACTTTACAAGTTCAGGGGGTATTATGGGGCTTAGTAAGATTACAAACGGACTTTTCTTCAATGTTGAATTCAAAAATGTTTCCAGTGGGGGATGGCATGCTGTAATTGGTCTTATTGGGACTACTTGACCTATTGACTGTTTTAATAACACTTTTGAAAATTGTACGTTTGATAATCATTCTGGTACACTTGAAATGTTACTGCTTATGAATGCAGAGAATACACATGTTACTAATTGTGTCTTTAAGAATAAGATTACTACATGACCTGTTGTTGGTCTTTATCAATTGTTAAATAATACAACAATCGAGTGATGTATTTGGCAGGACAATGTAGGTTTTGCAATGTATTATTCTGTTTCTTGTAATAATACTGTTATTCGTGGGAATTTCTTCGGTAATGGCGGATGAATTCAAGGTGCCAATCTTTCCGATAATGGAAACTTTGGTGAAACTTATGTTCGTGGTTTTACTGTTGTTGATAACTTCTTTGTTGGTTGACCTAATAGTTCAACATCACAAGCATTACAACTTGGTGCTACGAATGGTGCGATAGTGAAATGAAATACATTTTCTTGATTTAATATCGGTGTTCTTTTTGATGATTGAAACACTGGTATTCCTGCTATTGCTATAAATTGGATTTTATCATCGAACACTTTTTATAATAATACTGCTTCTAATGTTGCTCATTCTATTAATCCAGCAGTCTTATTTTCTGCTATGGGAGGAAGCTGTTATGGTACTATTATAAATAACAAGTTTTTTGATAATCAATGAACTGCAACACAGCGTTATCCAATTAGCTTTTATAATATTTTTACGTGGGACTATATTGATATTATTAATAATCGTCTTTCTGCTTATGGTGGATGAACTTCAATTGGTTTAATCTCTGGAGCTATAATTGGTTCTAATGTCAATATTTATTGAAATAGCGATTATTCTGGGGCTAATCCTGTGCAAAGACGTAGTTTTTCTCTTACGAATGATACCCTTACTTGAACTATCGCTGAGTTTAATCTCGCTTGTAGCGATGCCAACTTTGTAGATGATATTAGTATTCAAAACATTGGTGGTACGAAAACATTTACGAATGTTATTAAGAACTCAAGTGCAACATCTCTTGAAATTGGTACTGGATGAGGAAGCACCCCAAATCTCATCAATATGGGGTGAGGATGAGTATATATCGGGCAAGTTAATGCTAATTTAATGATTCGTCCTTGATTTGGTGCTAAGAATGTTGATATACTTGATAGCGGTTCATTTATTCAGTTTTCTATTGCATTTGATAGTGGTAAAATAACATTTCTTACTAGCTCAAATAAGCCTGCTGGTTCTGCAACGCTTGTTTGAGGTACTGTTACCGTTAATAACACATTAGTAACCGCTAACAGTATAATTATGATTAGTAGGCGAGTTGTTTGAGGTACTCCATGATACCTTTCTTATACGAGAACTGCTGGGAATTCTTTTACTGTTACTTCTACATCTGGTACGGATACTTCTACGTTTGATTACATAATTTTCAATTAATATGCCAGAGCTTTACTTTACAAAATTTGAATCTGGTGAGAAACATGTTCTTACCGAGATTGGCTGGGCTCATGCAAATGAACCAGAAGTTCTAAAGGTTCGCCCAATAGCTGCCTATCAGCTTCGTCAGGTTACTCATGAAGAGTGGATAAAGATAATGACTTTACCATTGGATTGGTTTATGCAGAAACATTTTCCTAACATTTAAATTTATGTCTCCTGAAACACACGAATATGAGGATTGAACTCTTCCTCATCATGTTGAAAGCTTTCTAAAAAGGAAAGCTGAAGAAAGAGCACTAAAGGTACTTGATGATGCTGAAATGAGGGAAATAGAACCCTGACAGTACTTCTGACCTAATCCAGATTTTACTCCTGTAAACACGCTTAAATAATGGCTATCGAGCAACGCAAAAAAGATTATATTCTCTCACGGTACCCAGAAGTACAGCACAAGCGAACTCATTTCGGTATCATTCGTAATGAGCTTGTTGACCGTTTTGGCTCTGGGTGTTCTTATGATGATTATATTACACTGGTTACACGAGATGTAGCTGCTGAAGTTAATGCTTCTGTTGAGGATAATCCTTGATATGAGGTTGACTGAGACAGATATATTGTGTGACCTTTTTCATTTCCAATTGATGAAATTGATGAGATATTCTCTGATTATTCTATTTATGGTAAGAACCTTACTCAGCAACAGATGATGCATAAGTGGAGGTTTAAGCCAGAAGCTTGGGATGCCATTAAGAGAGCCTTTAGGCTAAGCAAGTATTCACATGTTGTATCACCATTTACTGCTGATAATCTTCCTGAAAATGAGCTTGATGAACGTGTTGAAGTCGCTATCTGACAACATCATGACGCACTCGTAGAGAAGCTTACTTATTCTCATGACAAGAAGTTTAAGAAGGAAGCTAAACAGGCGTTTAAAGCAAAGTGAAATATTGATTACTTCACTGATAAAGTTCGAGAAGCTATTGCTGATTATGTTCCTGTCTATGATTATTCTTTCACTGGTGAAGTTGAACACATTACTTGAACAGTAGAGCATGTTGTAATCTCTGATATTCATATTGGTAAACTTGATACCAATAAGATTCTGAATCGGTTAGATGAGGTAGCTAAGTATTGTATTCAATCACCTGCCAGTACAATATATATTACTTGTCTCGGTGACGTTGCTGAAGCTTTTACCTGAGACGGTATGCACTCTAATCAGATTGCTTTTGGGACTGACCACGATTTTTGAATGTATTGATTTAATTTGTTAATGCGGGTTACTGAAATCTTTGAAAGAATGATTAGATATATCGTATCTAATGGCAATAAGCGTGTCATTTTTACTGGAATTACTGGTAACCACGACCGAATGTCAATGGAAAAAGAGAAAGACCAAGAGCGAATGTGAGGTCTTATAGTCTATGAACTACTAAAAAAATGATTATATTGAATTGCCGAAGTGCAGTACTTTAATTCCCATGTATGAGTCTTTGAATGTGACTGAATTCATTATATTACTCACCACTGAGATGGTAATATGGATAGACAAGTTCCTGAGAAGGTCATTGTTACCTATGGGGATATCAGCAAATACAATGTAATTCTTTCTGGTGATAAGCATACGCTTCGTGCATCTGAGTGAAAGAACTATACAAATATTAAAGTTCCTGCTCTGGCTTGAGTGGGTACGTATGATAGGTCTATGAATCTTCATTCTGAAACATGATTTTTAGTTCTTCGCTCTAATAGACATTCAACTATTGATTTTGAGTTCAAACGCTTGCAAAAATAATATTTCCGTTTATACTTGTCTCCTATGACTATATTCATTTCTTGTGGGCATAATAATGCTCGTACATCTTGGTACTCTGTTACTCGTGATAATGGTGCTGCTGCAAACTGACTCACTGAATATCAGATAGTACGTAAAGTAGCAAATCAGCTACAAAAAGTCTATGCTGGCAAACATAAGCTTGTGATTCTTCAAGAAGGGTTAAATCTTCAAGAACGTATTAAATTCATCAATACACAAGCGAAGACTGGAGACATTTGTCTTGAGCTTCATATGAATGCTGGACCTGCTGCTGCAACTGGTAACGAAGTGTTTTATCACGCTGATTATCCAGTTATTAAGTCTCGTGCTGAAAAGATTTCTAAGGCGTTGGAGAAGTGAATGGGCGTTATATCACGCTGAGCTAAGCCTGATACAGCTACTCGATTTGGTCGTCTAGGTTTCTGTAGAGATACAAAGCCAGAGGCTTACCTTATTGAGCTTGGTTTTATCACTAATCCAGATGACGTTGATGACGTTTGGGTGAAGGGTGCTTCGGCTCTTACCACAGTATTAAACACTGTGTTTTAGTCCTAATCTACTCTTATGCGAATATGGTTATACCTGATTGTCGCTCTATTTGTAATGTTTAGTTACATTCCACCTACATCATACTGTTAAAAACAAAAAGGAGGCTCTAAGCCTCTTTTTCTGTACTCAACACAATTGATGATTTGTTTTTCATAAGCGACATAAGTTCACTATATGTGTACACGTAATATTTTTTATCAGCTTGCACATATATTGCTACTATTGCTCATTCTGGTCTGAATGTTGACAGTAATTTTAGACTTGCGTGCTGATTTGGTCTAATCTTTGATTTGTAGAAAGACTTCTCTTTGAGAGATTGGTACTTCAATTCTACGTGATAACATCCTGTTTTATTTTCACATACGAAGTCGTATGGCTTATATCACATAGCTTGGTCTGAGAATTTTGCAACAAACCATCAATTTTTACGAAGTCTTTCTGTAAGAAATCATTGGAAGTCTTTTTCATTCTGAATTTTAATGTTTGTACAATCAATGATGGGTAGCATGGTTAGTATGGGTTAATGAGGTAGGACCAAACGTATCATCCAGCTGATTTTCTTATTCCATTACAGCATTGTGATATACTTTGGTGTGCAATTCATAATTCTTCTTCTGCATCTCTTGTTGAATTAAACATTCATAGTAGATGTCACTCTTTAGTGAACTGATAAACATTTTTTCAGTTCTTTTTTCAATTAAGCATGCAAGCTATTTTTTGATTTGCTGTGTGTGTTCTTCAAATCCATGAGTGTTTATTATTTTCTGCTTGTGTTACCCACTCAAGGTTTTCTTTTGATATATTTTGTCGATTCTTGTCCTTATGATTTATATGTGGTTTATTTTCTGGGTTTGGAATATATGCTTCTGCATATAATCTATGCAGATAAAATTTTTTTTGTTTTCAATCAATTGAGAGAGTAACAATAGGATATTTTTCTCCTCAGATATATGGATGCATTATAGTGTTTTTTTTGGTGTTTATTACCAATCACTCTTTTGTTATACTATAGTGAGAGTTTAGTATCGGAAACATATTTAGGTGGTTTATAGATAGTAATAGCGTCAGGATTGAGTCAGTACTCAGCTTGATAAGCTTTAACACGTTGGTATCTCTGATTCCTACACTCATCATCAGAGAAGTCGATTATTTCAACTCGCTCTTTTTTAGGATGCTTACGTAGTGCTCTTCATACAGCTTGGACAATAGTTCATTCGAACTGGACTCATGCGTACATGAAGATTGTATCAATGATTGGGATGTCTACTCAGCGTGCGACTTTACCTGTCGTGGCTATAATAACGGAAACTTCTCATTTTTCAAGTTTCTCTATTACTTCATTGTCTGCTGATGTTTTTGTTTCTCCAGTAATCATAGCACATGGTACTTTTTCTGCTGATAGTGCTTCATAAAGTAGTTTCACCTCTTCAACTCTTTCTGATAGAACCAATGACGCATTCCCTGATTGGTAATGCTTCTTTATAAGCTCTACTTGATAGTGTCTTCGTTGTGCATTATTATACATTTCCTCTCTTTGCTGTGCCCAATTCTCGTAGATATATTGTTCTTCTGCTTTGTATTGGTACACGTGGATTCTATAAGGAACTATGTTGTATTTTTTTACTTCAAGACATACGATACGTTTACCAAATATCTTCTCAAAGTCTTCTGTATTCAGTTCTTTCTTGTATGGCGTTCCTGTCATGCCGTAGAGATATTTAGCACCTGATTTAGCTAATGCTTGGAACATGTTTCTGTCTAACGAATAATCACATTCATCGTAGATGATTACATCGAAATCTTTCAGTTTTGGTTCTTCCTCATCTAACATATCTTGCATAAATGATTTATGCGTAGTGACTGTTATTTGAGTGATTGCTTTCTTTTTACCATAGTAAACTCATGGGATTATGTTTGTGAACTCTTTAAATTTCTCAACCATTTCCTCAAGCGTTTTGATATTGTGGCAAAGAATGAGTGTAGTAGTTTGAAGTTCATTGGCTATTTGCATAGCTATATGTCCTTTTCACTTACCTGTACCCATAATTATCAGTCAGCATCCGTATTTGTAATCGGATTTTCTGAGTTTAATCACGTCTATAACGTGTTTTTGTTCTTCTGTAGGTGTTCCTGAGTACTTTAAAGGAAAAGAAAGCCCCTCTGTAGGGGGGCAATCTAATCTGTCGTATATGTAACGAGCAGATGGTAGGAATTCATTTTTACGAGTATAGAGTCTATACTTTTTTTTGAATTCAGAGAATCTACTTTCCTCCCGAGACTCTAACGTGAAGAAGCTTTTCTTGCTTTCGAGACTCATTTTGGTTCTTGGTTAGTAGTGGTACCGAATTTTTCTTTCTTGATTTTCATCCACTCAGAGTAGAGGGAATCAAGAGAGTATTTGTAGTTAGGGTTAGTAATAACACCCTGACCTTCTCTGATGTAGTAACCTTTTTCAAGCATAAACTCGAAGAAGGCATCATCAATTTGATGTTGGAACTCAGTTGGTTCCGTAGCGACTTCAGACATAAAGAAAAAAAATTAGAGAATATTTTGTCCTGTAGGAAAGACATTTGCTATTTGTATAGATATATCAGGTTTTCCGCTTACCATTTTATGCCAAGCCTTAACTCATTGTAGACGTGTTGAATAGTCAACTATGAGGTCTCAGGTCTTTGGGTTTGCAGTTACCGCATTGTCAATAATGTCTTTGAGGTTTTCTGCGATGTAGCGTTCATCAATACCAACTTCTTCCATTGCAACTGTTACTGCATCCTTTTTAGGACCGTCTGGCATTACAATGGAAGTTTGAGTATCTGTAGTAGTGAGTTCTTGAGACATTATCATTTATACTTAGAGGTTTTAATCTTTGCTGCTTTAGGAACTTTGAGTGATACAACCTTCCATTTTTTGGATTTGTATCATGCCTTTTTTGATTTAGCAGCATTAGTGCCTTTAAGTGTATCTGATTTATTTGAATTTTCAAGTTTTTCTGATTCTGCCTTAGCTAACTGTGTTTGCAGTACTGTTGCGTAGAATTTTTGAATATCATTTTTTTGTGTCTTTTTGTAGCTCGATACAGGCTGATGGTCTAGTTTAATAGTGTTTGTTCTCTTAAATTTTGTCTTTAGTCCTGCTAATTTCTGTGATAGTTGTTCTCGTGCATTTGCGTTATCTTGTACAGATGCTCTATCTTCAGCTTGTTGTTCTGCTGTCGTTTTTTCTCAGAGAGAAGCATTTTGTTTGTTGAATGAGTTTTTCCAATCTGGATAACTAGATGCGTATGAACGACTTCATTTTGAATAGCTTTTTCCAGTTTTTTTGTCTTTATCTCAAGTTTCAAGAGCTAGCTCGTTTCATGATTTTGAACTTCGTTCTTGATTATTGTATATGAGGTTAAGTACGTTATCGACTGTAGAACCGTATTTTTTGCTCAATACAGGGTCTTTTGCTATTTTTCCGATATAGTCTATATTTCAGAGTCAAACGCCTGTTTTAAGGACGTTTTTAGCGTTTTCTGGAATCTTCATTCAATCTATCTCGTAGAATGTCTTTTCGATGATAGGCATTCTGAGGTTGTCAGGCATGTATTTTCCTGCAAGAGAGAGTACAGAACTAAGGTATCTAGCATTGAGATTTCATTGTTTTGCTTGTTCATGTACCAGTAATGTTGATAGAGTTGCTGCATTTACAACTCGTGTTACATCTGGATTCTCATTCAGGAAGTTTGGGTGAACTTGTTCTGCCCGTTTCGTAATGAATTGGAGTCTTGCATATTCATCTGTGCTGATAAGCTGATTACCATACTTGTTTAGCATTTCTTTTTGAAGGATTTCTCTTTCTTCTTCAGAAATATCTGATGGAGAAGTCTTATTATAGCGAGCCTTAATCTGTTTCATGTAATCCTGATTTGCTATGTATGATAGGAACATACGTCCGCTTCCTGGAATTTTAGCATCCATGGCTGCTCTCATCATAGCAATGTTTCTGTCACGAGCTTTTTCATTTTGGTCTACAACGATTGCTTGATATGTTTGTGGTCAGACTTCATCAATGAGACGTTGAATCATTGCATCGTAGTTTGTGTCGTTTAATCAGTAAGCTGAAGTAAGTTGTAGAAGTCCGTTGTTTCACATCTCTGCGGCGTTGAATGCTGTAAGAGTTTTAAACATTCCGTCTACATTTGATAGCTTTTCATTTCCTACTGATATAGCTTCTGCTTTTGTATATAGGATTTCTGGATTGAAGTGTCCATTATAGAATGCATTAGCGATTGGGTCTTTTTCTATTACTTGGTTCATTAATTCGAATGAAGCTTCTTTATTTATATCATCTGGAGTAGCTCTAAATTTATCAATGAGCTTAAGTGGAACAATATTTTTCCAGAGCATGTTCCAAGTGTAGTCTCAAGGAGTATCTATAAACTGTGAGATATCTTCCATTGTCCTGATTTTATCAGATATACGCATTGATTGGTTTGTTTGGTTTTTTACCATAAGCCAGTCTGATATATCATCTGATGGTTCATAGTATGGCTTCATACCGAACATTTCATTTCAAGGACTGAGAGAGAATCTACCGATACCATTGAGTACTCTTCCGAGTTCTTTATCTGCTGCTTCTATTGCAAAATCAAATCCTACTGAAGTACGTGCACCATTCATAAGTGCTGGTAGCATATTAAATACATTGAACTCTTTATAGAGTGAGCTCATTGCTTCGGACATAAATCCGAGAGTAGCTCAGTCGACTCCACCGTATTCTGTTTGGTAGTTTCCTGCATCGTCAACGTAGACGTACCGGCTTGTTCCGTATTTGATAGTATTTTCTATAAGTCTTCCGATTATAGAGCCTTCTGCTGCATTTATATAGTCATTAAGACCATACATATATTCTTTAATTTTCTTTATGCGTTCTCCTGTTCCGATATATTCGTTTTCAGATTGATTTGTTTCAACATAGACTGCAACTTTAGCCGCTAGAAGTGATGTCATAATTAGATTGCGTAGCTCGTTTCCATTTGGTCCATCAATAAATCGTTTGAAGCTTGGAATATCATTTACAACTCCAAGTTTGATTGCATCAGATAGGTCTGTGATTGCAGATATAATCTGTGCAGTACGTTTCATTGTGTACCCTTGCATGAAGTTAAAAGCAAGGTATTTAGGAGCAGAGAATCTGTTTGTTGTTCTTGATGCGGTGCGAGAGTTAGTATAGAATGCTGCATATTTATCGTGAGCACGAACTCTAATCTCGTCAAGTAGACTAGGCATAAGTATTCCTTGTTTTGCATGGGTTTCGTAGATGTGTAGATTGTATCAATCTATACCCATTTCAGCCATTGCTTCAGCTATACATGTTCTTTTAGCCCATGCATCAGATAGTATATCCCATGCGTTGTGCCATCCTCATTGGAGGATACGTGCTGTAGCTTTTGCCCCCACATCGAGTGCTTTTGATTCTGGACGAAGATTTGCCACCATTTTACCAAGTGTGTCAAACCATCCTTCACCAAATTCAACGTTTGTGTCTAACCTCATTTCGGATTTAAGTATTCCTTCTTCATCTTGAAGATATTTGAGGAAATCACTGTTTAGGAGGTCATGCATTCCTTTCCCACGAGAGAAGAGTTGTACTGACCCCATAACTGTGTTTGATACGAGTAATTTTAGACCTGAGCCTACTCAAACTGTGTATTTTAGAGGTATTACGACATTTCTGACATTATGATGGAGTGATTCAAGCATTTTCATGAATGGACCTTCTGGCTGTGTTTGGAAGAGCATGTCTTGTGCTAATGCCTCAATTTCTTTTCGTTTTGCTTCATTTTTTAATGGAGTTGGGACATCAGACCACATAGACTCTATAAGAGCGTTTTTGTAGTCTTCGTAACGGTGTCATGGTACATCTTTAAACGTATTAAGTACTGATAACGCTTCGTTTGTTTCAATATCTTTAAACATATTGAGAGCGAAGTCTTTTTGTGCACCATTACTGATTTTATAGTACTTGTTTAGGTCGTGTCAGATTGCTTGCATTGCTTGATACATTTCATACCTTGATGACATGTATTGATGAAATTCAGCTTCATCTGGAAATAACTCTTTTATTTCTACATCCATATTTTTATATGTTGCGAGTCAGTTTTGTTTGCTGAAGTCGAATGTAGTGTCTTTTCAAAATAGAGTATGCTCAATGCGTTGTATTTTTGAATACAGAAGTGTTTCTGGAGTTTGATTCTTTACGTTTGTGATTACTCCGTTAGCTATCTTGTCATTAAAAACGTCTTGGTCTATCATGTGTGGTCATTTTATAGAGCGTTTCCAAGTGTTATAACGCTCAGATAGCCCTCCGTTGTGGAGGGCATCTGCGAGCATATCGTGTTCAGCACGAATTCTCTTTACTATCGGTAACAGCTTGAGACTTGAATGGTCTAATTGAAGTGAACGGTTGTTCCAGAAGAAGTCTGTGAACGCTTTGGTTTTTTGACAAACACTCATAATTGAAATGTGTTAGAGAGGAAGTTCACAGGTTGCTACATCTGCGAAAGAAGTAAAGTCTTCGTCTATCTTATTAACTTTCTTAGGAATTTCAACATCTTCTATTACTGGCTTAACGTTAGTTATCTTCAGCTCTGTTCCATCATAACCAATGTGTGCTTGATATGTTTTACCTGTTGTTACATCTCTGTAAACGAATTGGAAGTCGTAAGAGTCAAGGTAGCGAGGGTTTATGCGAGTGTATTCAATCTGTTCAATCGGAGTCATTGAGTCTTTTTCAAGCCTGAAGTCGAATCCTTCACCTTCTGTCTTGATAGGTGTGAACCCTGTAATATCCAGAATTTCTGCTGGATTATTGAGCTCGGTAGCGAGTTGGTTAGCAATGTATTCTTTTGCGATTGAGATGTTGTCGTCATCACCTGCGTAACGAGTAACTACTTCACCAAGTGAGTTAGTGTATTCGTAAGAGTCGATTGTTTCTTTACCGATTGTTTCTCCGTAGAGTTTTTCAATTTTTCTAATCTTGCGAGCAAGACCTTGGAATGGAAGAGTACCAATCTTATTCTTTTCCTTTGCTGATGCTTCGAGAATCTTTTTGTCTATGTATTTACCATATTCAAGAATTTGCATGAGTGGGTTAGCAAATCTAACATCTCCTGCTTCTCTCATATAAACTCTGAAGATAGGTGAGTTTAGAAGAGTATTAAGGTAGTAGCTGCGTTTTGCACCAGATGGTGTAACCATGGAGAAGATAGGCGTAACTTCAATATCTTTTGCTCCGTCTGTCAGTTTTCGAAGCTTGTAAGCCTCAAGAGTATTGATGACGTTTGTAAGGATATTATTGAGAAGCTTACTTTTTATTTCTGCCTTTTCAGCAAATCCACCTTCTTTTTCTATCTGTTTAACTCTACCAAGCATTCTTCCGATTACTTCACTTTTCTTATCAAGGTGTGGTTTAGCGTTAGAAGCGTAGTATTCTCACATAAATGAGTATTCAGAACGCATTCTTTCACGGAGTGCTAGACCAATATCATCTCCTTTATAGTCTTTAATGAATTCATTTATCTCGTCTATTTTATCTGCATTGAGGTCTTTTTCTGGTTTGTTAAGAGCTTTTCCAAGAAGTTCTTCTGACATATCAGAGACTTGAGTTTGGATTCTGAGTCCTGCTTTTTGCATCAGTTCTTCGAGTCCTTCTTTTGTTTTGAATGGAAGTTTTTCAAATGTGTCAAACTTAGCGATTTCTCTGTATTTATTGATTGTATCTACTGACTTTCAGTTAAACACATTGTACGCTTTTACCATAGTAGACCTTGCTTGAATCTTTTCTTTTGTTGCTCCTGATACTGGACGCGCCATTTCAGCAGGAGTTTCTTTAGCAACTCTGTGGTCAGCTTGTGAAGCCCATACATTGAGATTGAGGTTTGATTCGAATAGAGGTTTACCTGTTGTTTCTCCAAATACATAGTTTTCTGGAAGCATCGCTTCGAACTCGAAGTTGTGGTAGTCTTCAAGTTTTTGAATGAAGTCTCTCATAACCTGAGCGTAAGCATTACCTTCGAATGTTGTAATTGAAGTATCAGTACTGAACATTCCATCTTCGTCTGTTCCACCTCCAGAAATTTCGTTTAGAGCCTCTTTATCTGAAGAAGACACATCTTTCTTCATTGATTGAGCAAAACGTCTGTAAAGCTGATTAAACGTTGATGTAGCGTATGTCTCAGTTGATTCATCGAGTGCTGCTTTTTGAAAGTCTCCAACGTAGATGTTGTTGATGATTTCGTGAAGAGCTTTCTTTGTATCAGGGTCAAGATTCTTAGCGATTGCAATTACATCATCTGTCTGGTCAAGGACTTCGAATTTTTGAAGAGACTTGAGGAAGAGTTGAATGATGGAATCATTTTCAGGGAAGTTCTTCTTGAACGTAGCGTTGTGTACTTTCTTATAAATTTCTTCCATTGATGTTCTGAATGCTGCTGGGTCAACTCCATATTTAGCGAGTAATGGTGAAGCCATTCTTGCTGCAATGAATGAGTCGAATGAAGGAAGGAACTCGATAGCGTTTGATTCGAGAATATTTTTCTTCCAAGCTGGATTTTCTGTAGCGATTGTCTTCAGGATAGAAGATATTTTGCTATATGATAATCCTTCTTCTTTAAGCAGGTCAACGATTTCGTTGAAGGCTTCCTTACCTGAAGGGTATTTAGCGGCATCCATTGTATCCTTGAGAGAAGCTTGTTTAGCATTAGTAATTTCTGTTTCTAGTTCTGCTTTTGCTTTATTAAGCTGAGCAAGAGACTGTTCTTTGTATGTGTTAAACTCTGTTATTGAAGTGAATTCAGTATCCTGGATTTTCATTGATTTAAGGTCATCAATTTTATCAGTGATGTCTTGAAGGAATGATTGAGTGTCTACTGAGAGGAGTTCGTTATCAATGAGTTCTGATGCAGTTTTACCTTTAATATATATTGCACTAAGGTCTTCTGTACCAACAAGTGAGTCAAGATATTCATTTTTGATGTTATCTGTGATGATTGTCTTATCAGAAGTGAGGAATGCGTTTTCATTAATATCTCCTGCTTTAGTCTTGATTCTGTTAGCTTTTTCTACGAATTCTGTGAGTACAGTTCTGAAGATTTCACCAACTCTACCAATTTCTCCGAATGAGTGGATGAGCTGTTTTTCATCTACTGTTGGAGCAGCTACTGGGTTAGCACCCATACGTTTGAGAACTTCTTCAGCTTTAGGGTTTTCTGTGTAAGTACCATCAAGGATTTCACCAAGCTCTTTACGAGTCTGTGTGTTTGCTGAATTTTCAGAAAGACGAGACAGACCACGAGTAGACGGAGCGTATTCGAAGTCAAAGTTAGGCATCTCAAATGTTGTGTACTTGATTGAGAAGTAACGCTTGAGCTGGTCGTAACCGTTTACTTCTACCATATTTTTCCCTCCAGCTTGTACTACTGAGAATGCTACAGGATATACATTCTTAGCTTCTCGTGTTTTATCAAGGAATGCTTGCATTTCTGGATTGTTAACACTTCTTGCGAAGAAGTTAGCTGAAACGAGGTAGTTTGTATCTGGTGAGAGTTCTGTTTCAAGGAATCGAGAGATAGTCATATACTTTCCGTTTTCATCCTCGAATTGAGCGTATGTGATTTCAGGATTACGAGATTCTGATGTGATGATAATAGTGTTTTTGTTTACTGGAATTTCCTCAACAGGTATTTGTGAAACAATACGTGTTCTTTCAGCATCGTTTACATTTATTTCTCTAATCTTAGTAGCAGTAATATCATGGTACTTTTTAAGGTTTGCCTTGATATTTTTGTTAGCGAGGAATTCTTTTATGCTGAGTTTTGAACCAGCGAATTCTGGCATACGCATGACTTGAAGCATTGCGTAAAGTTGCTCAGGCTTAATTGTAACTTTTTGTCCGTTAATCTTATAACTGTATCCTATTTCTTTATTGCCAACTACTTTATCGAGGAGTGTTGTAATAAATTCATTTGAGTATGCGAGTGATTGTTCTGTGAGAGCTTTTTGTTTTTGAACTAGTGTCATATCAGAGTTTTTGATTGCACTGATAGTGTTTTGAAGCTCGTTTACAAAGTTTGCTGTAGAACCATTACCGAATATGCGTTTTAGTCCCAGATTACGAGCCATAGCCATAAGAGCCTTGTCTAAGTCATTAACGTATTTATCAGTTGTAGATACACCTCCTTTGTTGATGTTGTGGTGGAGTGCTGATGTATTTTTAACGTGGTCTTCTACCATAGAGCGAAGAACTGCGTTTGTTTCAAGTTTAGCTATTTCTGATTTTACATATGCTTCAGTGAAGGCATCTTTTTCAACAAGCTGGATGTAGTCATTAAATCCATGCATGTAGTTTTCAACTGTACTAGCGAGGTTCTTAGAAGGTACTTGATTTTTTATCATAGAGTTAATTATTTGGTAAATAAATTCTTGTTCTGAAACTGTTTTAGCCCCCTTTGCAAATTTAGTGAACAAATCATCTTCTGATATTTTCTGTATTACATGTCGTATGAAGTAGCTTGTCTTATCAAAGTCTTCCTTATTAAATTGGAGTATGTCCATCTGAGCCAGTGATTTCTCCGAGATTGGAGTTCACTTTGTGTTGAACATTTTGGATACTGCATCGTCAGCGAGTGCATCAATGTCTGTAGATTTGAATCTGTTAACGATTGATTGCATGAGTGCAATAAACTTATCCATGAATGATTTTCTTTCAATCTTATTGAAGAATCTAGCTCCCGCATCTTCTATAGCGTGAGCGATTGCTTCATCAATGAACTCATCTTCATTCTTATATATGTCTTTATATGTATCCTGAACTGTATCGAAGTATGGTGATTTCTTTACTGCATTAGCCATTGCTGAATATATTTCAGGCTGTTCTGCCTTAGCATGCATAATCCAAACGTGTCCAAACTCGTGTACAGAGGTTGTAGCTGTCATTTTTGATTCATCAATGATGAGTTTTCCTCAAAATGGTGATACTATACCTCTTACTCCGTCTGGAAGTTTACCAAATTCAATTGGTATATTAGGAAATGCTTTTTGAAGTTGCACCATTAGCTTTTTAGCTGTATCTTTTGATACTTTAGGCATTTTGAAATCCTGGTTTGGGAGAGCTGTAGTTTTTCTTAGAAGCATTTCAGATACTCCATTCCATGCTTTTTTTAGGAAATCTGGTTGTGCTGCGGCTGCTGTATCAATAGTTTTCTTTACCCCTGTTTGTTTGAGTCCTGATATAATTTCGTCTTGAGCTTTTAAGTCTGCTAAGTACTGAACGATTTTCATTTCGTCCATCGTTTTAAACATCGTTGAAAGGTTTTTCTCAAGGTCTGTTGTATCAAGATTATCGAGAGCGATACGATATGTACCATCTTCATTTTTAGAGAAGATTCTGTAGGCAGGATGACTGAATACAGCTTGTAGTGTTGACTTTTTACCTCTGTTAGCAAGGTCTTGAGCCATTTCATTTGCAAGAGCTGCTCTTATGAGTGTAACATCTTGTTCTGAAAGATTCTTGAAGCTCTTCTTATTCATAACGGTAAGCAGCTTGTCTGTTGCCGTGTCTCCTCCAAGTTTTTTGTTGAAGTGTTCGAATATATCAAGTCTTCCTGCTAGGTCATCTACGACTGTTTGATTGAGTGCTTTCTTTTGGTATGTACTTTTTTGTGTTTTCTTGAAGAAATCACTCACAGGCATTGATGAACCTGTTTCAATATTTCTCACTTGTCCATCTTTGAATACATGAATTGGTGATAAGCGGTCTCCGTCAATAAGTTTTCCTGCCATAGCTACATTATCTTGGAATATTCCTTTCAGCATTTCACCAAATTGACGCGTAACTTTTTTAGTATTGATTGTATTTGCATCAAATTTGAAGTTAGCATCTGGAGCGATATTGTTCATTTTACGATACATTTGTGCCGCTGTTGCATATTCAGGATTTGCTTTTACATAATCTGTTAATGCTTGATTTATATCAAGTCTTCCTTCACGAGCTGCCTGTGTAACTTTAGCATTCCAGAATTTATTGCTATTTTCTGAAGGAATATCTGTAAGTATGGTTTTTTCTAAGTCTTTACTTGCTTGAAGTTGTGCTTCGAATGCGTGGATATTTTGTTGTGTTTTTGCTACATCTGAAGTTATGATGTTGTCAGCAGTAGCCGTGGACAGCTTAAGTGTATCTGCTGTTGATTCTGTTTTTGCTGCAACACGTTTCATAATTTCTTGCACTCATTCACCTGTTCTGACTGCATCTTTTGCTAACCTTTTATCTCCTGTTATTTGTCTTACGTTAATAAGATTTTCAGGTACTTCGGCACCTACTTTAGAACGGTTTAATATCAGCATTTGAGCTGCATCAATTTTTCATTCTTTGATGAGTTGTAGTTCATCGTGTGTAAGATTAATTGTTCCATCTTTTGAATATGTTTTTGCAATATCATATTGTTCTGCAAGGGCTTGTGCTGTCTTTGTTGAACGTGCCATAGCACCAATACCAAGATTGATTGGTAAATTCCAAAGCATATTTTGCTTAATATCTTCTTCATTCATACCTCTTCCCGTAAATACTTGTGATGCAGGGTCATATACCATTGTATCCGTAAGCATTTCTTTTGCGAATGTTGATATTACTTTATGATTCTTTGAAAAAGCGTCACCTAAGTCGATACCTGTATCAATTGCTTTGATTATTTTATCACTCTTAGAGAGGGCACCGAGTGATTCGAGAACTGTTGGTATCTTTGTTAGTCATGATTCTACTGCTGTTCCTGATACGAACGCTGGAATCTGCGAGATTATTGAAGGAGCACCATCGTATAATTCCCATAGATTTTTAATAGCACGATATCCAGTTTTACCTAATTCTCAGTCATCTTGTGCAGAACCACCTTCTGTATATTTGAATTCATTAACAATATCACTTCCTCCTATTCCAGTCTTTGCTGCAACGTAACGGAAATTATCGAATGTTTTTCCAAGGAATGCCAATCCCATTCAAAGCTTGTCACCATTTTGTTGAAAATGTTTAAGAGCTGCTGTGTTTGAATCGGCTTGAAGTTTATTACTGAAATCTGAAATCTTGTCAGCAAGTTCTTCTGAACCTTCATCTTCCATTGACTTATTATAAGCGTAGTTAGAGCCTTGTCCGTCAAGATATTTGTATTTTCTTCTTAACAGTTCTTGCTGAGCTGGGATAATCTCGTTCATAAGATATTGCTTATATTCATCTTTTGTCTGGAATGTTGTCCCGAATCCAAGTCATTTTAGTATTCATGGCATTTTATCTGCTGTTCTAGCTTTCTCGATTCAGTCCATTGAGTCGATTGTTCCCATTAAGTCTGTATATTGCTTTGTCGCTTCTTGAATATCATTCATCATGATATTTCGTTTGTATGGGCTGTCTGTTTGTAGTTCATTTCTGAATGCGTTTACGAAACTTGACTGGAGTGATGTTGCATCACTTTCAACTTTTTGTTGTTTTGCTTTTTCTTCTGCATCTTGTTTCGCCCACTTTGCAACGGCGTCATCTCATGCAAAATCTCCATGAAACATTCATGTGAATAAATCGAGTCCTTTACCAGCATCATCTATTCTCTCTCAAGTCCATTTCATTGCACTTGTTGCTGGTTTTGCTACCCATTCATCGAAGAAGTTACCGATAGCAGAGTTATTATTGTATTCTTCTTTTGGTTGTTCAGTTGGTTGTGGAACTGGTGTTGGAGCTGGTGTTGCCTTAGCGGTTCATCCTAGAAAGGATGAAAGAGGGTCGTTTCCGAAAAAAGACATATTAGGTAAATGTTAGAAATACTTGTTTATTCTATTAAAAATATGGTCTTCTGTCAAAGAAGAATCTATAAAGGAAGTACTAGGGAAAAGGTGTAAACTTGCACATAGTACCCCCTCTACAGAGGGTAATAGAGAAAAATAATGTAAAGGAAACGTCTCTAGTAGAAAAAAGGGTAATAAAAAAAACGGTTTCCCGTTTTCTTTAATCCAGAAAAGCAACGCAATTATCTCTCACTGGATGGGCTTCATTCTACGGATTTTATTTCTATGTCAATAGAATTATTACATGGACACATAGATTTTAGGAACCAGATATCTTTATCCATTAAAGCTTTAATTTCGATGAAGAGATTTTGTGTTACTAAATCCATTGTTGTTCCACGGATTGCTTTATCCAAGTTTGAGTCCAATCTTTGTGCTGACCGTAAGATAATTTGAAGAATTTCTTCTGGATTGGTAGATTCTTGTTCTCGTATTTTTGATACGCTGAGATACTTAGTAAGTGTTCCATCAGGAAATCCTCAAATCTTACGTACTTGTTCTGCAAGTGAATCAATTGATTCAACCGCTTCAGCATATTTATCTCCAAAAAATGTGTGGAGTTCAATAAAATTTGGTCCTGTTATGTTCCAGTGAGCCATTTTTAATTGCTGTGCGTAGACAGTAAATTCTGCTACAAGTGCGTTGAGAAAGAGTGTTCTGGTATCAGCCATATGAAGAACAGTTAGTTAATGAAGATATTATAGTAAAAAGATTTATTCTTTCAACAGTTTTGTATGTTTCATTAACATTTCACCGAATTTTGGAGTTGATGTGTACTTGTCGATTTTTTTAATATCGGCTTGCATACACGCTTTCTCCATTCGAGAATTACCAATTTTGTGAAAAAGTTCTGCCAGCACACCTATTTGATATGCTGGGTCTTTGAACTTTAGTTCTTGTTGAAATTCCATCATCATTTGTGCATGAATCAAGATGTCTAAATCAACTGAACTTTCTTCGAGAATAGACAATTCTTCTTCTGTAAGCTCAACATCTTGAGTCATTACATTTTCATTACGTGTACCCAGAATAATCTCTGGGTGTTTTATGAGAACTAGCTTGTACTGCATTGGTAGTAGCGTTAGGGGATAGAGGTATTTTGAGTTTATCATCCTTTATGATGTTTTCATTTCTGAAGTACTGTTCATAATGGTCGATAAGCTTCATCATGGATTCATCTTTTTCAGGTATAACTATTGAAAGTCTGTTTCCAATGATTGTGATATTAGGATATTTCTTCTGAATTGCAATAAGATGTACATTCTTTTCGTTGATAAACTCTCAAGTCATAGGTATCTCGATAGTGTATTCACCATTCATAAACGAATAACGCTTGATTGGAATAAACCTTCTTGTGAGAATTGCATCCGATAGCACTGAAGTGAGTTCATCTGATTGTGCTGATGCTGCTTCCAGTACTCATACGTTTTCTTTAATGATTTTTGCTATTTCTTTAAGATTTTTAAATCATAGCATCATTGCGATTGCGTACAGGTATGTATTCAGCATGAGATTTCTTCATACGATTCACTCTTTTACAAGTGCTTCTTCTGCTTCTCTGAAGAGGTTTATACGAGCTTCTTCATTTTTATACTTATACGCTCTTGTGAGTAAATCTTTAAGGAAAGATACGTGTCGTATTGCTTCCAGATTTCATTCGTTTCCTATTTTATCTTCTTCAAACATTGGTACAGCTATCATTCTATTAAGAACTGAAGCTGATGCAGGAAGTCTTTCACCATCAATAAGGAGTGATGCTCTGTAGTGATAGGTAATATTGTCCCCTGTGATTGTACCTCTTGCCGCTGTAGCTTTATTCAGAATGTCTCTTAACATATGCTCTTTTTCAAGTGGGATAATCCCTGTAAATTCGTCATAGTGGGCAATGAAGGCATCTGTAGCCATTTGTCTAAGCGGTTGCATTGTTGTAGAGATAGTCAATCTTTTTGACTCTATACCTATTCCTGAACCTTCTTTTAGGATTGAGATAAGTGTTGATTTACCAACTCTTGTCAGACCTGATAAGATAAGTCATGGCATCATAAATTGTTGCTTAACTCTCTTAATCGGCTCCCAGTAATGGTGTCCAAGGAATAATGCAGCATATGTTAGAAATGATAGCGTAGAAACTCTTTTTGAGAATATTTTTGACATTCTCTCATAGAAGTCTACTGCATCAATTTGTTCCATCCCACGAAGGGTAACGTCTACTTTCTGCGTCTTGAGCATCGTTTTTTCCCATTCATTCTTAATTTGAAATTCGGGTGTGATGAATGTTGTGCCGAGTAGGAAGTATTCGTTGTAAAACCCATTTAAGTAACGGAGTTCATATCTATCAATTTGTCATGCGTTTACAGCATGGTTTAGTGCTACATAGAAGTCTAGCAGGTCTTCTTCTTGTCATTTAAATACAAGTCAAATGCCTCCGTACTTCTGGTTAAATTTTGAGCGAGATTCACTAAAGTCAATAATTACGTCTTTGTCCTCAAACGAGTCAGGACGGTGGATTATATAGTATTTCTGTGCAGCGTCTTTCTCTCCAAAGAGAGTGTATTTGCTTTCCATTATACCTTTAATGATTATCGGTGAGTCAAAAAGAACTCTATTTACTACATTTATTTTTCCCTTATTATCTACTTGTTCCTTTTTATACACAACGTTTGTTTTTGTGAACTGGATTACTCCAGAACTTGATACAATGGTTGGCATTATGTAGTCGTCTACTTTTTCTTCAAACTGGATTTTGAATTCTGTTTTAAGGAATTCATTTACCTTTATCATGTCCTTCTGGAAGTAGTAATAAAGGAATGAGTATGGACCTCCACGTGGTCTCTCATATATGTCGTGGTTATGGCTAGTGAAGTTGTTTACACAATTTCTGTCTTCCCATATCCTGTATCACATTGTTGATTCCTCTGTGACTTCTCCAGTTTTTAGATTTGTGTGTATGAATGAGATGAATGTGTTTTTGAACACAAATTGTGTGGATTTATCTCACTCAACACGAGGATATTTCTTTATCGCATTCAATATATGAGCGATTGGAATCTTATTGATTTGGTCAATGAGACTATTGGTTCCGAGAGAGAGCTTTCCTCATAGATTTTTTTTGATATCAATATCCTCTTTTATAGAGGAAGCCATTGATGAGACATGTTCTTGTTGAAGGTATGACCAGTCATCAATATATATGTCTTCTGCATCCGTGACTTTATGTGCTGTGACATCTCAATCCTCCCATTCTAACCTAAACAATTCAACTTCAATTGGAACACCAGTTTTCCAGTGATTTGAATATGGTAATCTCATGAGTCGTTCGATTGTTCAAACGGCTGGGTCACCTCATTCAAAGAAGTCTGATATTCATTTCATTATTCAAGCAAAATGCCTGTAATGAGCTTCTCATACGTTATACCTTTGTGATGGTTCTATGAATATATATCCATGTACACCTCATCCAGATTTCGTAAGGAAGTTGAATCGTAAGTTACGCTCTTTTAGTACTTGTAAAGTAGCATCAAAAGCCTCGTCCACAGATTGGAAGTCGGTTGATTTAATATCAATATCAAAGAAAAATGCTGCGATGTATTTATCAGCTTCAGCAGCTTTACGTACTATCTTCTCTCAGATTGTTTGCTTTTTTCAGAAGTTTCCATTCGGTGTAAAATACAATCCAAACGGGGCATCCTGATTTGCAGCAAGATTACTATCAAGTGTGTTAGATAGAGACCAGTCTATTCATTGGCTACCCTTTATATCTGGTAGCAAAAAGCTGTGACTCTCGCCGAACAAAGAGAGCCACTTTAGAATTAGCTCTTTCTTATTCATACGAGGTCGTTAACGTAAACAACGAGTGAGTTTTTTCCGTTAGCGTGTACCAGTGAAATGACTTCTAGCAGTTCGGCTAAATCATCTCGGCACTCTCTAAGGAGTTTGTGTCACTCGTGCACTTTCCCTTCTTTTGCTGAAGTGTAAGCGTTTACGAAATCTGAGCCTCATCTTTTGATATACAGATACTCTAGTAGCAGGAGTGGATTACCTGCAAACCGTACTGTGAAGTGCTGTTCTCATTCGTCAAAATGGAACTTTAATCCTGTAGCGTCCTTTTGGAGCTTAGGATATACTTTTTTACTACTCATACTCGATTGCGTTGTTAGGAAGTGGAAGTAACTATATGAAAAAACTTATACATTTCAAGTATTTCATATAAATAAGTCAGAAACCTTGTACAGAGTTATATTACTGTTACAAGATGACATTCTTTTTCAGACGTATTCTGCACCAAGTTTTAGTATTGATGCCATTTGTTCGTTGCTGAACTCGTCTATGTTTGTGTTCTCTAGGTATCATTCTATCCAGTGTTGGCATACAGCTCATCCAGAGCCAGCAACAGCTAATCGAATGTCTGAGTCGTATCTTTTCTGTCTTAAATCACTGCCCCAAAGCTCTCAGAAAGTGTTAATTTCGTAGATGTTATTTGGAGTAATGATTATGTAGTCGGCTGTGTGACGGGATTGCCCGTCTTTTTCTGTGGCTTTGACCGTTGAGTCATTAAGAACATTGTCAAAGTATATTTGGTAAAATCAGAGTACATCTTCTTCGTCTTCGATTATTAAGGAATTAAATAGGTCACGATACTTGAAAGAAACTAAATCTTTTAAGTGCTCTGAACCGCACCATAATAATGCAAAGTGATTGAACACTATGATTTTCTTAGCGTTTTCTGATATAATTTCTCCCTGTGTTGTTGAGATACGTCCATCGTGACAGAGGACGATTTCGTTGGTATGTTTGTTTTTAATGGCTGCGATGGTAGTCATTTGTGGAATTGCGTTATAGAGTAAGTCAGCTGTTACGTCTTTTCCATTCATAGAATAAGTCCAAATTATACTCACAAGTCCAGTAGAATACTCATTGCTCTGTTACCCAGAGTACAAGCATTCAGTCTATTCTTATTCTTTTTTCCAGTGGTTCTCTATATAACGATAGTTGCAGGCTCACTTTATCTACATCCTGTTTTCTTGAGTAAGGTTCTCAATTTTTTTTCAGGATAGCGTTCTTGATTCAATATATGTATTTATAGGCAGTCCAAGTTTTCCAGTCAATCAGGTAATTTTTTCAATTCCATTGAAGCACTCAATCACACGTTCCTGTATAGTCATCCGTTTCAACGGTTGTTTCTCACATAATGAGCTTTGCTCAAGTTTCTTGGAAGAATCTTTCTAATGACGATACGTGTCGTTGTAGGATTGGTGCATGGTTTTTGTACTGTATGCCCAGTAATCCTCTATCAAAAGCGATACTATGTATAATACTTCCAAAAGAGCTGAGCAAAAACATTACGTCTGCTGCGTTAAGGTGCGTTACCTGTTCAGCTATTCAGCCAGGTAGTAATTCTAACTTCTCCCTCTTCCGAGCTAAGCCCTCTGCACTAAGGGCTTGCTGGAACATGAGTGGGTCAGTTGGAAATATTTCTGCAACAATTTGTGTTACAGAAGGTTTCTTATTCTGCTTGAGCATTTGATGAGTGTTTGGTTATTGCTTTGAAGTCAGCAGAGTTAATTACTGATTCTCGCAGTGAGTTAAATTTCTCTTCACCCAATTCATTTTTTAATGCTTCAATGAGACGTGACTTCATCTCTGACTTTTCAATAGTATCTTCCAGTAACTCTTGCATCTGCTTTACCTCAAGAACATTTTGAGTAGATAGTTCTTTTGGTGCAGATTTAATATCGTTTGTGAGTGCTGTGTGGAGTTCTGCTATAGTTTTTCAAGCTTCTCCAGCTATATGATACTTTGCAAAGGCATACGGAATTCCTTCTATTGGAAGTTGTACCTCAATATTAATCAAGGTCTGAGAAGTCATCTACGACAGTGAACTCTACTCGTTCACGTGGTTTAAATGTATCATCAAAACCAATAACTTCTATGTTTTTGGTTATAATCTCTACACGTCTATCTGACACTGTTGGGTCGTTTACTTTTTTATGTGGAACGAGGTATGTGTGTAGGAGTCCAACTACTTGAACTCTGCTTCCTACCTTTATACGCTCATTAAACATTTTTGCTGCGTTCCCCCAAGCTACACAAGTTGTGTACTGAGAGGAATAAATAGTGTCTCCGAACGGGTCTTTTCTTTCCTCACGTGTTAGTACAGTGAATGAGAATCGGTCTTGACCTTTGGCTGTCGTCATAAAATATACATCAGCTACTGTTCCTCGGAGCTTTACTTGGTTAATATCTGGAGCGTTCATATGTGTGGTTCGGTTGTTATTATTTAAAAGCTAATACTATATCTCAAGTATTACTGCCATATTCTTTGTTTTTGATTGGTTTATTTGAGAGAGCTTTCATGATTTGTTCGAGACTTTCCAGTCAGATATTTCTGCTTTGTCATTTCTCTAACAAAGAAATAGAGGCGGGCGAAACACCAGCCTCTATTGCTAATTGCTTTTGAGACATTCCTATCCATTCACGAACATTCTTAATCGCCTCCCCAATTTCGTGCGAATAGATAGTTAGCATACGTTTTCTAAATTAAGGATATGTTTTTCTTCCACTATGATAATTCATTGATGAATTTTTCTATGTTCTGATGGTGTACATGGTACCACTTCTAACGGTTTAGAATAATCAGGATGGTGCATTTGTATATGTGTATGGAATTCATTCGATATGAAAGAGTTTTTTGGTTTTTCCCATCACTTAGATTTAAGTTTTCGCACATAGTTTGTTACTACGCATTCTGCTTTCCACTTTATTGGATTTTCTGTTCTAAATCTATGTGTTATCATTTTTTGATAAGCGATACGTTTTGGAGTTTTAGCTCTTAAAATATCATGTGCTCTTGCCATTGTTCTTTCTTTTTCAGAACGTCTTCCTGATTTTATACACTCTTTACACCTTCCTGTTACTTTATCCTTTGTTAAAGGGTGAGAATAAAAATCTGATAGAGGCTTATTCTTGGTACATTGTTTGCAATCTTTGAACATATAGTGAAAATTAAAACGGATTCAGTTTACTTATTTTTATTAAGAAATCAAATCCGTTTTAAGGAATTTTATAGCAGATTTCCTACTGCTGCCTAAAAGGAATATCATCAATGCTCATGTCGCTTACTCTTGGATTTGAGCTAGGTGCTGGTGCAGATGGAAGCTCTACAGCTTCTTTCTTATT